>Ga0115002_10006981_pt1 | contig 12834 bp, 13 predicted proteins | sample ArcticOcean_MG_C_8_FD_89576 | JGI IMG/M metagenome (GOLD analysis project Ga0115002, IMG submission 89576) | Marine microbial communities from western Arctic Ocean - ArcticOcean_MG_CB11_86 | ecosystem: Environmental > Aquatic > Marine > Oceanic | place: Arctic Ocean: Canada Basin | collected...
ACGTCTCGCCCTTCTTCAAGTTCGTTGCAATGGCTGTCCGCAAGTCCGTGGCCACTCCTTCTGGACCGTCCAGCGGTCCGAGTCCGAGCCTCTGCACATTGTCAAAGTTGACCTGCGCGGGACTCCACTCCGTGACGGACGTGGTAGCGGTAGTTTGACACCCTGCTAGCAAACAAGCGATTGCTAGCAACAATATGGAACCGGAAAAACGGCGGACTTTCATCACAGCGTCCTTGCGCGAAGAAAGAGTACGGGTAGATAATACGGCCGAAGAGGGGGCGCTGCAGAAGCTACCCCCAGACGTTGATCGTCAACTCAACCCAAGCGGCACCATCGTTTTTGGACATAATCGAATCTTGCGTCAGCCCGCCGTACTCTCCGTACGGACGATTGAGTCACAATGCCTGGTGCGTGGACGAAGGCAGGCTGGAAAGGTGCCTGACTGGCCGACAATTCCAGGCGAGCACTAGCATTGCAAAGGAATAACTTGGCATTTTTTGTTGCTAGCCTTAGTTCGTAGGAACGCGGTCGGGCTTTGGGGAGACGTCGCCTTCTATCCATCCCGCCTTAATCAAATGCTGACAGGACTGCTTGTAAGATTTACGTTTTGCCATGATTCTCATCGGTAGAATTGCAGTAAATGTCTCGTTGAGCCAGCGCTAATGCGCCCATCATGCTTCTTCAACGACGCGAGCGATCGCGTCGAGCGTTGCGGGTTCGTAGTGTGCAACGTTTCGGTGACGCTGCCGCTTGACGGCGATTCGCATAAACGGTTTGGCACTGGCATCGATACTGCCTTCGTCCATCAGTTGGGCAAGTCCAGTTGCGATGATCGTGGTGTCCAACGTAAACATATCAAATTGGTCGCCCAGGAGTGCACCTTCTGGATTGGCCAGATCGATTTCAACCTGTGCGTCGGAAGCGAGCGTTTCGTCGTATTCATCGAGGTTGCCATCCAAGATCCAATCAAAGCAAGCGACCAGAGGGTCATCTCGGTTTTCAGCTCGCCAACTTCGCCACTCCTAGTATGCCTCACTTCCCTCGTCGCTGCCAAACGGCGCCGCTTCATCAACGCAGTCGCCAAAAAGCGGCTCGCGCATAAGCTCTCGGGCGCGTGGATGAGCAATCTCGGGTTCGTTAAAGGGATCGTGCTCGGTCATTTTCTATCCTTGATGAGCAGTTAGCAAAGAAGCGGTTAGAAATCATCAATCATCAATCATCAGTCATCAGTCATCAGTCATCAACCCGTCTACAATCTTCAGCCTGAACAGCGATCCGGTTTGCTGAAATACTCGGTCAACCACCATTATCTTACGCTCGCCCCATTCCCATCGCGCGACGCCACGCGGAAAGTTGTCCTAAGTGAATCGCTTCGTGGTCGGTCATCTCAAATGCAACTCCATCCAGGACTGTTGGAAACATTTGTCTCATACTTTCCCTCGGCAGAGGTTTTTGCAAGACGAGTTCGCTTGCCGATAGAAACTCCGTCGCAAGGTCTTTGTGCGCCAATTCTAAGACCTTCACCAATTCGGATTTATCTGGATAGATCGCCGGGTCCTTTTGTGGCTCCGACCTATTGTCGAACAAGTCGTGCCAGTCAGCGGGACAATACCGAGTCTCGATTTCAAGCCACTGGGCCATTAAGTCGCAAGTATCGGCGAGATGGCCAATGATCCACGTCGGGTGATTCATTCGAGGAAGGGGCTGTTCGCACATTCGCTCGGTTGGAAGATCGTTTAGTAGACGATTGGCAAAGTGCAAGTTGTATGCAAATGATCTGAGAACAGCATCTTTCACCGCTTAACTCCCTTTGAGTGGAAGATCGTTTATGGGGTTAGCTTGGCACAATCATCAGGAACATCCGAGAGCTGTAAAACGAGTCCATTACAGGCCACTTAACATTGCGCACCGCGTCCTGCGCCTGCTCCCATGGTTCGTTGTCGAGTAACACCTCGACGTTCTGATTGTCCGCCGCCATGTTTGCAAAGTAGACGCGGACCCAATGTGATTGCGAAGCGAGGCACAGTGAACGGATCATTTGCTCGATGATGGGAACCAGCTGTTGGGGCACTGGCACATCCAACCCTCCGGCTGCTTTGCGAACGATATTACCGAGATACACGTTCCAGCGTTTGCCCTCGATTTCCCAAGTCTCGCGCCACACCTGTTCGTCATCGTGTTTATCCCAGATCGCCGACAAGAACACGTGCAGCGAACTGGTGGTGAAATTATGACAGGCGCTGGCCAACGCATCGCTGGGCGTTGCACCCCAGTCGCCGAAAGACTCGATGATCGTCTGCTGATCGTTCAAGGCGACTTCGATATCGAGTCGAATGGAGCATTGACTTTCGTATTGCCGTGATTCGCTGACATGCGACCGACAGCGAGGATACGAGCCAGACGTGGTCAACCAACCATCGTCGGCAGTAAGCTGCACGTCGTGTGAGGCGAAGATATCTCGGAAATAATTGTCGATCTCGGTCATGAATTGGGCTCAATTGATCGTGTGGAGTGCTTCTTTCGACTCACTTCATCCCAAGTTTTTTTCCTAGGCGCAGAAGTGTTATCGACTCTTCGACGCGTCGCTGTTTGGTTTCCTCTCGTTTCGCAACCGCGATCCATCCAATAAACTGCAGTTGGTAGGACGGCGCCAGTTGCTCATAGAACTCTTTAGCCTTTTTGTTCTTGGCCAGTGCCATCGTCAACTCCGCAGGAACTTGAGAAGAGATCGCAGGTGGATCAGTGTCCTCCCACAGTCCCGATTCCTTGGCTTCGGTAACTCGAGCAAGCCCAGCAGCACGCATGAGCTTAGCACGAATCATCTTATCGACTCTTGCCTTATTCGATTCCGACCAGCGGCTTTTTGGCTTGCGAGGCGTAATCTTCCTCATGTAGCTGTCTTCGTCTCGCTTCTTAATGATGCTGTCGACCCAGCCAAAGCACAATTTAGAACGACCGATCCACCCAAGCAATCACACCAGAAACGACGGCGACCGCCGTCACGAGAATCAGCAAACCGCGAATGTTGAATTTACGGGGACACCAAGGAACGATTGCCAAACTTCCCGCCACTACAGCAAGGAACCAATGAGCCGTATAGAGCCGAGCGAACGTCGGCCAGAAGGCCAGGTCAAACCAAGGAATTCTATTTTCATCACTGGGCGACGTGTGTTCAGAAATTGAAAGCCGTCTGGACGACCACCTCGATTCGCGGATCGGTTTACGTTCGAACCAAACGCACATGCGGGCATCGCCCGTATGAGCCTGTATATGGCCAGTCGGGATGAGCCTCAAAAAGAAAGTGTCTGCGTACGAATAACTCCGCACCCAGAAAACGACGACCAATACACACAAGAGAGTGCACACCGCAGTAAACGCGACTCGCAAGAAGCGCAGAATGGTAATTCGCCGAGTTGTGTCTGTCATACAATCTATTCTAAGCTTGTCTTCGCTCGACAGAAACAACGAAAACCGCGAATAGACGCTGATGTTCGCTAATGGATGGAATGCAAGAAAGAGCTGGGGCAGGCTGACAATGGTGAAACAAGGCAATCAATCTTTGGAGCCGGCGCCGTAATAAAAATCATGAAACTGCTTAGGGTCTGAAAGATGGCCTGGTAGGCAATTCGACTCGCCTGAATTTCCTTTTTAGATTCTTTCCATTATCGAACATCAGCGCCTATTCGCGGTTTCCTTCTTTTTTCTTCTCTATTTAAGCTAGGCCGGCGGCATGGACGCACGGACTCGTTCCAAACGTAATCTGCCATTTTTGTCGTCACCATAATCGGCGCAGACAATGCCGAAGTCGGAGGTTTTTTGGAAAGCGTCAAAAACTCCTGCTCGCTCGAGTCGAATTGCGACTCGGCAGATTAGCTCGTTAAACTGTTCGTATTCCTTAGGATCCCCATCATCGTGGGGCGGCAACGAGTCCCACACCTCGCTCGACTTTTTCAACATCTCCTCGTATCTATCCCTCTCTATGCAATCGCTAATCACATAGCCCCAGTCAGCTGCCGACCACCGATAGCTCTCTATAAGCTTTTCCTGTGACCAACCCGCGTACAATTCTGCGTGAGTAACTTTCTCTTGCTCGATCTTTTTAAGGAGCAAGTCTTCGGTATTCATGTACATAAAAATTTCGCGATAGGGCGCATTGCAATGCAGGTAAAAACCATAAAAGATCTCGTCGCGATGCAACGGAGCAAACTCCAGAAGATCTTTCTGTGCACATGTGAATACGGAATCTTCTGTTTCTGACCAATACAGTCCCATAACTCAACCTCCATCACCTTAGAGACCTGCGTTGCAATAAAGAATTGCAACAATTTAAAATCTTGCTTAGGTGATATTTTACACGTCTCGATGCTGCTAACCACTGCGTTTATAAAAAACAAAAACGCCGGATTTTGAGACCTAACCATCACCCCCATATTTGTATATTCCTATCTCTATCTCTTACTCCTAATCTTAATCTCCAAACCGAGCCAATCCCGATAGCTCTGCTTCGCGATAGCGCGAAAGCGGTGAGTGGATCTTAGAAGTGCAGAGTGAATGCGAATTTCAAGCGACCGTTTGAGGGCGTAAAGAAACGAATCGCGGGTTTGAATCGACTTAGCCTTGCGAGACCACAGCCTAGAAGGCCAGGCCGCCGTCTCTTCCTCAGCGACAAAATGCGAGTAGAAGTTTCGCCGCATGCTCTCGCCGTTCATATTCCGATGTGGAGTTCAGCGCATAAAGAACGAGGATCCGCAATTTGCGGATCCTCGCAGGGACAGATGTTCGCCTAACAGCTCTTTACTGGGGGGAAGCTAGTGCTAAAGCTAGGCGGACACGATGTTGGGATCTTTCTTTTCCAGCCGTTCGGGAGAATCCCACTCGGCTTGCGGACGTTGAGGTCGGTCGCCGCCTCGAGGTCCATCTTGCGGAGGCCCACCGGAACGGCCCTCAGGTCGATCGCCGCCGCGGGGCGGGCGTCCTTCAGATGGTGGACGATGTCCAGGATGCTCGCCGCGCGGACCAGCTTCGCCACCTGGAGGATGATGTCCTTCGGGGCGATGTCCTTCGGGGCGGTGTCCTTCGGGACCGTGTCGAGGTGGATGTTGTCTGTCGCCATCGCGAGGAGGGCCGTGAGGAGGTCGGCCGTCGCGTGGCGGGGGACCGTGAGGAGGACCGAACTCTCCGCGTGGCGGATGGCCGGCGGGGCCTCGCTCGTCAAAACCACGATCGCCGCCACGTCGTTGCTGTGCTGCCTGGCGGGGCGGGGGACCCATCGGTCCACGAACGGCAGGTGGTGGACCGAATCGACCTGGACTTCGTTGTCCATTCAACATCCGACGCAACTCGGAGACTTCGCGTTCCAATCGGTCGACTCGACGCTGCAAGTCGCCTTCGCCTCCACGACCTTCGCGACCACGACCTTCGCGACCACGACCTTCACCACCACGACCTTCGTGAGGTGGTCGACCTTCATGACCGTGTCCTTCATGACCGTGGCCTTCGTGCGAGTGGCCTTCGTGACCGCGCCGTGGGGGCGGGCCGTCGGGGCGTGGCCCGCGATGGGGAGGCCCATCGGGACGGCGGTTATTCGGTTCGTCTTCAGCTGTTTGTTTGTCGTCGGCTCGATCGTTGCTCTCGTCTTGTGCGACGACCCAAAGAGTCGGCGCCGCGATAAGAGCGACTACAGCCACGAACATCCAGAGGGGTTTGGATATCGACATGGTTTTCCCTTTCGAAACTATGCGTTTAACAATTCGGCAATTGATGCAAATTGGGTTATGTATCGAGTACAAATCGCCCAATACGAGATTTTCAGTTGTCTGCTTCTTTCCATTTCGCAAAGACGTGCACGTGAACGCCTAACGAACTTCATAAACCCTCTCCGGAGCTGAGACTCCGACTCTCCCAAAGGGCCCAAAGGGAGAGTGACTCGCGTTGCGAGTTGATTCGGGGATCTGTTACCTATGTCCCTGTCTATACGCGGCGGCCAGTGGGAGGTTGACTCATTGTACGGACGGATTTTTAGCGCAGTTACAAACAGGTGACTAAAAAGACTCGCCAAATTCAGTTAAACAACTAGAGCGTGCGACGCTGGAATTCTCTCGTTTAGAAATCCAATTCGTCGGATTCTCCAGTCAACTCATCGACTCGACGTTGCACGATTTCCGCTCGGGCTTCATCCCGTTGCTCGATTGCAGATCGCAAACGTTCCAGTTCTTCTTCCAACCTTTCCAGGTGGAGACGGCGACGGTTTTGTCGCACTTCAAAATGGTCGTTGACTGCTTTGGTCAATTCGACCTTAACAGCCGAACGGCCCGCTGACGGTGCCAAGCGATATTTCATCGATAGCTCACCGGTCTGTCGTTCGAAGTCGTGATCGGACTTCTGTAGCTCGTACATTTGGGGATCTAACTCTTTCAAGTTTTCCCAATCGTGGCGGGGCGGACGGCGCAAGTGATCGCCATCGGGTCCTGGTCCGCCGGGAGGTCCATGACCGGGTCCACCAGGAGGTCCATCGCCAGGTCGGCCTTCGCCATTGCGCGGCGGCGGTTGCCCTGGACGTCCTTCGCCAAACTGGCCACCGTCTCGCGGCGGGCCTTTGAAATCACCCTTACGTCGCGGTGGCGGACCTTGCCGCTCGCCGCCATTTCCAGGTCGTTGAGGTCGATCGTCTTGCGCAATCGCAAAACCAACGACAGCAATCAGCATGACGGCACCCACTGTCATCACTAATCGTTTCATGGCGTTTCCCCAAATATCCAACGTTCGCGATTGCCTGGCTAAGCAAAGTGCATTTCCACGAGAAAGGCACCTCGCTATTAACAATTACAACGAACCGTCGTCAATTCTTTCACTAAAACTGTTTAATTCGTAATCAACCGCCAATGAGGAAATATCCCAACGCTGCCATCGATTCTCGAAGACCAGCATTCTTTCGCGGGCGGTGGTTATATCTTCGTCCAAAGAACTGTCCCAAGCATATGGATCTGCGTTCTCCACTGGCGTCTGCACAATCGCAGGTTCATTGTTCACCGTCGGACCACCATCTGAAGGCACAAGACCGTCGGGAACACTATTGGGAACACTATTGGGAACACTACTATTAGGAATATCGTTCACGATAACTTCGGCGGGAATTCGATCCTCCGGCGAGTTATCGGGCTGATTCGGCTCGGTTTCATTGGGAATGTCTGCAACGCGAGTTGTTCCCGAATTGAGCACATACCAACCCAGTCCTGCCGCCATCAAAAACGCCGCTGCCATCGCTACCCAACCCCATATCGGCGCCTCGGTAGTCGACCGCTTGACACGAACGCGAGGAGAATTGAGCGAAGGAAGCTGGACAGGTGGAGCTTCCAGGTCCGCTTGCACAGGCGGTTGAGCGGGCATTGGTCGCTGGACGGGAACTGGGGGAGGAACTGCCGCGGAACTTACCGGAGCGACTTGCGTTTCGGCAAGATGATCGCTTGGAGAGTCCTTCAACTCAGTGCCTTCGATTCCCGACATTAGCTTTGAGAACGCGGCCCAGCCTGCGCGGAGCATTTGGGTTTCCGGATCGAGCTGTTGACCGGGCAAGAGCGTTTTGGACGTTGCCAATTCGAGCTGATGCAGTTCGTGTTCTGCGAGCGACTTTCTCACTTCGGCTCCAAACTCAACCCACGTCTCGCGTAGTTTTTGAGTTTCCTCGTCCAAGTGTTGAGGGCTAGAAGTTTCGCGAGCGGTGGCGAGTTCGAGCTGTTCAAGGAGGCGGCGATCGGGACCATTTTGGTCTGCGGAGTTCATTTTTCGTCTAGCCTTCTGTCATCAGTTGTTTCATTTGCAACAAGCCGCGCCGGCAATGGCTGAGCGCGGTATTGAGCGGACAATCCAACACCTCTGCAATTTCCTGAAAACTCATGTCACCAAAAAACCGCAGCAGCAGGACTCGTCGCTGAGAAGGCGACACTCGGTCCAAGACGAATTCCAATTCTTCTCGCAATTCGGTGTGTTCGATTCGGCGGTTGGGCTCGGCAGTTTTGACAAAGGGCGTCGCCATTTGCCACTGATCGTCGTCCATTTGCAGTTCGGGCTTTTGACGTCTCGCCCAATCACAAACCAGGCGATCCGCAATCCGCAACAAGTAGGCTCTGGCCGTCCCCTGTTCCTCGTAACGCTCACGTGCCTGCCAGGCTCGCTTGAAGACCTCCTGGAGAAGGTCGTCGGCAACGTCATCTTTTCGGACCAAGGAAAACACGAAGCCACGCACTGCGCGGCCATGCTCTCGCACCCATTGATCAAATCGTTGTTCGTCTTCCGCTGATGGTTTTGATGTCATGTTATCTCTAACAGTACTAACGCATTACGTTGCCAATTATTGCGTTTTGTTGGGACTTTTTCGTTTTTGCCTGCAAAATGGCTGAGTTTGTTGAGCGCAAGTACTGAAAACGGCCGGAATTACTAAAAATCTACAGTCCCCAAGAGTAAACGCTAGTGGGCTGAGGGGGGTAAACCGCAGTCAATCGAGTTGCTCGGCCGAAATCGCTGTTGCAAGAATCGTCCTCAGCTACCATCATGTGTGCCTCTAACCCCGCAAATAAACATTCTGGCCAAGCACGGAGGCGTTGGCAATGCAACACAACCTACCGACCCACTTATTAGTTCTCACAATCGCCCTTTTCTTGGCCCCCATCGGCTGCGGTGGTGACACCGAAGACCCCGGCGTACCACCCGCTTCCGTCGGTGGCGGTGGCGACAATGAAGTAGCGCCAGAGACTGGTGGGGAATTTGTTCCTGCCACGATAAACCAGGAACCTCAGACAGGTGTAAGTCCCGCGACGGCAGCGCCCAAAGAACCCGCCGCTCCCGAAGTCGCCATCAAAACGAACCTCGGAACGATCGTCGTACAGCTCAACCCCAAAAAGGCACCGGTTACGGTCGACAATTTCATCGCTAACTATGTGGAACAAAAAGCCTACGACGGGACGATTTTCCACTACGTCGAAGCTGGCGTGATGGCCTGTGCCGGTGGTTACGACACACAACTCAAAGCGCGAAGCACACGCGGCGAAATCTACAACGAAGCTCACAGCGGCCTGAAAAACAAAAAGGGTACCATCGCCATGGCGCGACACCCCGACTACGTTAACAGCGCTACGTCGCAGTTCTTTTTCAACCTTGCCGACAATCCCTCGCTCGACCACGTCGGAACGGGTGAAGGTCAAGAATACGGTTACTGCGTATTCGGTCAAATTATCCGAGGCATGGACGTGCTCGAAAAAATCAACAGCGCACCGGTTGCAAACAACGGCGACTTTATTAACGTCACCAGCCCAGCTGTAGTCATCGAATCGATCACTCGAATTAAATGAATAACGGTAAGTAATTAGCTGTTAGCAAGCGAGCAGCCGACAGATTCAACGATAAACGGCTCCCAGTAATGGGAGCCGTTTTTGATTGCGTCGGCGCCAAGGACTTGCTGGAATTCGTTTGGGCGAAATGCGAGAACAACGGTGCGATTGGCATCGGTCCCTTTTCATGTCGCTTTCAGCGGCTTGTGGGACCGAACGGCCAATTGCTCCACCCGCTTCATGGTCAAGCATCAGAATTCCTGGAAGGCCAGAAAACAATGGCTTCGTTTTCAGTAACAAGAATACAGCTTTATGCTAATCGCTTCTTTGCTAACAGCTAACCGCTTCTTTGCTAACTCACTGTCCAACACTATTCCGGTAGATCTCAAGTACCTCATCCCGCTTGGACAAGTTCGAAATCGCATCCCACTCTTCTTCGACACTTTTTAACTGAGTTAAAACGTCTTGTCCGGAAATAGCGGCTTCGATGGCGCCGTCGAGTTTTTGGAGGTATTGCGATCGGTTCGGCAGTCGAAGTGTATAGGTGGTTTGTGGACCTTGGCTTCGTTCGATGGCCTGCTGGCAGCTTTGAGAACTCTCAGCACCGAGCGCGGCTGGAATAAAGTCGCCATCGTGGAGTTGAGAGCCTCTGGTGATACCGTGGGTTGATGTCTTACTGCTAATCTTCTGATAGCCTTCGCTGTTGGCGAGTGTTGCGATGAGATTGAAGGAGGCTGATTTGTAGGCCGATTCGAATGCGACTGCTGCAAGTTGGCTTTGAGCACCCAGCAGCGCGGTCGATTCGATTTCAGCTCGTTCTTCCCAAGATTTTTGGCGAACGCTGTAGTACTGGCCACTTCCCGGCAAGGGAATAAACGCAATGGGTAACGGCTCGCCGTCAGGCAGCGATTTGGTATCGGAACTGGGTAGCGTTATCGCCATCGCTGCTTTGCCCGACAGCAGTTCGCCGAAGGTATCCGACGGCGAGAACTTCGTTTGTGCCGAATTGAGTTTTGCGACTTCGACGAGTTGCGAAATAGATCGAAGCCCTGCTGGATTGCTGAGTTGCGGATCCAGCGATTCGGTGTCAAAAAGAACGCTCGTCACGTTGCGGTGCTTGATGAAGGATCCGTTGCGAGAAAAGAAGATCTCGCTTCGCCAATTTGAGCCTAGCGGTTCGCAGGTTGCCGACCATGATTTGTCGGCGACAGCGTTTAGTGTGCGGACCGCGTCCATGTATTGGGCCCAGGTTTTCGGCGGATCGATCGAATGCTTTTGGAACAGGTCCGTTCGATAGCCGAGCAAGAGTTGAGCATTGCTAAGAGGTGCCGCGTAGGCATCTCCGTCGTAGTAGCACAGTTTGCGAGCGGCAGGCAGTAGGTCCGTTCCCTCGAAGTCGTCGATCCAAGTCTCATCGCGGACCGCCGATAGAAGATGACGGCTGGCTAATTCCGGTAGCATGTGACCAGGAAAGACAATAATGTCAGTGCCCAGACGGAAGTCGTCGGGACGAATCTCGCTTTGCGTTTTTTGTTCGATTGCGAGTTCCCCTTCGCCTTGCGTTTGCCAGAATTCTTCGAGGGCCTTGGCGTATTCTGGACCGTCGATGACTAGGACGCGAAGTCGTTTCGGAGTTCCATCGGACCGGCCTTTGGGAGTGGGGTCGGCGTCGCGGTCCCAGCATCCGGTCAGAGTCATGCCAAGTCCAATGACGAGGACCAGAAAAATGCCCGCTTTTCGATGCCGAAATGAACTCTGACTGCGTCGCTGAACTGGAGAGAAATTGACTGATTGGGGCATGGGGTGCGCGATTTCGTGAAGGAATAGTCGTTGGATACTGTCAAATTGCAATGCCGCACCATTGGTTACGAATCCGAGCGACATGAGGTTCGTCCCGTTGCGGTGGGTTTGATCGGGCGGTTAAAATCCCGTCCTGTTGAGATTGTAGACCAAGATCCGCAATTTGAAGAGCGGATCTGGTTTTGAGAAGGAACTTCATAGCCCGCTGGACCATCATTTTATTAGGTGGCAGCTTATTGAGGGTGATTGCCCTCGGTATCTTTTTGGGTTGTGAGTGGTGATTAGGAGCATGGAATGGCCCATTCAATCGTAATTTTTGGTGCATCGGGTGATCTGACCAGCCGCAAGCTGATTCCGGCGCTCTACCGATCTTTTCGCAAGAAACGGCTGCCCCCGTTTACTCGGATTATCGGTGTTTCTCGCACGGATTATGAACACGAACAATGGCGAGCCAAATTGGCCGAATCTACGGCAGGCTATTTGGGCGATGAATTCGATCCCGATTGGTGGGGCGAATTTTCAGAATTTATTTTTTATCAAAGTGGCGACATCAAAAAGTCGGAGGATTTTGTCTCTTTGGCCAAGTTCCTCGACGAGCTCGAGGGAGCCGCACAATCTTCGCGGCTCTATTACCTGTCCACGATGCCCTCGCTCTATGCCACGGCTGCTAAGAATCTCGGGGCGGCGGGGCTGGCAGATGAAGAAGAAGGCGATCGCCGGATTATCGTCGAAAAGCCGTTCGGCACTGACATGGCATCTGCAAAGTCACTGAATGCCGACATGCATGCCGTTTTCAATGAAAAGCAAATTTATCGAATTGACCATTACCTCGGAAAAGAGACCGTCCAAAACCTGCTCGTCCTGCGGTTCGCCAATAGCATTTTCGAGCCGATCTGGAATCGCAACTATATCGATCACGTGCAAATTACGGTTGCCGAGGAAGTCACCGTCGGCAGCCGCGGCGGCTACTACGACACTTCGGGCGTGCTCCGCGATATGTTTCAAAATCACTTGCTGCAACTGATGATGATTACAGCGATGGAAGCTCCGGCGAAATACGAAGCCGATATGGTTCGCGACGAAAAGGTGAAAGTGTTGCGAGCTATCAGGTCGTTACATGGCGGTGATTTTGCCAACGATACTCAACGCGGCCGATACGACGGATACCTCAATGAAAAGGGAGTTCCCGCCGACAGTAATACGGCAACATTTGGCGTCGTCAAACTGCACGTCGACAATTGGCGTTGGGAAGGAGTTCCCTTCTATCTACGATCGGGAAAAGGGATGTCTTGCCGCAGCACTCAGATTGTCATCCAATTCCGCGAACCGCCGCAAATGCTTTTCACCGGCAAGCAACGAGCCAGAATGGACGCCAATCGACTCGTCATTCAGATTCAGCCAGCCGAAGGAATTGAGCTGCACTTTCAAACAAAAGTTCCCGATGCGGGCATGAAAACTCGAATGACCGAATTGGATTTTAGTTTTCAACGCGAATTCTCTGGAACATTGCCCGATGCGTATCAACGCTTGCTGTTAGACGCCATCAACGGCGACGCGAGCCTGTTCGCTCGTAGCGACGAAGTGGAATTGGCTTGGGGCATTATCGATCCAATTCTCGCCGCTTGGGACAGCCCCGCGGCTCCCAACTTGGACGTCTACGAGCCTGGTTTCTGGGGCCCCGAAGCAGCTGTGGAATGGATGCGGAAGCAAG
>Ga0115002_10006982_pt1 | contig 12834 bp, 10 predicted proteins | sample ArcticOcean_MG_C_8_FD_89576 | JGI IMG/M metagenome (GOLD analysis project Ga0115002, IMG submission 89576) | Marine microbial communities from western Arctic Ocean - ArcticOcean_MG_CB11_86 | ecosystem: Environmental > Aquatic > Marine > Oceanic | place: Arctic Ocean: Canada Basin | collected...
CCATCTTCATCGGGCCCCGGCGCCATACGGGTAAATACCACGATCGGGTTGCCTTTGGCCGCTGGCGGCAGTTCATCCGCAGCGCCGAACTGAGGCGCGAGCGCCCCCACAACCCAGGTTATGAGCACAACCGTCTTACCCAATTTACGCGCAAGTGGCATTGTGGAGTCCTTTTTAAAAATCGCCGGGGTTGCAGGTTGCAGACCCCGCCAGCTGTTCAGTATAGGCCTGTTGTTCTGCATTTTTATGTGACCGCTATCACATCGTATCGCTATCGCAACTTTTGAGAGGTGCTAAATCGCTCTTATCCACGGACATCAACGGGGATTTTCACTCCGTATCTTGCTCCTATTCTGATACAAGCAATTCGAGCGCTTATCTGGCTCCGCTGCCGACTGCATACGAAGGTTTGTAGGTCACATAAGGTACCTACTACAAATCGTTCTTGATTGAAGCCAAAACTGAGCGTACCGCCCTACTGTCGCCAACTGTTTTGTCCGTAATGAACAACTGGGGTGCGACCAAGAAGACGCAGAAATATTCTGTCACGACAATTCTTTTTCTTCTTCGTGGAATAGCGCAAGCGGATCCAGGTCAATATCTGTACAGGCCAGAATATCCTGATTCTTTTCCTAGACCTTGAGTCTCGCCAAATTCGATTAATAATTTTTGACCAGACAAATGGGCCGGTGACATAGAGTGTCTTAAGCCCGGGTCGAGATTTTACCCAGTCCACAGGCGGACTCTCTGACAACCGCGTCACGATTTCGTCGCAGACCTCCAACATGATGGGGTTGTTAGGCGTACTACCGAAAAACCACTGAACCCACATTGGGAAAACAAACGGTGGTTCAAATTTAAAGGTCTCAAAAAACATGACCATATCGATGTCACTATCGATAACGTCATCAAGCGAGCGCAGACAAACGGTGTCTATATCCGCATAGACACCCCCATATTTATGAACGATTAGGTATCTCCAGAGATCCGCACGTTCAACGGGAGTCAATATTGGCCAAACCTTGTAGTAATCCGAATAGAACTCTTTGACGAACTCTTCAGACTGAGTATCGTCATAAAACGAATAACCCCAACCGGGGTTAAACTCTCTCCAACTCTTCTGGGCCGCTCTTTGTCTTTCGGTCAGTTCATTATCTGACTTCCAAGTCTGGAAAATATTTCTGGGAATAGGTTCACACGGTATACGAGAGGAGTGAAACCTTGTTAGGCAAGAAAACCAAAAAAAGAGAAGCGGCGACACCAGAATCTCGACGATACTCAGAATAGGCTTCTTTATATGCATAAATGTTGGAATTTCTAAAGCACCCGTTCGTAGAACGCGTCTTTCGCAAGGTTTCTCCAGTCTCAATACTGACGCGAACCTACTGTCGGACTGAGGTTATTTTTAAGATCACATAAAGGGCCGGAACCAACACCAAAAATATGGGTGCCGCCAGGATCAATCCAAATGCACCTAGCACGAACATAATCTGAAGCAAACGAAATTTAGCTGACCGTCTACACCAATTTTCAAAAATTGACATTTCGATTCTGTAAAAACGGGGATGGAAGTCCCAATGGTCGTTCACACACACGAATTTTTTTCGAGTCAGATCAACGTAGGAAAAAAAGCTCATCAGGACTAGGATCTGCAAAACTCCACTCCCCCGATCAGAAAGAAATCCGCTCCAAAATAACCGCCTTTTCGCTTTTCCGTCCTGAATAAACCTCGCGATCATATTTGGGAATAAATCTCGACGATTTTGACCCGAGTCACTATAGACTAACTTCTCCTCTTGAGACAGCGAGTCGATATAACTCTTGTAGTGTTGCCTGTTAAACAACTTCGGAGTATGTGCGCTATCTTTTGGATATCCCAGCAACCCCTCTCGAAAAAAATAGTCCATATTGCATGAGGTTCGAACAATAAAATCATCGTCCATAACCAGAAACCATGGACTTAGGTTTGGAATCAAATGAAAGCCCATCTTACATATCTCACTATTCCCAAACCCCACCGTAATCTGATATTCACGTCTTACTTTCCCCAGAAGCTCTTCTTCTGGGACGAAAATGATTTTCTCAGCCGTTTCTCGTAAGGAACGTTTTGGTGGCGAACCTCTATGGATGATGACTACTTTTTGGAAATGATCTGTTAACAGATTCAAAGAGCGGATACTGTGAATCAGTTCGTTATTGTCTCGGGTGCGAATCTTTTTTCCATCACCCGAACGTTCTTCCGGGCTGCAATAGCGATAAACAACGTCATACCTAATCATTTGTTACTTTTGACTAGGCAGGCATCGATATATTCAACTATCTGCCGTGAACCTGCACTGTTGTCATTGAACCACTTCAACGCATTAAGGCCGACCTTGTGTCTCAGATCGCTATCTTTGATCAATCTTGCGATCTCCATCATCGTCGAGTGCCGATCTTCACCCTTTAGGCATCCGCCGGTCTCAACCAGAGATTTATATTCACTGGGAAAATCCTCTGTATTTGGCCCAACCACAAACGGTAGTTCACAAATAGCGCATTCAAATGGATTCTGTCCCTTGCTATGGGGTGGCAAACTATTCCCAACAAACCCGACATCCCCTATCTGCAGAAATTTCATTAACTCGCCAGTCACATCGAGGAAAAAGATGTCTGTATTTCCTGACCTGTGATCTTTCGGAGAATCGAGGGACGCGATCTGAAGCCCAGAGTCCGAGTTTTTCGTTAATCGAGAGAGCCGCGAGTGGAATAACACATTATAGTGGCTCATCCTGATGGCCAGTTTTAATCCCATTCTCCGCTCAGGAAATCGTGGCGCCAGGATCAGTCGAACATCGATTCCCTCTTTACGAAGACTGTTCATAATTCTTAGGAGAACTTTTTCTTCGCCAGGCCATGTTGAAATACCAATTAGCACTATCGGCCTTTTCGCAACGCACTTATCCCGGTCCTTAAGAAAGCCAACTTCACGCAACAAGGCTTCTCGCTTTCTTTCATTCAATCTGGGGCTCAGCTTCATATCACCTTTAAGGTTGCCCACCACTGTTACTCGATCACTGGGAACGCCAAGCTGTAGAAATCTTTCTTTATCCCGTACATTTCTCGCGTAGATTCGCTCAAAAGATGCAACAAAAAAGCGTGCCAAAGGTTGGAAAATCCTTAAGAGTCGAAACTCCAGATTAGAGAGCGACGCGTTAATCAAGATAACGGGCACATTCCGCATAACTGCATGCCTCCACAACTCAAACCATGCCGTTTGATGAACAGACACTATCAAATCCGGCTCAATAACCCTCCATGTACGATCAATAAACTTGGGCAGATCAAATGGAGCCAGAACAATCAGGTCGATCTGATTAGAGTACTCGGCGACTAATTTTGAGTACGAAGAAAAGTGCTCTGTCGTGATAGCAATAACAAAATTGCTCTCCCGAATCAGTTCCGAAAGGAGGCCATCAACCGCATTAACCTCGCCAATAGACGGGACATGCACCCAAAGACGGGGTTTCTGATCGCGCCTTGGTGGTAGCGCGTGTATTAACCCGAATCGCTGAGGTAATTTTTTCCACCAGTCTGTGAACAAAATTAAACTGGCGATTTTAAATGGAAGCGAGGCCCATCTTAACAATCGAAATCCTAATTCCATAGTCGATAGGCTCTGATCATGGGTTTAGCTCGCACCCATATTGGTGTATACGGCGATTACATCTCTTGTTCACCGCAGAGCATAAACCTGATCGAAAAAGAATCGAGTCAGTTCAGGATCAGTTTTGAATTTTTTAAATGTGTCAGTGGTCAAGACTTGGCCAACCCTGATTCTTAATGTTTGCTTTCTTGCCCGTTTCAACTCCCGAAGCAGCAATAGATTTGCTGCGCGTGGGTTTATCGAGAATACGATCTGAAACAAAAGACTATGAGACCCTCTTATATAAACCGGCAAAACTGCCGCATTCGACTTTCTGGCAAGGAGCGCTGGGTTTGTACTCCAAGATCGCTCTTCTTGTCGAAATGTTTTCCAGGAAAAAGTCGAAACCTCTCCTGATGGAAACATGACGAGGCTGCCCCTGTTCATTAAGTGGCGCAGACTCTGCCGAACTGCTCTTGTGTTTAACTGATTTGAGTAAGGACTATTTATTGGACTCACAAGTATTAAGCAATCTAGTCCTTTTATGTTTTTAAGAAATTCGTTAGCCAGGCATTTGAAGTCTGACCGGAATCTTGATAAAAACGACGTCAGCACAAACCCATCAACGGGGGTATAAGCATGATTTGCAATTACAATTAATGGTCCACTCTGAGGCACCTCAAAACTTTCTGCCTCGACTTCAAACTGAAACCCGAACGCCCTAGCAAACTTGGTTGTACTATGATCGTCGCTTTCGTCAGCGAGAAAATCTTCGTACGCCTGATTGGCCTCTTTAATGCCCGCGACTTTCTCGATTAATCTGAATATCCAGCCCGGCATGTGGCTCCAGATTTTTGGCACCTCCTCGGGGGTGAGATCTAGGTCGATAAGTTTTTTAGGCAAACATTCCCCCACTTGGGCTATAACAACACGCTGGTAGTGCAGTTTATGCGCATTACAGTAATCGAACTCCTCTAATCTATAACCCTCAAACCCCCATGCGCTTCATTTACCCACTCTCAGATACACAACATTGAATAAAGATAACCATTCTAAAATCATAAATTCGCAGGCGCTATTGGAGGAGGCACCGATTCCCATGTGGGTTCGGCGGATTGCGCTATCTTTCAAAGGGCGTATCGAAAACTTTTTCGGTGTGACCTATTTCAATCGCTGTTTCAGCCAAATCGGCTCTTACACTCGGGAACCAAATCAATTCGCTAAAACAATTGAAGCGTTTCAACTCAAGTATAGTGCCGTGGCGACTAAAGATAGCGAGCTGCCAAGTCATGGCGCATTTATCGTCGTGTGCAATCATCCTCACGGGCTTTGGGACGGCGTAATTGTAGGAGACCACCTTCTAAGGGCTCGCGCCTGTACAAAGATTGTTGCATCATTCTTGACCAATCACTTAATCGGATTCGAACAATACTTCATTTCTGTGGACCCGCGGAGCAACAAAAGGCGGTGCAAACTAAATCAAGATGCCCGGCTTACCATGCGGGATCAGTTGTGCTCTGGCCAACCACTGGTGATATGTCCTGCGGGTCAGGTCTCACGGTTTAATCTGAGAAATCTTTCCACAAAGGATACGGCTTGGACCAACCTGCCGATTGAACTCGCAACCCGTTTCAACGTCCCGATTATTCCGATCTTTATTGGTGGCAAAAATAGTTGGTGGTACCAGCTTGTAACAATGTATTCTCTGACCTTAGCAAACGCTCTGCTGGTTCGAGAATTTCGCTTAATGGCTGGAAAGCCCGGCAGGGTAGTTGTCGGCAAAGCCATAAGCCCGAACGATCTCGATCAATTTGACGGCAAAACCGAAAAGACGCGATATATTCGTGCCCAAACTTATGCCTTATCAAACTTCATGTAATTACAGGGGGTCGTCCAGGGCTAAAACGGGGCCCTATAGTTTGATATGACAATTCATTCATCTGCGATAATTGAAGAGGGCTGTCGTATCGGGGAGGGCGTACATATCGGGGCGAACGCCTATATTGGCGCAAACGTTGATATCGGAAAAAACACCTTTATTCACCCCCATGTTGTAATCGATGGTCATGTAGAGATAGGGGAAAATAATGCTATTTTCCCGGGGGCCGTGATTGGCCTTGCGCCACAGGATAAAACCTATGAGGGGGAAAGCAGTACCGTCGTGATCGGAAACAATAATGTCTTTCGAGAATATGTGACTATCAACAGGGCGACAGGGGCCAACTCCGTTACCCAGATTGGTAACGCAAACATGATTATGGCGTATTGTCATATTGCACATAATTGCCGCATTGCGAACAACGTCACCCTGGCGAATTCTGTCTCTCTAGGGGGCCATGTCGTCATTGAATCTGATGCAGTACTTGGCGGAGTTCTGGGCGTCCACCAGTTCACCCACATTGGGCAAATATCAATGGTCGGGGGAATGTCGCGAGTCGATCGAGATGTCCCGCCGTTTACCCTGGTAGAGGGTAATCCCGCCCGAATTCGAGGATTGAATAAGATCGGATTGGATCGTAATGGGCGCTTTGGAGACACGGGCCCGGAAGAGATTATCCGCCTAAAGTCTGCCTTCAAGGCGTTGTTCGCTGATGGGCTTGCCTTGAGCGATAAAGTAGCGGTCATGCTTAAAAAAAGGCCCCAATCATCACCAGAATATGTGCTTGCCAAATTTCTCGAACAATCAATGAACGACCCGACTCGCCGAGGCCCCCTGCCCCGCCAAGCTCCCGTAAATTCTGGCGCAAAAGCACACTCAAGCTAAAAGCACACTCTTATGTTTAATCAAGCTTCACGACCTCCGCGATTCATAAATGCACCTATATTGGGGTTTTTATTAGTTTTTTCTTACTCGATTTCGGTATTAGCTGACACTGAGCTAACCGGGCGAGACATCATGGACGAAGTTTCGCAACGACATGATGTGGACTCGCGTTTCGAACTCAACGAAATGATACTGATCGACAAATCTGGCAATGAAACTCGCCGAAAGATGCGCAGTTATCTAAGAACACAGAAAAATGGGCTTTCCAAATCCTTGCTCATCTTTGATTTCCCAAAAGGGATCTCAGGCGTGGCCTGCCTTACGTGGGAGCGAACCGGCAACAACGATGATCAGTGGACATTCCTTCCCGCAATGGGCAATCAGCTCAAGCGCATCTCATCGGGGGGGAAAAGCGGCAGTGGTGAGAGGAAAAAAGGTGGCCGCACCAATTACTGGATGGGGACCGACTATACCTTTGAGGACCTACTGCCAGAAAAACGAGAGAACTTCAGATATGAGCGGATGGGCGACAGCACATGGCATGATGTGCCAGCCTTTGTGATTGAGACGTTTCCCGCAAGTGAGGAGATCTCGACTGGTTACCAGAAACGAACACTGACGATCACGAAATCAAATTTCTTCATTGTTCAGATCGAATACTTCGCTTTGCGCTCTGGAAAATTGCTCAAGACGCTGAGCCTGGGCGGGGTACAACCAATTTTTCAGGACACATGGGGCGCTAAACAATCATTGATGGATAATCAACAAAGAAGGTCGAAAACAATTATCCATTACTTAGAGCAGGATTTCGATCCCGGCGCTTTCCCAAACAAAGTCTTCAGCCACCGATTTATAGAGTCAAAGAAACATATGCGCCGCTAAACCGCAGCTTATTATGAAAATTGACTCTCTTCTACAGTTTGGTGCTGACCACAAACTTAAAACAATATTTTTTCTTATCTGTGCGACAGCCGCCCTCTCAACAGGCTTGCCGAAACTGTACATAGATACCAGTTTTACGCTGTTACTGGATCACGATAGCGCTCAACATGAGGCGTATCAATCCGATGTTGAAACATTCGGATCCGATGATTTAACAGTCTTCCTCTTAAAAGACCCGCTACTTTTCACCCCAGAGAAACTTGAGGCTGCCCAGAATCTGGTTGATGATATCGAGAGTCTCGAGTTTGTTCAAAAAGTTGACAGCCTTTTTAGCGTTACATCTGTGCGAGACGTGGATGGTACATTTCTAAGCAAGCCTCCAATTGATTTCCTCCCATTTGATCAGTATGAAGCGGATCAAATGAAAGAAGACGCGCTCTATAGTCCAATCTTGCGTGATACGCTGGTCAACGACATCGGCACTGTAATGTCGATCAACGTTACGCTTAAGAAATGGCGTAAAGGTGGCCACGGGATGCCTGGCTCGGTCAGCCCTGGCACCTCGAATAAAGCTTTCGAAGGCCTAATCAAAAAATATCAACAACATTTTGCTGAAACCTTTCAGATTGGTGAGTCACGTATTGCAAGCGCTATGGAGGGCAGGTTAGTTGACGACCTGAAAACGCTTTCTTCAATTGCGTTATTCCTATTACTGGCCCTGGTGCTTCTATTTTTAAAGCGATGGACGTTTGTTCTCGTGATCGCCTGTACGGTTACTATAAGCCTGATCTGGACATTTGGATTTCTTGGCCTGGTCGGAATTCCAGTAAGCATATTAATGGCAATGCTTCCGGTTCTTTTGGTGGTGGTTGGTTCAACCGAAGATCTTCATTTATTATCGGCCTACTTGGAAGGTTGCCAAAATACCGACTCGAAGCTTCGTTCTGGCGCGATCCGTTTCATGGCCAAGCATATGAGCCTAGCCGTTATCCTTACTGTAATCACCACTTCGGCTGGTTTTTTTTCAAATACCCTTTCCGAACTTCCCATCATCGCCCATTTCGCGGCAGCGGCTGCGTTTGGAATCATAGCCAATGCTGTGATTACTTTTCTCGTAGTGCCATTACTGCTCTCTCTAGTTGACTCCGACGTCCCGACGTTTGGTATCCCAAAGAAAAACAAGCCTGAGATATCTCCTGCCCTGAAATGGATCACTACTATCTGCACTAAGTGGCTTGTCGAAAAAAGCCTGCAGAATTCACGAGTCATTATGGTAAGCGTAGGCATGCTGGGCATCCTGACAGTCGCATTATCAGAAAGAATCGAAATAAATAATGACCCATTGAGTTTTTTCTCCGACTCTCATTCCCTCGTCAACGACTTCAACGAGGCACACGCCAGTCTTGCTGGCGTTTGGAACTTCCGTGTCACTATTGATGCACACAGAAAAGACGCGTATCTCGAGCCTGAGAATCTCGCGCGTCTGAGTGAGGCAGTACAGGTACTCAACAGCCGGCCTTCCCTCGATCGTGCGATCTCATTGAGCGATCACCTTTCTCTCGTCAATCGTGAAATGCATGGGGGTGATCAAACCTTTCATCGCACGCCAACAACCAAAGACTTAACTGAGCAATATCTGCTTTTCTTTAACCGATCTGACCTTCAAGATTTCGTCTCCAACGACTATAGACGCGCCAGCATCTTTGTTCGGCACAACATTACTAATTCCGAATTCCTTCTGTCCGAAATCGAGCAATTAGAAACTACGATAAACCATATTTTTGGGCCAGGCTTCTCCGTTAATTTCGGTGGCCAGAACTTGATGATCCACGAAGCCGCAGAAACGCTGGTAAAAAATGAAATTCGGGCAGTCGCAGTTATTATCCTGGTGGCTTTTTTACTCCTCTGGATTGTTTACGGCTCCTGGCGCTCGGGCTTTCTGGTACTGGTGCCTAGTGTCACGCCGATATTGCTGATTTTCCTCTCTATGGCCCTTTTGGATGTGCAGTTGAACATAGCCACGGCCATGATTGCCGCAATCAGTATTGGCGTAGCAGTAGACGATACAATTCACCTTCTATCCCGATACAACATTCTCTGTCATCAGTCAGAGGATAGTGATCAAGCCATCAGGGAAACTTTGCATGCAGAAGCGATCCCGGTGATCACTTCCTCCCTGGTGCTTGCGGTCGGATTTCTTGTTTTGACAATATCAGACTTTTCTCTTTTGCAGGACTTTGGTCTTTTAGGAGCGCTGGCAATGCTCTTCGCGATGCTCGCCGAGTTTACGATCTCGCCCGTGCTGATTCGTCGATTTCGAGTGGTTAACTTGTGGGACGCGCTAACGCTGACTATCCCATTAAAGCAATTACAGGATTCGCCCATATTTTTTTCGATGAGCAGATTCCAAATAAGGAAATTGATCCTCTTGATGGTGTCCCAAAAAAACAACTCCGGGGACGTTATCGTTGAAGAAGGAAGCCAAGGTAGTGAAATGTTTATCATTATTAATGGGCGTGCAACTGTTACCAAGGCTCATCAGACGGGTTTTGAGATTCTTTCCGAGCTTGATGTTGGGGATGTAATCGGCGAGATTGGCTACCTGAATCGCGGCAAGCGTCGACGAACCGCCTCTGTAATAGCAAGCACAGACATCGAGTTATTGAGATTAAGTTCTGATGTCACTGCAGAACGGTTGCGCTTTTACCCGAGAATTGCATCTCAATTCAACTTCAATATCGCAAGAATTCTTGGCGACCGTCTCGGCACAACTAATGAACTCCTTACGTCCTAAAGTTCTATACCGGCCCGTGACGCTTGGTTTTTGTGGTGCCGCCCTTTTTCTTTTTTCGGCCTTATCTTTTGCGGAAGGGACTGCCTCTTCCAACTGGCTCGACAATTACTTCGAAAGCACCCTTTTTGAGTTACGCGGATACACTGATTTTTACCACAAAAAGCAATCTGAAGACTTATGGAATGGCCAGTATGCTGGAGGGTTAAGATTAAAAGTTGAAAATCACTACTCATTATCTGACTACTGGTCTCTCAACAGCTCTCTGAGGCTACAACTCGAACATCCGAATTATCGCAAAGGTGTTTTTCCCGGGCCAGATTCATCCGAGCCTGAATCACCTTATGCTGACTTTCAGGTGCTGAATCTTTTTTGGGAGGGTGAAGAAAACGCGTTCTTGGCCGGAAAAGAGGTACTGAAACTTGGCTTCTCTCACCTATACAGTCCGGTAGATCGGTTTCACACGATCGACTGGACCATTCCAGAACATAATGAGCCAAACGGAGACTTTCAGCTGTCTTTTTTTCATTACCTTGAGGAAGACACCATCCAAATTACTGCCTTCCCGTATGGCCAACAAGATTTTCGAAAAACTGGGTCCAGTGGCCAAAAATTAACCCCAGAACCGGACCGCGACAAAGACCCAGCAGCATTAATTCTTTACGATGCTGTCCGGCAGGGGTTCGACTTTTATCTAGGTGGTCATTATGGATCAGGCGCATATCCAATCATTGATACATCTAGTGGTACACAAGCCGTAGTCCTTCCATTATCAGCGACCGTCCTGGGAGGCGTAATCGCGACTCACAATGGTTGGACTCTCTTTGCCGATGGACTTTTTCAACATAGCATTGACAAGGAGGATGAGAACTTTGCTCGTTTCTCAATGGGAGGGTCTTACGCAACTGATATTGGAGAACTATTGAACATCGAAAGCTTTACTCCTACCCTAACCTACTGTTTCGAAGAGGTTACACAACAGGCGCGCAGTGCAACAGTTGCTAGCAGCAAGAATCAACGAATTAACGCTAATAATCTTCTATCCGAATTCCGGTTCAGGATAGATTCCGATTTTTTTGTGACCGTCGGCGATAATTACAGTTTCGATAACAAACTTCATCAGTTTGCAATTGGTGGTGGATATTCAGTTACCGACAGTATTACGCTGGCTCTTGCGAACACTTTTACTGCGGATAACACCCCCGAGAATGCATCAGGCGGCTACACGAGCCTGTCTATCAGTCTTCGTTTCTAAGCATAGTATTTCCATAACCCTCTGGGAATCTCCTGACGAGAAAGATTGAAGAGGAGAAGCATGGCTGATCAAAACAAATCTCCATGGATATTTTTCGCAGTAGCTGAAATCTCTGCCGACATACATGCAGCTTTCCTGGCTCGATCAATTCTCCACAAACTGCCAACCGCCAGGTTATTCGGGTGCGGCGGTATTGAGATGGCTAAGGCTGGGATCGAGATTGATGTCGAAACCGCGGAACTTGGATACATTAAGATTCGCGAGTCTTGGGTTACTCCCTCGAATATTAAACGGGCACATCACCGCCTACACCACTTAGTTTGCGAGAGACGGCCCGACCTCGCGATTCTTGTTGATAGCGAGCGCTTTAACGGAACCCTGATCAAATTTCTGGCAAAGCAGGGAATCCCAACAGTCTACTATCTGTCGCCACAAGTGGCATTTTGGGCGCCGTGGCGAGCTCGCAAATACGCACGATTATCTAATCTAATCATCCCTGCATTTTCTAGCGAGCTAAATCTTTTCAAAAGAGCTGGCGCGCGAGTGAAATGGGTTGGCCATCCCCTGCTCGACGTATTGAATCCTTGTCTAACCGACAGCAGTCCTAAAGCCCCTCCGCACCCTTCCAACAGTGATCCAATCCTTATTGGACTGATGCCCGGAAGCCGTCTTCAAGAGATAAATTTATTTACTCCGATTATCCTGCAAAGTGTCGCAATGATGAGTGCCGCACAGCCTGGCCTTAGTTTTGTTCTGCCAATCGCTAGCAAACACCTCGCAGAACGAATAACAAGAATGATAGAAGAAGATGGATTAAACGATCTGATCACAGTCGTAGATACAGAACAGCATCTGTGGATAAAGCGTTGTAATTTATTACTGGCCTCAACAGGCACCGTAACACTCGAAGCAGCCATTCTTGGAACACCCATGATCTCATTTTATAAACTTAACCCAATCACATATATTGTTGCTCGCGCTTTAGTGCGCACTCGATTTATTGCCCTGCCCAATATCGTCTTAAACCGAAAAATTGTGCCAGAACTCATCCAGAGCCAATTTAATCCTAAAAATTTGGCCCAAACTGCACTTTCGCTAATTAATGACCCGGGGCGCTATGGAAAAATGGTAGCGGACCTGCAAGAAGTTCGAAATGCATTAGGAGAAAAAGGGGCCATTGACAGAGCAGCTGACCTGATTGTCACCGAGCTTAGGGTCGGCAAGTGACAACAGGCTGGAAGACCAAGGCCACTTTCACTCCGGCAAAAAGATCAAGATCATCCGCCCTTAATCCTATGCCAGACCGGCAATCTTCCCAAGGCCTTCTTCCCAGTACGGGGGATCACCGAACTGATCCAGCAGAAAATCTATAAACAGTCGCACCCGCGGCAGTCAGACTGCCGAAGTTCCGCAACCCGTACAAAAAGCACCAGATCGTCTGTTTCCATTGATTTTCAAAAAAACTGATAAAGTCCTTTGCGATTGTAGCGATTTTTCTGAAAACGAAATCGGTTTAG
>Ga0115002_10006983_pt1 | contig 12833 bp, 11 predicted proteins | sample ArcticOcean_MG_C_8_FD_89576 | JGI IMG/M metagenome (GOLD analysis project Ga0115002, IMG submission 89576) | Marine microbial communities from western Arctic Ocean - ArcticOcean_MG_CB11_86 | ecosystem: Environmental > Aquatic > Marine > Oceanic | place: Arctic Ocean: Canada Basin | collected...
ACTGCTACTTCAATCATTGCACCTATACTTCCGTCTCTTGATTCTTTGCACTTGCAGGCACCCATCCACTTTGGGCCTGCCACCGCGAACCTCGCTCGAGTAATTCGCCCAACGCCATCCGTCTTCCATCACGAGTACGTGTACTTAATTCGGTCTCATAGCTCATCTCTATAGCATCGAAGTTGCAGACATCCACACAAATCGCACAGAGTATACATCTTCCTATGTTGATCTCAAAGACATCAATAATTTTGCGTCTACTGCTTAGCCCCTCAGCATACTTCGGATTATCCTTCATGGTTGCACTCATACACTGCGTAGGGCACTCACGGACGCACACCATACACCCGGTACAATATGGCTCGACAACGTTCTCGTCCCAAAGCAACATAGGGAACCCCATTCTGCGTTGTTCCAAAGGCATTCTAGCATCTGGATATTGAGCAGTGACAGGAGTTCGAAGGCTGGTCAAAAAAGTCATCACTAGTCCCCTTAAATTACCGAGCATCCCGTACCTCCCTTGCTGAATGAAGCACCACAGAGGCGGGTCCTGGGAGTCGATGCATCTTATTATGGTAACCCCAACCCATACCTACCAAAACTAACACATTGGTTATACTCAGCACCCACCATGGCCATCCATAAAAAGTCGCAAATGCCACAAGTAAAACGAACACAAAAGATAGAGGAACCATGACCTTCCATCCTAAGGCCATAAGTTGATCAATACGGAATCTAGGGAAAGTCCCCCTCACCCAGAATATAACCAACACAACTAGATAGGACTTAATAAACATCTCGAAAAATGCAATTGCCTCTGACCCTATTGGATGCCCCACCCAATTTTGAAGCGAAGCAGACCACCCCCATCCACCCAAAAACAATAGTGCCGTTAGAGCAGCAATGGCAAAGGTACTCACATACTCCGCCAAGAAAAATACAGCCCAGTGAGCCCCACTATATTCTACAAAAGGCCCCCCTACTACTTCTGATTCCGCTTCGTATATATCAAATGGAGTTCTCCCAAGTTCAGCAAGCCCAGCTACGAAAAACAGAAATAGCCCTAGCGGCAAAACCAGAATGAATGGCACCGGCGATTGCTGGTCCACGATATAATTTAGGTTCAAAGATTGTGTAAAAATGGCGATACCAGCGACCACCATGATCACTGGTATCTCGTAACTCACGAGCTGACCAGCTGCACGCAAACCACCAATTACTGCATATTTATTTGCTGAACCCCACCCAGCCATGACTAACCCAACTATGGAAAGCACTAAAAACGCCATCACATAAAACAGTCCCAAATCGAGATCCTGGACAACAAGGCGAGAAGAAAATGGGATCGCCACCCACACCATGAAAGCCGGAATAAACACTAGGACTGGAGCAACCCAATATACTCTCTTGTCCGCCCATTCCGGCTGAATATCTTCCTTAGTCATCAACTTGATGGCATCAGCTATAGTTTGCAACGTCCCATAAGGACCAACTCTCATAGGGCCTAGCCTCATCTGTAATCGCCCTAACACTTTACGTTCAAGATAGATTAAAGAGAGCACTACTACTGACAAAGCTATCAATAATCCACTTACCCATAAGCTCAACAACGTGAATTCAGTTATGCTCACCGATCTACTTCTCCCATTATTATATCTAGTGAACCAAGAATAATTACTGCGTCGGCTAGGTAAGCGTCACGCAACAATGGTTTAAGCGCCTGTAAATTACAAAAAGATGGAGGGCGTACTTTCACTCGATATGGCTTGCCAGTACCGTCGCTAACCAAATAGACCCCTAGATCCCCCCTAGGGTTCTCTGCATGAGCAAACACAGCCCCTTTAGGTGGGCGCGTAATCCTCCTGATCTGCGCAACTACAGGTCCTTCTTCAATTTGTTGTAATGCCTGCTCAATAATAATGATCGATTGCCTCATCTCCTCCAAAGGGACATAGTACCTATCCCAAGCATCACCGTTACTACCAATCGGTATACCAAAGTCGAAACGGTCATAAAGCTGGTAAGGGTCCGTTGCTCTTACGTCTTCAATCACTCCAGACGCCCGAAGAGGGGGACCTGTCATGCCTATTTCCAATGCTTCCCGGGAATCGATAACTCCGACCCCTTTAGTCCTAGACAAGAAAATTTCATTTTGGCTGAGTAGAGTATCACACTCATTAATAGCAACAGACAATTTACCCAGTAGCTCTTGTACTCGATAATTGAAATCACTGGGAACATCTTCCTTCAGGCCGCCAATACGTATGAAATTATGCATCATCCGAGCCCCTGTGACTGATTCGAACAGGTTTTGTATCCGCTCTCGTTCCCGGAATGAATACATAATCGGGGTGATAGCCCCCGCATCAAGCCCATACGTACCGTAAAACAAGAGATGGCTAGCGATCCTGTTAAGCTCGCATAATATAATTCTTAAATATTGCGCCCGTTCCGGCACATCAACACTCATCAGTTTTTCGACTGCCATACAAAAAACCAACTCATTATTCAGATTGGAAACGTAGTCTAGTCGGTCAAACAACGTAACAACCTGCGAATAGGTCTCAGACTCTGTAAGCTTCTCTGAACCCCTATGTAAATACCCAATATGTGGTTCTACATCTACAATACGTTCGCCATCTATTTTGAGCACCATCCTAAAAACCCCATGGGTGCTAGGATGCTGAGGGCCCATATTTACCATCATTTCAACTGAATTTGGTATCTGATCCATCTAATAGCCCTCACATCTATACATCCATATGTCCATCGACTGCAGGCCCCCTACCAATCTTCATACTCATTGAATGGAAAACTCTTTAACCCGGGGAATCCCTCGAACTCCTCATACAACAATAGCGGCTCCATATTAGGATGCCCAGAGAAGAGAACTCCAAATAGATCATGACTTTCGCGTTCATGCCAATCTGCTGCTGGCCATATTTTGTGCAATGAAGGCACAGTCACTGTCGGTATATCACCACTGGTATATTCAATATTGGTCTTGAACATGATCTGATATCTAAATTCCGTGGAATACAATAGGTAGACAAGTTCTAAATATTCCTGGTAATCAACGGTCGCCAGACACCTAAAATAGTTGAAATTCAACTCTGGATTGTTCCGCAATGTGAAAGCTGCAGCTTCTAACTGTTCAACGGCAACTTCCACCACTACCTGATCAACAGCTACCCCCATGACTGGGCCATGAGGAGCGAGGGCTTCCGTTAGTAAAATAGATAACGCGATACCATCGTTGTCCAATGCCTCTGGGGCTAGCTGAATCTGTGGACCACGACGTGCATTAGGTTGGGGCTTATCCTCATCATTTGAACCTGATGAGGGATTAGTCGAAGCCATTTCAGATGATTCACCATCAATCTTACCCACTGGCTTTTGCATCCTTTACAATCTTGTCTTGCAATTCCAATATGCCGTGCATTAGTGCCTCTGGTCTAGGAGGGCATCCCGGAATGTATATATCCACAGGTATCAATTTATCCACTCCCATCACAACTGAGTATGACCGGTAGTACGGACCACCGTTAGTCGCACAACTTCCCATAGCTATTACCCATTTAGGATCAGGCATTTGCTCATAGAGTAACTTTATCGGCTCAGCCATTTTCTTTACGACCGTCCCAGCAACAATCATCACGTCCGATTGTCGGGGTGAAGGCAACGTGATGACCCCCAAGCGATCAAGGTCATAATGGGCCATATACGTGCTCATCATTTCTATCGCACAGCAAGCCAAACCAAACTGTAATGGCCACAAAGATGACTTTCTAGCTAAAGCAATCAGCTGATCAGTTTTTGCAGTTATTACGCCTGGCATGACTCTATGCAACAAGCTTGGTGCTGGCGTATTCCCAGCACCAAGCGCATGCTGCTCGTTTGTTATCTCCATTCCAAAACTCCTTTTTTCCAACCGTAGAGGATACCAAAAAATAGTAAGCCAATAAACAAAACCATTGAGTAAAACATTACAGCATCCATTTCATCAAGAAGGAGAGCCCATGGGAAGATAAAGACCGCTTCTACATCAAATATGAGAAAATCAATCGCAAATACATAATATCGAATCTGCATTTGTGACCACTGGTAAGGCCCCGGGATAATGCCACACTCGTACGGGATGCCTTTCAGCATAGAAGGTCTTTTGGGGGAAAGTATAAGGTTACCAATGAACATAGCGATCATCGCCATCAACCCAACTACCGCAGCCAGTAATACAGAGGTCCATTCGGTTGCGAAAGCATTTGACACTGACTTTCTCCTAGTACAGTGCGTGTAACCTTATTACCCCACCAAAGTTATCATCCAGTGCTCAAGTCTGTCAATGTGTTCTAGCAAGCTAATCATGCAGGACCTATTACTTTTGACACCTAATAACTCCCCATAGCTATACTATTCTTACCTCAGTGATGGGCTGAGCTATAATCCATAAGCTAATCACGGTGTACCCAATCATTAACATCACCATAGGGTATTGGCTTCTCAGAGCCCTTCTACGGTCATTGAATATACCGATGGATAGCATATGTGCAATGTAAACTGCTATAACGTGGCCAAGGACAATAACGACAACAGCGAAATACCACAAGAATTTGCTGCTCACTATACCAATGTTCACTTTGTAATCAGCAGTGCCCATTAGGTCCGATCCAAAGCCTAGCGGATCCGATAATAAGGGAATCAGTAACTGCCCTTGCACGGCAAGCAAACTAAGATAATGAGCTAAATGGTAAGCAACAGCAATTGGAAGTAAGGTCACTACAAATATCTGCGCCAAACCATGGGCAGTCTCTGCCCTATCCGCAATTATGCTCATAAAGTGAATCGTGATCTGGTAAGCCAAAAGAAAACTTATCACTGTACTCCCTAGTCCCACCGTGGATATGAGCATTAGCAAGAAATAAACATCGTTAACAGCAGGAAAAGTCGTAGCCATCCAAGGCAGCATTGTATTAACCACGCTCGCCCATACTGGTGTTTCAGAGAATCCATCAAAGCTAATAATAGCAAGGATTCCAATCACCAGATATTTACTAGCCGTTGACGGTATTCCAGTGTGGAGCAAGCCCATAGCCCAAGGCCTCACTGCTATGCTAAAAGCCTCTGATTTTCCCAAACAGGCGTAGCAATCTACGCATTGATTGTTGCTCATATCGCAAGCAGATTCGCATGTAGCACATAATCTTATATCCGTGCTACGCATCTCTAAGAATCCAAATCCTGCTAGTCGCTTGAATAAGATAGAGAATGCATCTCCGTTGTCCAACCATGTTCTCTTGCCAAATATCATCATGCCAAGAAGCATTGATAAAGTATAGCTAGTTGCCAGAAAGGCTATATGCCTAGGGACGGCAGAATCTGTGTAGACATTCTCAACCCAACCGAACAATGCCAAGAAAACCAAGCCAGGAATTAATGCATACCGCCCATTATAAGAGACATCCCAACTCAACCCACTTCCCGTGATGCTTTTTGAAATCCACTCAACAAAGTCGAATATCGTTTTCCAGGGGTTGATCAACTCCCAAACATTACCAACTATGGGCACTACAATTCCTAGCCCAACCCAAAATATAATCCATACCATAGTAGGCGCTAGATTTCGGACAGGCTCTTGGTCTCCGAACCAACCGGCAACTAATGTCAAAACGAAAAGCAGCAGGCACACCAACCTAAAACCCCACACCATACCTAATAAGAATAAACTGTGGCCTCGCCGAATATCGAGTAATCGCCACGTGGGATAACTAAGAGTATTATGCCCGCTCTTGATGACAACCGACATTGCAACAAAGGAAAGGGCAACTGCCAGACCTGCCCCAGAAAGGTACAAATAAAGCGGTACAGGCAAATCATATCGAGGGCCGAATCCATGAGCTCCGACAGATACGGATGTAATACCCATGATTAGGGCGCACAGCATAAACATCAAGCAAATACTAGTTTTCACCTGAGAACCACCTTCATCGCTGTATTAGCGGGGCATTACCTGGAGATAACCCATCAAGTGGCCAGCTGATTCATCAGAGGAATAGCCATCGCCACTGTGATGATCATCTTCATCATTCGAAGTCTCGTCACTACTTCCTTCACGTGAATTCTCTGGAAGGGCTATCGCCGCTGGGCCTGCAGTGTGGAACATTACTTCAAACCGCCCAGTTGCTATGGCTTCAAATTCAAGAACTGCTATACCTACTTGATCCACCATTAGGGCTAGATCGTAGCCGTGAATGTGCAACATTCCTTTTTGATAACTCACAACATTAAGGATTAAAGTGTCATCTTGCTTTATTTCAATAAAGTCTGGTTCCATAAAAACGCTAGCTGCTGAACCAAGCTGTAGTTCCACATCGACTGCTCTTATTTCAGGTGCATCTGGAGTACACGCAAAAATCAAAAATGTTACCGCTGCAACCCCCAACATCAAACCTACCAATTTGATCATGCTATTTGCCTTTCGAATGAATAAAATGCCTTATACGTGAAAATTGCCGTCAAAGCGAACATGTCAGTCACTCGTAAACCCAGATTGCTTGCGAGATCTAATCCACCAAGCCAAGTATCCTAAAGTAAACACCAAAACCACAACAGCAATAGTTAGCAACGGGATTTTGGGAATCTGAGCTTCAACGACCATTAGAGATTGACTTAAGCGATAGGTTTTATCATTGACTACTAGTTCAAATGTAAAAATCCATTCCCCAGGGCGATCAAGGAATATATTAGCGTGATACTGGTCAAATACCCCTTGGTAAAGTTTCAAATTCTCTACTACTGGTTCTAAGTGGGCTAATAACAACTCTTGCCCTGGAGAAATTGTTAGGAGTATCGAGGTTTCAGCATGAGTAGCAGCGTTGGATCTGTCAATGGGATCAAGACGCACTGCAACATGCAACGATCCCACTGTCGGAGGAAAGGGGCTCGTTAACATAACCAACGTTGACGAGCCTACCCGTTCCTCCCAAACCGGGCGGACAACACCGTTGGCACTAATTTCTGAAACCGGTACAACAAGTAGAAAAGCTACGTACACTATGGAACTTAGCAGGAACCAAAAGCCCGATATCACTTATACCTCACAGAATGGCAGTAGCTTCGGCTACTGCCATTTGATTTATTGCAACTAAGGACTGGCACAAATGCTTGCAATCCACGATTCCAGACGTACATGTCTTATGACAGGCTAAGATGAGGCATGGTCATTCTTCCCAAGATTTTTCCGTATTGGCTTAGCAATGGTACGAATACGCTCTGATTTTTTGACAGCCTCAACCCCAACAGCAACAGCATTTTGGAGCTGCTCCACCTCACTGTATATTATCCGCCGGAAGTGGGAACTATAGGAGCCAATCCCTCTAAACTTTTCATACCGATTTTTTGTCAGCCTCGCAACTGTCATACCCTGAAGGATAGCGATTTGCTCTAACACTGCCCTTTCAAGCCGCCTTGTAGCCTGAGCAACGTCTTCATGCGCTCCATCACCAAGTTCCAAAACAATGCCATCTATAATCCCCATTTCGTAACAATTAGTCGCAGTCAAGCGCAAATCTTCTGCTGCCTGGCGAGAACGCCCCTCGTCAGCGTAAAAAAGTATTGCCGCACCTTCTGGCGAAATCGGTGATAAAGTCGCGTACTCCATCATAAGAATTTTGTCTGCAGCAATGAGAGCGAGTGCAGCTTCACTGCCGCCCTCACCAACAATGACTGCTACTGTAGGAGCCTGAATATCTAACATGGTTGCAATTGTTGTCGATAGTGCATGCCCCAATCCTCTGTTTTCAGCATCTAGCGTGTTAGCTATTCCAGGGGTATCCACGAAGGTAATCACTGGCAACCCGAACTTGCTTGATAGGGTCATCAGCCTCCTTGCTTTCCTCAAACCTTCAGGAGATATTTTATTAACACTGCTCTTATCATCTTTGTCCGTCCTAGTGTTACCAAATCCGATTACAACGACCCCTTGGCCGGCCATCTGCCCTAACCCTGTGATGACTGCGTCATCATCCCCGTAAGAACGATCACCGTGCATTTCGACGAAACCGTTAAAAATCCGATCAATATAATCTCTGCTTGTAGGTCTGCCTTTATGCCGCGATACTTCCACACTGGTCCAAGCGGTCTTATCTCCAACTATATTTTCGCGCACCTCACTGGCTGCTCTCGCCTTTAACACGAATTCTGGCGCGAATACCTCCATAGACATTGAAATCGTATCTTTGAGTTGGCGCCTCGGAACTATCAAATCAATCATCCCATGATCACGTAATTCTTCTGCAGTACTAGCTTGCGGTGACAAGGGAGTTGTCTCATTATTTTCTAACGATCCTACCGGAGATACCCCAACTAAAGCCCCCGGTTCGGCTATCAACACATCAGCCAAATTCCCCACACTAGCAAAAACCTGCCCAATGGATGGATTAGCCAATACAGCAATAAATGGCAGTCCTTTGTCTGCGAATCTCTTAGCAGCCACGGTGGTTTTCGCCATTTGCATCAAGGAGAGAACCCCCTCTTGCATTCGAGTTCCTCCACTAGTTATCACGGCTATCATAGGAATTTTTCGCTTAGCCGCCTTTTCAAAAGCTAAAGTAACTTTTTCCCCGACTACGGCCCCCATCGTGCCACCAAGAAAACTGAAATCCAAAACAACAAGCATTACTTGCCGCCCGGCCACAGTGCATGCTCCTGTTACAGCGGCCTCACTTAACCCTGTTCTTGACTGATCTTGCCTTAGTTTATCCCGATAGCTACTCTTATTCGAAAACGACAAAGGATCTAAGGAGATCAATGATGCATTCAATTCTTTGAAAGATGCTGCATCAGCAAATTGTTCTATACGCTCCCGTGCCGTAAGTGTGTAGTGGAACCCGCAAGCAGTACAAACTTTTAGACGCAAAAAACCCACATCATCAATAAGGGATGCCTCACATGCCAAACAATGACTACGTGGCTCAAGGGGGACAGACGCCGCAACGATATCTTGGCCTCTCAAACGCCGAATCATGGATGTAGATATATTTCGCATGCCTTCAATCCTCTAGTATTTCTTCGACAGACTGCACATCGCCGGTTCTTGATAGCACTCCTGCATTTTCAAGTTCGTCCCGCAGTCTTGCCGCTCTTGGATACCCTATTCGCAAACGCCTTTGCAATAAAGATGTGGAAATCCTTGAATGTGCTCTGCTCAAGGCTAGGGCTTCCTCAAACAACGAATCTCTTGTATCAGTAGCCCGCCCCTCGGGGTGGTCTGTTGAAGGTGCATCCAAGTCTATCAATGGCTGAGTTACATTCCCGCTAGTTTTCCAATATTCCACCAAGGCCTCAATTTCATTATCCGATACGAACGTGCCTTGAACCCGTTTCGGTTTAGGCAAATCCTGAGATAAGAATAACATGTCCCCGTTACCTAACAATTTATCTGCCCCAGGCCCATCCAAAATTGTCCTGGAGTCGGTTTGGGAGGCAACGGCAAAACTAATTCTACTTGGGAAGTTAGCTTTAATTAATCCTGTAATCACATCTACAGACGGTCTCTGTGTTGCGATAATCAAATGAATCCCTGTTGCCCTTCCTAACTGAGCCAGCCTACACAAAGTGTGTTCAATATCATTTGGAGCAAGCATCATTAAATCAGCCATCTCATCGACAACAATAACCAATTTCGCCAGCCTTGCGCTACTGTCAATTTTGCTGTTATAGGAATCAATGTTACGACTTCCTGTTTCTTCTAAAAGTCTCAGTCGATGCATCATCTCGTCAACAGCACCCCGAAGGGCTATCACTGCTTCTGTAGGTTCGACAACGACCCTAGTAGCTAAATGCGGTATGCCGTTATATTGAGTCAGTTCAACTCTTTTGGGATCAATTAAAAGCAACCTAAGTTCTTGAGGCGAAAACTGCATCAATAATGAAACCAAGAGTGAATTCACAAACATACTTTTCCCGCTACCCGTTGCTCCAGCAGTAAGCAAATGTGGCATCAAGGCCAAATCAGCAACTTCACGGTCTCCACTAGCACTCTTTCCAAGCACAACAGGCAAGGCCCCATCTCACTTAGTTATAGCTAATTGATCCCGCTCCAAAATGCCGCCAAGGAGAACTATGCTAGGGGCAGGATTGGGAACTTCAATCCCCACCAGCGATGCCCCAGGAACAGGCGCCTCAAAGCGTAAACTTGGCACTGCCAGTGCCAAGGCAAGATCTTTTTCCCTAGCAAGAATCGCGTCCACTGTAACCCTCCGTCTTTTTTCAGGGGCAACTACACCTCGACTCCCTCCCCACCCTGGTTCCAATCCATAGACTGTAACCGTAGGGCCAGGTTTTATGTCACGTACAATAACTTCAATTCCATGTTGGAGTAGGGATTGTTCTATCTCTGATGCTTCTGCTTGAGCTCGGGCTGCTATAGCATCAGCATCAGCCTTATCAAGATCTCGGCTCTGCAGGATCGTCACAGGGGGTAGGGAACGGGAAGTCAGTTCAACTCTTACTGGCTTTTCCCTTTTAGTAACGGCGACTAATTCTGGGTTTGGCACATTTGAATTTTCAAAGAAACTATCTCTAGCTAATTCCATTTGGGGCAAGTAGGCTCCAAGCGTACCTTGGGTACCTTTTACATTTCTTTTGTCTCCTGCCACAGCTAAGTAACCAACACTGTCACCGTTAGTCGTCTCTACTGCATCGGTATTCTTACTAGAGCTAAATGCTATATGTCGAAATAAGTAACGCCCTCCACGGCTCCCGTACACTCCAATAAAACTTATCGAGGCGACAATTACGCGGACTTGCAAACGACCAGCAAAGGTCAGGGATCCAAGGGTGGTTGACGGGTAAAGTAATGCAATCACTAAAAAATATACTCCAATGGCGACTATATAGTTTAGCCATGTTGGGGACCAACCGCCCATATTAGCAAATAGTGAACTTCCTAAACCAACGGAAAATGTCTTACCACCAACAGTAATCGGAACGAACAAGGCACTAAAAGCAAATGAACACAACACCAAGGTAATAGCAGTTACGCAATACACTCGCCATCTTCGGATGACATGTCGACGACTAAGAAACAGATTGCAACCAATCAAACTACCCAACAACAGCAAAGAGGTCCCTGATATTCCTACCATAGACAAGGCTGCCTCAATTGAACCGTTCACTGCAGAAATTGGTTCTATCGTGGTTGACCCGTTGGCTATAGCATGAAAAGCCGCTCGCCACCCATCTTGGTACTGCCACACCCCAACTAAGAACCACATCAACGATGCAGCCCCAATTACCCAAAACAATCGTTTAGCTATATACAATCCAGTTTCCATTCGCTAAAACCTTCCGCGGAATTTACCGATATGGAGAGATCCGAGATATTGGTCACGGTAAAGAAGATTTCTAGTTACAACAGTCAATCACTAATTACCACGAGGACCAAAGCAATCCCACGACTAAATATTGATCACTGTGGGTACCACCGTAGGTCTCTTACCCGTCTCATTGTACAGGAAAGTCGCAAATTTCTCGCGAGCGATCTTGACTATACCGTCTTGCTTTAGAAATTCATCCTCGCCTATTGCCAAGCGTCCATTAATATCTTTTTCCACCATGTAGGCAGCCTCTTCCAACAACTCAAGTTCTTGGAAGTCCTCCGTAAACCCATTGGAGACAGTTTTTATACTAGAACGCTTATTCAATCCGTCACCGTGAATATGAACCTGGACAAACACTACTCCTCCGCCAGCCAATTTCATTCTGTCGTCAAAAAATTTCCTAGTTGCTCGCCAAACATGCTTACCACTCACATATACATAGTCAGATGGAACCTTATCTACCACTTTGGCAGATCTTTCGGTCAATGACAACACGTCACCGTCTTGAAGCACAAAAACATTTTCCTCTAGCACCCCTAGGTCTCGCGCTATTTTCCCATGGGCACTAAGGTGCCTGCGCTCACCGTGAACCGGCACAAAGTACTTTGGCTTTAGAATACTGATAATGGATTTTAGTTCTTCTTTACTAGCATGACCATGCACATGAACAGTAGCGTTCTTGTCATAAAAAACAGTCGCCCCAAGCAACATTAAATTATTGACAGTCCGAGTGACCAATCGCTCATTGCCTGGTATGGGGCTTGCAGATATAACAACAGTATCGCCCAGGCCAATCCTTACTGCACGATGGGCCCGATTAGATATTCGAACCAAAGCCGATGTAGGCTCGCCTTGGCTGCCAGTAGTCATAATTATTACCTGATTGGGTTCGAGTCTATTGGCCCGATCGATATCAATCAAAACTTTACTTGGATCTGTTAGGTAGCCCAGATCCAGCGCAATTCGCACATTGTTAACCATGCTTCTTCCAACGATTGCGACCTTCCTCCCGTATCTTGACGCACTATCGATAGCCATCTGGATTCTAGATATCAGCGAGGCGAAAGTCGCAATCAAAACCCTGCCCTGAGCATCACGAATAACGCTATCCAATGAGTCTGCAACTACTTGTTCAGACGGAGTATACCCCTCAACTTCAGCATAAGTAGAATCTGAAAGCAAAAGAAAAGCCCCATCTGGAGCTAAATTTGCTAACGCTCGGAAGTCTGAAGGGCGCCCATCTACTGGCGTATGGTCTATTTTGAAATCCCCAGTGTGCACTACAACTCCCAATGGCGTTCTAATAGCTATGCCTGTAGCATCTGGAATGCTATGAGCCACAGGAAAAAACTCCACCTCCATAGCCCCAAACGTCAACGGCTGGCCGACACCAATCGAACGCAGATTGTTAATCCTTGAGGGTGTCTTTTCTCTCAATTTTGATTCTAGCAGGCC
>Ga0115002_10006984_pt1 | contig 12832 bp, 14 predicted proteins | sample ArcticOcean_MG_C_8_FD_89576 | JGI IMG/M metagenome (GOLD analysis project Ga0115002, IMG submission 89576) | Marine microbial communities from western Arctic Ocean - ArcticOcean_MG_CB11_86 | ecosystem: Environmental > Aquatic > Marine > Oceanic | place: Arctic Ocean: Canada Basin | collected...
GCTGCGCTACGGCCGCCAGGTCGAGATGCTGCCGACGGTCTGCTGGGGCGGGCTGATCGGGCTGGTCGTCAGCTATTTCATCGCCCTCGGCCAGGGCACCAGAGATCTCGACATGCCCCTCGACGACGTGCTGATCGTGATCGTGATGGGCGGCAGCCTGATCGCGCTAGGGATGCTCTGCTTCGTGCGCGGCGCGCGCCACATCCCCGCCGGGGTGCTCGCGCTGCTCAGCCTGTCGGAAATCGTGCTCGCCCCGATCTGGACCTGGATTTTCGCCGGCGAGGTCATCGCCCCGCGCGAGGCGCTGGGCGCGGGCATCGTGCTTCTGGCGATTGTCGGCCAGACCGTGGCGACCAGCCGGCGCCGCTGAACTAGCCCTTCGGGCGGAAAGCGACCCCGGCCGCGTCCTCGTAGACCCGCGCGGTGACCAGATTGCCGGCATCGTCGCCATAGGCCGCCCGCGCCTGTTCCACGATCTCCTGCATGACCGGGAAGAGACGGAGCGGCACACCGAACTCCCGCGCCATGGCCAGGCCGAGCCCGGCGTCCTTGGCCACCAAGCCGATGGCGAAGGTCGGGTCGTAGCTGCCGTCAAGGACTTTGGGGCCGTCCGTCTCGGCCACGAAGCTGCGGGCGTAACTCGCCTTGATGCCCTCGATAACGCGTTCGGGATCCAGGCCGCCCAGGGTGCCCAGCGAAAGCGCCTCGGCGAAGGCGCATTGCATGGTGAAGGACAGCAGATTGGTGACCAGCTTCATGACCATGCCGGCGCCGAGCGGCCCCATATGGAAAATCCGGTCGGCCAAAGCATCGAGCGCCGGCTTCCAGCGCGCGAAATCCTCATCGGAGGCGCCGACATAGAGGGTGACATGGCCCTCCCAGGCGGCGTCGACACCGCCGGTGCAACCCGCCTCGATCGTCGCCGCGCCCTTGTCGGCGAGGATGGCGGCCAGGTGCCGGGTCTGGTCACGATCCGTCGTGCTCATATCGATCCAGGCGCTCCCGGCCGCGATGCCTTCGGCGATGCCGGCAGGCCCCTCGACCACGGCCGCGACCTGGGGCGGACCCGGCAGAGCCGTGACCACGACCTCGGAGACCGCGGCCACGGCGGCCGGGGAGTCGGCCCAGACGGCGCCTTCGGCGATTGCCCGGTCGGCCCGGTCGCGCGCGCGATCATGAACCGAAACCGCATGTCCCCCGGCCAGCAGATTGTGGACGACGGGCTCGCCCAGATTGCCCAGGCCGATAAAGCCGAAACGCATGGCGATCCTCCTTGCTAGAGCGCGCGCAGTTCCCGGGGATAGGGCGTCAATTCCTCGATCCCGTTCTCGATCACCAGGACCGTATCGCCGATGCGCGCGGCAAAATCCAATTCGGGGACCAGGATGCCGCCGTCGATGCCCAGCACCATGCCCGCGCGCAGGGGCATGCGCTCGCCTCGCTTAAGCTCGGGGGTCTCGACCAGGGAGCAGCCGATGCTGCGCCCGATGCGGTAGGACGCGCCGAACCCCGCCGAGCGATAAACCTCCTCGGCCGCGAGATGTGGCTCCTCGGCCGGAACGCCGGGCCGGATCGCCGCCATGGCCGCCTTCTGCGCCGCGATCGCCACCTCGTAGATGCGCGCCTGCTCGTCCGTGGCGCTGCCGACGAAAACCTGGCGGTCGAAGGCGGTGCGGTAGTTCCTGAAACGCACCATCTCGCAGAAGCAGTAGAGGATGGGATCGCCCGGCCGAAGCACCCGGCCCGTGACCCGGCGATTAGCCAGGCACATGTCATGGCCCGACTGCACGATGGGCAAGGCCCCGCAATGCGGCGTGTGCAGGCTATCTGTGCCGTCGCGCGCCAGAAGCTCCGCCGCCTTGCGCGTGCCCGCGTCCACGGCCGCCAGGGTCATTTCGTATTCCGGCACGCCCGGCGCGACCACGGCCTCCGCCGCCCGGGCCATCGCCATGGCGATCTGGCCGCCGTCGCGAAAGGCCTGGATCTCCTCCCGGTCCTTGATCATGCGCATATCGCCCAGGATGGGCGCCAAATCGACCAGCCCGGCACGCGGCAATGCGTCCCGGACCGGTGCTGCGACGAGGCCCGGCATGCGCGCCATCTCGACGCCGACGGTCCTGGGCCTTTCCTTGCCGAGCAGCTTCTCGAGCAGGATCGGCCATTCGCCGTCCACCCCATCGACCCAAGTCCGAATCTCGGCAACATCCGTCATGCGCCGCGCCATCGCCAATTCGATAGCCGGGCAGATCAGGACCGGATCGCCCGCGCGCGGCACGGCAAGCAGCATGGGCCGATTGTTCTCGACGCCCAGATAGCCCCACAGATGGGCGAAATAGAAAATCGAATCGGGTTCAGTCAGGAGCGCGAGGTCGATGCCCTCCGCGGCCATCCGCCCCGCCAGATCCCACCTTCGCCTTGCGCCGGCCTCTTTCATCACCCGCCCCTCCCTTCTAAAGCCAGCGCCCCTCGACCCGGTCGTAGGACCCGGCGCGCAGATCGGCGACCCCGGCGGTGAGGACCTTCTTCTCGACCCGGTCGCTGATGGTCTTGGAGAAGCCGTCGACATAGGCGATGTAGCGGGGCAGCTTGAAACGGGCCAGACCGGCGGCGCAATGGGCCAGGATGCGCTCGGGCGAGGCCGCCTCGCGCGCCACGCCGGACATCAACGAGACATAGGCCTTCACCTCCTCGCCATGGTCCGGGTCGGGCACGGGCACGATGGCCGCCTCCTCGATTTCGGGCATGGCGCGCAGCACGGCCTCGACCTCGCGCGCCGCGATATTCTCGCCGCTGCGCCGGACCATATCCTTGAGCCGCCCGACGATGCGGTGATAGCCGGCCTCGTTCCGGGTGAACAGGTCGCCCGTGCGGAACCAGCCGTCGCGGAAGGACTCGGCATTCGCTTCGGGCTTGTTGTAGTAGCCCAGCATCATGCCGGGGCCGTGCACCCAGAGCTCGCCCACCTCCCCCGGCGCGGCTTCGGCGCCGTCCTCGCGCGTGACGCGCAACTCGCGGAACGGCACCGCGATGCCGCAAAGGCCGGAGCCGACCATATGGTCGTGATCGGCCGGCATGTAGCAGCCGTCCCCGATCTCGGTCATGCCGAACAACTCGCGTGCGCGGATGCCGAAGCGGCGCTCGAGATCCCCATGGCTTTCGGGGGTCAGACCGAAGAGCCAGGCATGAACCAGCTTGTTCTCGGCATCGCGCGGATCGGGTGGCTTCTTGTAGACGAATTCGAAGAGCAGGCAGAGCTCGATATCGTATTCCGCGATCCAGCGCATGAAGCGCGAGGTGCTGGGCCGCGTGCAGATGTAATAGGCCGCGCCCTGCTCCAATGCGATGACCAGCAGAAAGAGCGGGTCCATGTAATAGAAATACTGCCCCATCAGCAGGCGTTTGGGCGTGAAGCCGGCGGTGTAACAGGAAACCCGACCGCACATCAGCCAATAGAGATGGGTCAGCATGCAGCCCTTGGGGAAGCCCGTCGTACCCGAGGTGTATTGGATGTTGAGAAGGTCGTCCTGGCCGACCGGCTCGCTCGGCGCGAACACCGGCGAGGCGGAAGCCAGCATCGCGTTCCAGCGGTTCTGAAAGCGCGGATCGACGGCATTGACGAGAATCACCCGGTCGTCGGGCAGCAGGGCGGTGCGGGCCTCGATGCCGTCGAGCACAGGCAGATAGTCGGGATGGATGACGAGGGCATCCGCCTCCGAATCCTCGATCAGGTAGCGCAACTCGCGCGCGGTGTAGCGGTTGTTGACCGGCACCAGGACAGCGCCCAGCTTCGCCAGGGCAAGCCAAGCGGTCGGGAAGGCCGGGCCATTGGGCAGCATCACGGCGACCTTGTCGCCCTTCGCAATGCCGAGACTGCGCAGGGCATTGGCCGCGCGGTTCGCCTGGTCGCGCAATTCGATGAAGGAGAGGGCCAGGCCCTCCTCGAAAAAAACCAGACAGGCCGCATCGCCGAAGCGCGCGGCCGCCTCATCAAGCAGCGCCCCGAGACTGGCGGGGAAGGGCTGCGCTTCCAACGCCCTGTGTTCCGCCTGCCGCTCCTCGAGACCCAGCATCGCGTATTCCCCTCAACGATGACCTCGCCGAGTCTTGCCCCGGATCGTGGTCTACGCAAGCCTCTGGCGCGCGACGCCGAGGCTGCTAGCATGGGCCGGCAACGGAGGAGGAGCGCGCCATGGACTTCACGACCGAGACGGCCGCCGGATTGATCGGCCAGGAATTGATCGTCAGCGACTGGGTGACCCTGACCCAGGACATGGTCGACAAATTCGCCGATGCGACCAAGGACCCGGACTGGATGCATGTCGATGCCGCGCGGTCGGAGCGGGAAAGCCCCTATGGCAGCACGATCGTCCAGGGCTTTCTCAACATGTCCCTGGTGATCTATTTCAGCCATACCCTGGATTTCCAGCCCAGGGACACGGTCTACGGCCTCAACTACGGCATCGACCGGGCGCGTTTCCTGACCCCCGTGCTGACCAGCACGCGGGTGCGCGACCATGTCGCCATGACCGGCTTCACGCCGCGCGGCGAAGGCCGCTATCTGATGAAATCGACCCATACGATCGAGGCCGAGGGCGAGGAGAAACCCGCCGCCGTGGTCGACTGGCTGGTCCTCTGGTTCCGCGACCTGGAGTCCTGACGGCCGTTCGCTTCCCGACTACTGATTATTGAGGCGTCGCATTATGATAAATCAGAGACGGGACTCACCGAGCATCACCGCCCAAATGAGCCAAATGTACTCGTCCTTGGGCGAGGGCATGGCGACATGGCAAAATGTAGATCCCGACTGTTCCACATCTTTCTCGCCGTCAGCACATGCACCGATGCGCGAGCGGCTTCCGCTATCTTCTATACGCCCCGCGACGTTAATCAGAAACTTGGCCTCATCCACAACGCCGCGCGATTTGTCCTGAAAGGCGACACCGAGAGCCTTGAAAAGTGGTTTGCGCTACGAAAGCGCGTCATAGACGCATCTCAGGTGCGGAATGCACTGGCCCACTTTCACCTAGAGTACGACACCAAGCTCGATGATAACTGGAAGGCTGAAAGCGCAAAGCCGGTTTTAAACCCCAACTATCAGGACGTCACCGTCGAGTTTAAGAAACGAAAGTCGGCAGTGCAGAACCTCGACGCAAAGGCCATCGCTCGTCACATCGGCGATTTTAATACCTTGTCAGCTGATCTGGGAGAATTCGCACGCGATATCCGCCATACTTAAATGCCGTTTCGAGCACGTTCTCTAGATCTATAAACGCTGAAAGCCCGCCTGGCGCATCGCAACGGCTGGACGCCTATTTTTTCTTCGAAAACCCGATGCTGCTACCGGCTTGGTCGGGCCAGGGCAGGTCCTTGTGCTCCGCCCAGAGGGCGTCGAGCGCGGCGGCGCGGTCTGGCGGCAGGGGCGAGGAGCGCCGGATATCGAGGTCGATATGGACGTAGATGACCTCGTTGGTCGCGGCCAGATAGCCCTCATCTGCGTGGAACATGCGGTAGAAGGCGCGGATCCGCTTGGCGTCATGGCCCAGCAGCTGGCCCTCGAAGCGCAGAAACGCGCCCTCGCGGACCTCACGCAGGAAAGCGATATGGCTCTCGAGGGCGAAGACCGCGTTGTTGGTGCGTTCGCGATAGGCACGAGAAAGGTCCATCGGTTCGAACAGGGCCCAAGCCCTCAGCTCGAAGGCAAGCTGGTAATAGCCGATGTTCATATGGCCCGAGTAGTCAATCCATTCGGGCCGGACGGCCAGTTCGCCGAGATCCGTTGGAGCATTGGGGGGTGTGCTCATGGGGCGGGACTTTATCCACGCATGACCGCCGTGCAAGCGGGGCCGTTGTCGGCGCGGCCCGGGCCGTGCAGACTCCGCCGCCAGGCAACGAAACGGGAGCGGAGACACAGGTGCGAACGAACAGCGACAGGGTCGCGCATGGCGGCAAAGGGGTCTACGGGGCCAGCGTCGGCATCCTGATGCTGCAAACCCATTTCCCCCGCATTCCGGGCGATATGGGCAATGCCACAACCTGGCCCTTTCCGGTGCATTACAAGATCGTGCGCGGCGCCACACCGGAACAGGTGGTCCTCAAGGGCTCGCCCGGCCTGCTCGACGTCTTTCTTGAGGCTGCGGCCGAACTGGTCGCCATGGGCGCCGACGGGTTGACCACCAATTGCGGCTTCCTCAGCTTGTTCCAGGACCAGATCGCCGCCCATTGCGACGTGCCCGTCGCGACCTCCAGCATGATGCAGGTGCCTTCGGTCCAGGCCCTGCTGCCGCCGGGCAAGCGGGTCGGTGTGCTGACGGTGAGCGCGAACACCCTGACCGAGGCCCATCTGAAGGCCGCCCGGGTGCCGCTGGACACGCCGATCGAAGGCACCGATGGCGGCCGCGTATTCACCCGTGTCTTGATGCAGAACGAAATGACACTCGACTGCGCCGCCGCCGAACAGGATATCCTGGAGGCCGGCGACCGGCTGATGGCCAAGGCCCCGGATATCGGCGCCATCGTCCTCGAATGCACCAATATGGTGCCCTATGCCCGCGCCTTGCGCGCCCGGCTCGGGGTGCCGGTCTTCGATATCTACAGTTTCGTCACCTGGTTCCAGGCCTCGCTGCAGCCGCGCGATTTCGGGCCTCCCGGCTCGCCATCCTCGGCCATCCCGACGATGTAGCCGATCCCACAGATCAGATTGGAAGACGCCATGCCGCCCATCGAAATGCCGCGCAACCCGCCCGAAGACCCGATCCGCAGCCATCCGACCCGAGCCGAACAACTCGACATCCTGTCCGATCTGGTCGCCGACCGCGCGGGCGAGGGCGACCGGGTGCTTGATCTCGGCATCGGCACCGGCTATGTCGCCGGGCTGATCCTGGACAAGACGCCCCTTATCAACCTGACCGGAATCGACCTGAAGGCCGAGTCGCTGGACGCGGCGCGCGAGACCCTGGCCGGACGGGTGAAGGCGCTCGACCTGGTCGAAGGCAATCTCGAAGACCTCGCCGACCTGGACGTGCCTGCGGGACCCTACCGGGCGATCTACACCGTGCTGACCTTCCACGACCTGCCGGACGAGGCCAAAATCGCGGCGATCCGCTGGTCCGCCGAGCGCCTCGCCCCGGGCGGCGCCCTGTTCATTCTCGACCGCATCCGCCTGCACCGGCCGGCGCTGTTCCCCCTGCAGATAGCCCTGTGGAACCGGATCGAACGGATCTATGGCAGCCCCATGCGCAGCGCCGTGGATTTCGACAGCTATATCGCCGATATGGGCGAGCGGAACCGCCCGGCTCGGTTCGAGGATTATTTCGCCTGGATGGAAGATGCGGGCCTCGCCCCCAGCTGCCTGCATCTGCACGGCAATATCGGCCTCTTCGCCGGCATGCGCCCCTGAGGGCGATCAGTCCTCGACGGTCTTGACCCATCGCCCCGGCTCCAGCCTCGTGCCGGGGGTGAGGCCGTTGAGGACCATGAACCGCTCCACCTGGTAGCTGTCATAGGGCATCGCGGCGGCGATGCTCGCAATCGTCTCGCCGGGCGCGACGGCCCGGACGCGCACCCGGTAGGGCTCGGCTTCGGCCGCCGCAGCCCCCGTTATCTCGCGGAAACTCGCGACCGAACCTCGAAAGCCGGGATCGAGCGCATCGGTGGCCCCCGGCGGGCTGACGAACAGGAACCGGTAGGTCTTGTCGCGCCGCGCCTTGATCGCGACGAGGCGCATGTCGAGCGGCCCCCTATCCGAATCGACCCGCGTCGTGCCGGTCGCTGCCGGGAGTCCGTCGATCGTGAAGGTATCGAAGCGCCGGAAGCGCAGACCGGGCGCCCAGACCCGCGTGACGTAATCCGCCACGCTCCAATCCCCCACCTGGAGGGCGAGGTCGAAGACGATGCGCGCGCCCTCAGGGCCGATGGCGGAGACGGCCGTCGAGCCGTTGAAGACCTGATAGCCGCGCGGCACGACGAAGCGGAAGCCCAGGGCCGGATGAACGAATTGGCGGTCGCAGATGAAGCCGTTGGCTCGGTCGCCGCCGTAATAGAGTCCGTCGATGCGGCGCAGATAGGTCTCGATCCCGACCATCGGCTCGGCTGGCGGCGGATAGTCGATGCGGGCCACCCGAATAGCATCCTCGACCCGCGCCGCCGTGCGAGGGTGGGTCGCGAAGAAGCTGTAGCGGTCGCCGTCGGCGCGGCCCGCGAGGGTATCGGTGAAGCGGCTGTATTCTTCCATCCTGGCCAGGAAGCTGGCCATGGCGCGGGTGTCGTAGCCGGCACGGGCGAGGTAGCGGGTGCCCAGGGTATCGGCCTCGCTTTCCTGCTCGCGCGAATAGCCCGCCAGGACGCCCTGGGCGAGGACCGCGCCGGTTTCGGTCAGGCCCCGGCTGCCCGTAACCGCGCCGAGCAAGCCGGTGCCGAGCTGGGCCAGAACGGTCTGGCTGTAGCGCTGGGCCGCATGACGGGCCGTGACATGGCCGATCTCATGGCCAATCACCCCCGCCAGTTCCGCCTCGTTGCCGGCCAGCGCCATCAGGCCCGTGGTGACATAGACATAACCGCCCGGCAGAGCGAAGGCGTTGACAATATCGGAGTTCAAAACGGTGAAGGTGAAGCCGAGATTCGGCATCTCCGACACCGCCGCCAGGCGCTGGCCGATTCCCTCGACATAGGCGCGCAGGGCCGGTCATGATAGGTGCCGCCGAATTCCTGCAGGATCTTGGGATGCTCGCCCTGCCCGATCCGCGCCTCCTGCTCGGGCGACATGAAGCCGGTGAAGGTCGTCTCGCCCGTCGCGCGATTGGCCGAGCAACCGCCGAGCGCGCCGAGAAGCGCCAGGCCGACGGCGACGAGCGTCGCGCGCGATGACCAACAGGTAGCGCTCATTCGTCCAGCACCTCAATTGCGGCGGCGCTTCCGATCTCGATCATCGGACCATTATAGTCTTCCAGCCAACCGCGCACGCGCAGCGTCCTGCCGGCATACTGCGCCCAGTCGACGCCCGTGCGCTTGATCGCACGCAGATCCTGGGGCGCGGCGGTGACGGTGAAATCGACCTTCCAGTCTGGTCCGAAATTGAGATAGCCGCGCCCAGCCTGTTCGGCGGCCTCGACCGCCCGGCCCTCGACGATCGCGAAGCCGCCGCGCCGTTCGGCAGGAATCGCCGCGGCGTCCAGCACGGCGAATTCAGGCCGTCCCCAGAAGCCGCGCCCCGCCGTCCGTGGCGGTCGAAGCGGGCCGGCCCGTCGAGCAGGATAGTCCGATCCTGGACCATAGCGTCGAGTTCGGCCCGCGCCGCTTCGGCCAGGGCGGCCTCGCGCCCGGCGCCCGCCTCCCCGGACGGCACGCGCACGGCCGCCAGACGCAGGGCCGACCCATCCGCCAGAATCACGGTCTCGCCATCGGCGGCAGCGGAAGCGCGCAGGGGTTCGGCGCCGGCCGGCGGGACAGCCCAGGAAAGCGCGCAAAGCAGGGCGCAGAGATTGCGGGAAAACACGGTCATCGCCCTTCATCATAGCGCCACCATCGCCCATAGTAGGGCCTTCCGATTCCCAAGCTGAGGCGTGCCCATGGCCCGAGAAGACCTGTTCCCCGCCATCGAGCCCTTCGAGACCGGCCGGATGGTCCTCGATCCGCCCCATGAGATGTATTGGGAGCAGTCGGGAAACCCGGAAGGCGTGCCCGTGGTTTTCCTGCATGGCGGGCCGGGAGCGGGATGCAGCTCGGCGCATCGGCGCTTCTTCGATCCTCGCCATTACCGCATCGTCATCTTCGATCAGCGCGGCGCCGGCCGCTCCACCCCCCTGGGCGAATTGTCGAACAACACGACCGGCCATCTGGTCGAGGATATCGAGAAACTACGCCGCCATCTGGGGATCGAGCGCTGGTTCGTCTTCGGCGGCTCCTGGGGCAGCACCCTGGCCATCGCCTATGCCGAGGCCCATCCCGAGCGGGCCATCGGTCTCTGCCTGCGCGGTATCTTCCTCTGCCGCAAATTCGAGATCGACTGGTTCCTCTACGGCATGCGCGCGATCTTCCCCGAGAACTGGCGCCGCTTCGCCGAGCATCTGCCGCCGGAGGAACGCGGCGATCTGCTGACCAACTACCATCGCCGCCTGATCGATCCGGATCCGGCAGTGCATATGGCGGCGGCGCAGAGCTGGAGCGCCTATGAAGGCGCCTGTTCCACCCTGCTGCCCAGCCCCGAGACCGTGGCCGGGTTCAAGGCGGACCGCATGGCCCTGGGCCTGGCCCGGATCGAGGCGCATTTCTTCGTCAACGACGTCTTCCTGCCGGAGAACGCGCTGCTCGAGGCGGTCGACCGGATTCGCGGCATCCCGGCCGTCATCGTCCAGGGCCGTTACGACATCGTCTGCCCAATCCGCACGGCGGAGGAATTGACCGCGGCCTGGCCGGAGGCGGTCTATCGCGTCGTTCCCGATGCCGGCCATTCCGCCATGGAGCCGGGCATCCGCGCCGGCCTCGTCGCCGCGATGGAGGAGTTCAAGGTCCGGAGTTGACCGGCCGGAAAATCCTAAAACCGAAAGAAAAAACCTTGCCGGACGGCCGCAACCTAAGCTGTTGCGCAAGAATACGGAACTCGTAGAATGCGCGAGCCGTTCGCGGTGTATCGATAAAACTCGCTACGGTATGTGGGGGTATCGCGAGAATGTTTTCTATGGTTCGGCGGCTTACGGTCGCCTTCTTCTTTGTGGTTGCCTGGGCTGGCGCAGCGGATATCGCCGCAGCCGAGGACGACCCTACTCTTTTCACCGTCCAGGGCGGCGTCTACAACGTCTTCAAGGACGACGATGTGGCCGGCGCCTTCGCCTTCGAAGTGCGTGGCGGCGAGCGTTTTCTGATCTTCAAGCCCTTCGGCGGTATGATGGGCACCTCGGACGGCGCCTTCCACGGCTATGGCGGCATCCTGACCGATATCTATTTGGGCCGCCGCATCGTCCTGACCTTCGGCTTCGCCCCAGGCGTCTACGCCGACGGCAACGGCAAGGAACTGGGCTATTGGCTGGAGTTCCGCTCCTCCGGCGAACTGGCCTATCGTTTCGACGATCGCTCGCGCATCGGCGTCATGATCAATCACGTCTCCAATGCCGGGCTCGGCGACAGGAATCCCGGCACCGAGATCGTGATGCTGAGCTATTCCACGCCGCTCTCGAAAATTTTCAGCGACTAACCTTTCCGGTCGCGCCGGCCCGCCGACTATGGGTGACGGCCCTCCCATCGTGCTATAATCCCCGGCGCAAAGGCGCCCGTAGCTCAGCAGGATAGAGCACCGGATTCCTAATCCGGGGGTCGCAGGTTCGAGTCCTGCCGGGCGCGCCAATTTTCCTATCGTCGCAGGGTTTGGACCGCCGCCCGGCCAGGGCGCGCGAAAGATTGGGGGAGAGATCAATGGCCAGTTTGAACTTCGAACGCACGGAATACGCCAAGAGACTGGCGGCGGTGAAGAAACGGATGACGGCGGAGGGCATGGATGTCCTCGTCGTGACCGAACCGTCGAACATGAATTACCTGACCGGCTACGACGCCTATTCCTTTTATGTCGTCCAGGCGGTCGTCGTGGCGCTCGATTCGGAATTGCCGATCTGGACCGGCCGGTTCATGGACGCGGTCTCGGCCCATAGCACTACCTATCTGCCGGCCGATCACATTATCCCCTACACCGATCAGTACGTGCAGTCGACGGAGCGCCACCCGATGGACTTCATCGGCAGGATGATGGCCGAGAAGGGGTGGGGCAAGGCCACGATCGGCGTCGAGATGGGCGCTTACTATTACACCGCCCGGTCTCATGCGCAGCTTCAGAAGGCCCTGCCCAACGCTCGCTTCGAGGATGCGGAACTGCTCGTCAATTGGGTCCGCATCGTCAAAAGCGAACAGGAGCTCGACTATATGCGCGCCGCCGGCGCGACCACCGATCTGATGGTCGAGGCGGCGAAGAACGCCGCGCGCCCGGATATCCGGGAATGCGATCTCGCCTCCGCCATCGTCGCGGTCCAATTGAAGGGCACCGAGAAATTCGGTGGCATGCCCAGTTCGGGCGCGCCACTGATCAGCGCAGGACCGCGGGCCAACGAGCCGCATCCGGCCTGGAACGACAAGCTTCTGGGCAACGATATCCCGATCAATATCGAGATGGCCGGGGTGTGCCGCCGCTATCACTGCCCGATCAGCCGGACCTTCTATCTGGGCAAGCCGGCACAGGACTATCGCGACTTCGCCGACAGGGTGGTCGCAGGGACCGAGGCCGCGCTCGGCGTCGTGAAGCCGGGCACGACCTGCGAGGAGGTCGAGGCAGCCTGGCGCGTCTCCTTGGCCAAAGCGGGTATCGAGAAAGAAGCCCGGCTCGGCTATCCCACCGGCATCGCCTATGCCCCGACCTGGGGCGAGCGGACCGCGAGCCTGCGCAAGGGCGACAAGACCGTGCTCGAGCAGGGCATGGTCTTCCACGTCATGGCGGGGATCTGGATCGGAAAGACCGGCGTGACCATCACCCAGACATTCAACACCACGGCAACCGGCTACGAGGCGTTGACCAAAAGCCCGCGCGAGCTGATCGTTATCGATTGAGGAAGACGAGTCCCCCCCCCCGCCGACGCCCAAGTGTTGCAGGATGGGGCACGCAGGGCAGCGCGCAGACGGTCGGGACGGCTCCCGCACTACCCCAGCGGCACCGAAAGGTAGCAGCCGAACTCAACCAGGAAATCTACGGCAACGCAGGCATGGACCCGGCCCTGGCGGACGTCAAAGACGGCGGGCGGGTTGAGTGGAAAAACCGGCTGGTGCCAGACCCCGGGATCGATATGGATGCCGAAGCCAC
>Ga0115002_10006991_pt1 | contig 12828 bp, 11 predicted proteins | sample ArcticOcean_MG_C_8_FD_89576 | JGI IMG/M metagenome (GOLD analysis project Ga0115002, IMG submission 89576) | Marine microbial communities from western Arctic Ocean - ArcticOcean_MG_CB11_86 | ecosystem: Environmental > Aquatic > Marine > Oceanic | place: Arctic Ocean: Canada Basin | collected...
AACCGGCCACGACGCCAGGCGACACTCGCCTTCAGGTTGTGCCGCGGTACGAGCGGCAGACGATCACCCGACGACACCGCGATCTCACCGCCGCCGGCGAACGGATGGTTCAGACCGGGTACGCTGAAGGCATCGCGAAACGTCGCGTCGAGCCAACTGTAGTGCGCCGACCAGGCGACGCCGTGACGCTCACCGACAATGCCGGCTTCGACTCCGACGCGGCGCGTGCGGCCGACGTTGTCGAAAAATCCTTCGTTGGTGAATCGCCCGGCGCTGATGAACAGAAGGTCGTCGCGATTGACCGTCCGAAACGCGCCGGCACGCCACGCGAGGCCGTGCGACTCACCGCGCAGGCCGGCCTCGAATGTTGTCGAGACCACCTGATCGAGCGGTGGGTCGGCAAGAAATGCGTTGGGAAGCCTGCAGGGGTCGTCTTCATCCGCACACGTCAGTTCGACGGGCGTAGGCGCACGACTGGACATCGCCAGACTGGCAAACACGGTGACTCCGCTGCTCATCCGCGCGCTCATCCCGAGCGACGGGTTGAACCGAGAGAACTTATGCCGGCCGTTAAGCGCGGACCCCAGACGATCGCGCAGCATGACTTGCGTTCGATGGTAGCGGCCAGCTAAGTCAAGGCTGACCGTTTCACCCAGTGCCGCGGTGTGCGCAAAAAAGACCGCACGATTGTCCACGCGTGCATCCAGTCGCGTGGCCGCCCCCGGCAGGAAGAGCCCACCGGACACGGCGCGCCTCGTCGCGTCGAGCGACCCCAACTCCGTCCCCGAACGAAACCCGACGTCGCTCTTGTCCAGGGTGACCCCGGCCGTAACCTGACCATTGAGGTAGCTCACACGCCGCGTCGCCTGCAACGCCATCCCACGCGTACGCTGGTCCGTACGCGTTCGATTCACCGTCGCCCCCTCGAGGGCCTCGTCAGCCATCACCGGCACGCCGGCGATCAGCAGAATTGGACCGTCCTCTTCCTCACACAGTATTGAAGGCGCCCGGTCGCACGCTTCGAAATCGGAGTCGTCGCCATTGGAGGTAGTGATGTCGCTCGCGCGCTGGAAGACATTTACTGTCACGCGCAGACGGGGCCCCACTCGATTCCCCACGAGATTGAACAACGTGAGGTCGTTCCGGGTCCGGTCCGGGCGCGTGTAGATTGCACCGCGACGGGTCCGCAGGAGTTGCCGCGGCGCCGCCCCGTTGCCGACGAGGTCGGTCCGACCCCGCGTGACCGAGGCATCCAGGGTCGTGTGATCGCCTCGCCAACCGCCGCTGGCAAACATCGCGACGTTCTTCGATGGCGAATAATCGCGCCAGCCGTCTTCATCCAGCCATTCGGCGGAGACGAAACCGGCGGAGTCTTCCCGTAACCGCCCGCCCGCCTCGACCTGGGCGCGGCGTCGCCCGAAGTCGCCGGCACTGACCTCGCCAGCGAGGCCCGGGTAAGAGAAGCCGTTCCTGGTTCGTACGGAGACAGCTCCCCCCAGCGTGTTCTGGCCGAACAGCGGATTCGAGCCAGCGATCATCTGCACCGAGTCCATCCCCGATTCCGGGATCAGCGCCCAGTTGACCGTGTCGCCGAACGGTTCGTTAACCCTGACTCCGTCCTGGTAGACCGAAATGCCCTGGGGGAGCCCCAACAGCGGCGATCCCACGAATCCTCGGAACCTGACATCCGGCTGCAGGGGATTACCCTGCGCCTCGTTGACACTCACGCTGCCGAAACGTTCGTTCATGAAGGCAGCGAGACCGAGCGCACGCTGTTCAGCAAGGTCTTCAGCAAACGCCGTCTGGACGTTCGCCGCATCACCCATGTCCGCGGCTGATCCGAGCGGCGTCACCGCAGTAACGACGATCGTCTCGAGGCCTTCCGTCACCTGCTGCGCGGTCGTCGCGGTCGCGGCCGTCGCGGCGGCGACCGCGACGATCATCGCCAGCAACGTCATCAATGAATCTCGTCGTAGGTCATCTGAGCATTGCTAACCTTCAGGGGTCTTCTTTTCGAGGGCAGCTTTCGTGTCAGCACTCATGTCGCGCGGCGCGGTTGCCGTGATCGCGATTTCCGAGACCGTCGCCCGGTGCGGCAACGCAAGCGCCATCATCGCAGCGGCAGAAATGTCCTCTGACTGCATCATCAACGCTCGCGCGGTCTCATCCGGCGGCAGCGCACGGTTCTCCAGGATCGGTGTGTCGACCTCGCCCGGGTAGATCGTTGTGCAGCGAATGCCGTAGCGTTTCACTTCCTGTGCTAACACCTCCATGTACGCCTTGCAGGCGGTCTTGGCAGAACTGTATACGACGCCTGCCATGACGCCGGGCCGTAGCGCCGCCATCGATGAGATCATCATCACATCGCCTTCACCCTTCTCAATCATCGGTTCGATCAGCGCGCGGGTAAGCATCGCCGGGCCCATCGTGTTGACGTCCATCACGCTGCGCCACTCATCTGCACCGATGTACCGGGCACTGCGTACTTTGGATGAGAATCCGGCGTTATTGACCAGAATGTCGACGCCGCCCTGATCGCGGATCAAGGTCGCGGCAAGTTCGTCGATTGCTTCAGGGTCAGTCATGTCAGCGACCATTGCCCGCGCCTTGCCACCGGCCGCCGTAATCGTAGCAACGGTGTCGGCAAGGGGTGCAATGCGACGACCGCAAACGGTTACATCAACTCCTGCCGCGGCGAGATCAATGGCTATTGCCTCACCGATCCCCGTTCCACCACCCGTCACCAAGGCCGTCTTATCCCTTAAAGCCATTTGGGTATTCCTATCTTGTTCAAAGCGCGCCAGCTTGCCACTGGCGGCACCGGGCCTGCAAACGAGTCACGGGCTTGGGCGGGACAGGTCGGGCGGGACAGGTCGGGCGGTAAACTTGTCAGCAGCCATGCCCTTCGGTTACGCCACGCGGCGTGGGACTACCCCCCGACAGTGTGAACTCGGCAACTGCTGTAAGCTTGCACGAATGTGCGGGCCCGCCCAGGGGATCAAAAAGGGGCCCGCACAAGTGCCGTCCTGGCATCCGTTTGTCGGGATCTCCAGTTGACCCCCGACAACAGCTCCACCGCACCACGCCAGGACGCTACCTCACCCTCAACTGTCAGGCGCTCCCGGGTTACCAACGGTGCCTCGGCTGCACCTGCACCCGCATCTCGTTTGAGGCCCGCAAGTCGCAGAATCGGTCGCACCGCATCGATACTCGCCGGCAATTCGTCTAAGTCGAATCCTGATTCAGGGTTTCGTTGCGATCTCGCGGTCGCCTGCCGAGTCCTCCCGACGTTTCTCTTGCAAGTGACGTTTTTCTTGCAAGTAAATGTAGTACGGTAGCGCGCGAAACAATCCAATCAACAGGTTGAGCGGAATGCAGACCCAGATCTGGGGTCGGCCCACGGTGTTCCCGCCCGGTGGACTGGATGCAGACGATCTTGCGCAGGCGCGGCGCGCGCTTACCGTGATGCTGACCCATCACGAGCCCTACGGGGCGCCTGTGCTCGACCGCAACTGGAACGTGCTGATGAGCAATGCAGCCAGCACCCGAATCTTCTCTTTGTTTGTTGATCCGATGACCGTGCTCGCGGACATCGGTGGCGAGAATCTGAAAGTGATGCGCCTGACCCTGCATCCATCTGGCCTTAAGCCCCAGGGACACGGACGATCGAAACCATTACCAACGAGGTAATAACGCGGCTCGACTTATGATCGACCCAAATGATCTGGAGATCGGAGACTCCAGCCTCGATTTCTTGGGACACGAACCTGGAACGGTGGCCGCCGGTTGCCGAGCAGCAAATCGAGAAACATCGGACTATGCTCATCTCCTGCGGAAATACTCCCGCCACCCACTCGGAGAGCGCATATGGCCTGGCAAGATCTGTGCGGAGACAAGCTGGTTGACCCTGCGACGGCGGTCGCAACCATCCAGTCCGGCGACGTTGTGCACGTGGCGCCCTATTCGACGACACCGTACACGCTGTGCCGTGCACTCCAGCAACGGGCGACGGACCAAGGGTTCAGAGACATCCGCGTTGACCATCCCGCCGCGTTCATTAGCTGGACCGAGCCGCACCTGCGCGATACGTTCGAATTGCACGACAACTACGCAACGCCGCCCAATCGCGCAGCGTGCCACGAAGGGGCGATGGAGTACTTGCCTGTCGGCATCTGGCGTGAGTACGAATTGCCCCTCGGAATGCACACCAATCCCGACGTCTTCCTTGTGCCCGTGTCTCCGCCCGATGCCAAGGGCTACTGCAGCTTCGGTCACGGCGTCTGGATGTCGAGGACTGCCACCAACGCCGCCAAACGCGTGATCGCAGAAGTGCGAGAGGACTTCATTCGCACCTTCGGCGAGAACTACATCCATTTGGATGAGATCGACCTGATCGTCGAGGCCGATCGCACATCGCCATCACTGCCCGAAGCTTCGCCTCCGAGCGAAGAAGAAGTCGCCTGCGTTGAGGTCATCAACGCGTTCGTGTCAACCGAGCTGATCAACGACGGCGACACCGTACAGATGGGCGTGGGCACCGTGTCCGCCGCGCTCGCCCACTACCTCGGTCATCGCAACGACCTCGGCATTCAGACCGAGCTAATCACCGGCGGTATTGTGGATCTGGTCAAGCAGGGCGTCGTGACCGGCGCACGCAAAACCTGGCATCGGCACAAGGTCGTCGGCAGCGCCTGCGTCGCGCTCGACCGCGAAGAACTGGAAGGTATCCACGAGAACCCCCGGTTCGAGTTGTATGACTTTGGTCACACAGATGATCTGCGACAACTCATCCAGTTACCCAACTTCGTCGCAGTGAACAACGCGCTAGTCGTTGACCTCTCGGGTCAAGTAAGCGCCGAGGCGCTTGACCACCGGCCCTTCTCGGGCGTCGGTGGCCAGACGGTCTTCATGGTTGCGGGTGCCTACTCACCGGGCGGCAGATCGGTAAGCGTTCTGCCATCAAGCTCGGTGCCAAGCGCGACAGGCGTGCGCGTGTCACGCATCGTACCAACGCTTGCACCCGGCACCGCTGTGACGGTGCCCCGGACCTATGTCGACAACGTCGTCACCGAATACGGCGTTGCCACCTTGACAGGGAAAACGCTCAAGCAACGCTCACGCGCACTGGCGGAGATTGCGCATCCTGAATTCAGAGAAGCGCTGATCAGCCAGGCGAAAGCCCTCTACGGCGCGTAATTTAATGCTCGTAGCGACCGGGCCTCACCTGAAGCAACATTTAACGCGAGCGTGAAGACCGACCCGGACAACTGCTGCGCACCGTCGCGACCGCCGGCCGGGCGAGCCACGTCCTCCGCACACGGTGCCGGCGGGTCGCGCGACGGCATGGTGCTCCTGGCCGGCGGACTCTTTCTGATGGGCACCGACGTCGCCGACGCGCGCCTTGAAGATGGCGAAGGTCCGGTGCGTGAGGTCAACGTCCATGCTTTTCTGATCGACAAAACAACGGTCACTAATCAGGCATTCGCCGAATTTGTCGCAGCAACGAGTCACGAGACCGAAGCCGAGACCTTCGGTTGGTCATACGTCTTCGAAGGTCTGATCCCCAAGAAAGCCCGACGTACACTGGACGCGGCCGAACGCCTGGATCGGATGCAATGGTGGTTTGGCATCCAAGGCGCAACCTGGCGCAAGCCGGAGGGACCCGGTTCGAACATCCGCAAACGCATGAACCACCCGGTCATCCACGTGTCATGGAACGACGCGGCGGCTTACTGCGCCTGGGCGGGTAAACGCCTGCCCACCGAAGCCGAGTGGGAGTACGCCGCACGCGGCGGGCTCGGACAAAAACGTTATCCCTGGGGCGACGAACTGACGCCAGCCGGCAAGCATCAATGCAACATCTGGCAGGGCACGTTTCCTGCTCGCAACACCGAAGAGGACGGTTTTTTCAGCACCGCCCCCGCGCGCCACTACAGCGCCAATGGCTTCGGCCTCTTCAACATGTCGGGCAACGTCTGGGAGTGGTGCACCGACTGGTTCAGCACTGACTGGCATCTAACCGTGAGCGCAAACAACCCGGCAGGGCCGGGTAGCGGCGAACGAAAGCTCACAAAAGGCGGCTCCTATCTCTGCCACGACAGCTACTGCAATCGCTACCGGGTCGCCGCGCGCTTCTCCAACACCCCGGACACGACGACCGGCAACTGCGGCTTTCGCTGCGCGCTCGATCCCTAGCGCCCGACCTTTCCTGCTGCGCATCGCCAACGCCAAATCAAAATGAACCTTTGCCCGCACCCCGGTGCTATACAGGTCGAGATGCCCAATTCTGACGCCCAACTCTTGATTCGGATCGCCTGCCATGACGGCTGAGTGCTCTCGGAACTGATGACGCGGCACCAGGGGCGGGTGCGATCACAATTCCTCGAGATTGTACGCAGCCCTGCGGTTGCTGATGATTTGGTCCAGGAGACGTTCCTGCGGGTGTGGACCCGCGCGGCACAGTTCAGGCGGGGCGACGACGCGCGTGCCTGGCTCACCCGCATCGGCGTGAACCTTGCCCTCAATCAGTTGCGCAGCCAGCGGCGAGCCGCAGTGTCCGCATCGGCCGACGCCAGCGCTGAGGATGCGTCCGGGAATGACGATCCGCTCAACCTTGCCGACACCGACGAGGTTGCCGCGCACCTGCAACCTGCGCTCGCCAAATTACCCGAGGGCAAGCGGGCGGTTCAGGAACTCAGCGTGGAAGGCATGGAACTTCGGGCCATCGCCGACGAGTTGGGTATACCCGTTGGCACCGCCAAGAGCACGCCTGTCGAAGACATCTCGCCGCTGCATTGAAAAAACTCAACGACCAGTGCGAGGACCTATAACTGAGAAGACAACCACCAGCACCGCGATCACCGACGACGATATGACCGACCGACGGACCCGGTTCACTCCTCTCAATGCTTGTGCGCCCTGGCACAGGGCGTCATGCCGCTCAGCGACCGCGCTCAGCAAGAAGCGAGAGACCCGATATCTATTGCAGCGCATCTTCAACGGGACCCGGAGACCGTCCTCGATGTGGTAATCCCGTCCATGGACGCACTGTGGAGTCTCTCGTTTGCGGCCGACATGACCCGCCCCCGATTGCACGAATCGCTACGCGCACAGCTCTCGGATACTAACGCCTCAGCCGTGCTGGACGATTTCGCACGTCTGTATGCAGATGGTTTCGCTGCCATCACCGCGTCCGGCGCGTCAGTGAATCCATTCATCGGCGGCGTGCTCGCATCGGGCTCACCCCAACTGTCCGACACGGACGATGGGGTACAACTCATGGTCGAAGCGGAAGAACGTCTGATCAGCAGGGGGGCGAGTGATCCGCTCATCGGACCACAGGTGCGTGCTGTTGTGTCCGGCGCTCGTGGCAACGAGACAGCGTTGCGACGCCTGATCAGTCACGGCGGCCTGGTAGAGGACGCCGGTCGCATCACTGGCCCGGTCCCCGCCATCGCTGCCGGCCGGCCCTGGCCCGCGTTCGTCCGCAGCGCGGCGGGTGCCCGACGCGGTCTCGCGACTTCACTGACCGCACGCATGGATGTCGTTACGCAGTTGGCGAGCGAACCGACTATCGAGGGCTACAACGTGATCGCACGCGCCAGGCGCAGCCCGCGGCTGGGCGCCGTCTTCGCCGCTGCTACGGCACGGGGCGAACGCGACCCACTGACTGACGCGGGGAGTCGAGCCTGGTTGGGTGTCGAGCGCTAACGATTGAACCCACTGACGCGGATTGTGACGATGGCTACGCGGATTGAGAGGTGGATTGAGACCCGGATCAAAAAGGGTATGCTGCGCGCATTCGAGTAATGCGTCACGCCCCATGAGCGCCAATCCCACGGACCATGACCCGGCCTATGGCTGGGTCATGGTCGCGGCCGTCTTTGTCCTGTCCACCCTGTCGTTCGGTGCGCTGGGCGCCATCTCGGTGTTCCTCAAGCCGCTCGCTGCCGAGTTCGGCTGGTCCCGCGGCGAAACCTCGCTCGGCTATACGATCATCGCGTTTTCATCCGCCCTCTTCGGTATCTTCTGGGGCTGGCTCGCGGACCGGGCCGGCACCCGCTGGTTTGGGACCGTCGCCGCGTTTGTCATGCCGATCAGCCTGGTACTGCTAAGCCAGCAAACAAGCATCATCGAGTTCTACTGCTACTACTTCCTGTTTGGCGCATTCGGTAGTGCCGTGGTCGGCGCGCCCCTCTTTGCCAATGTCGGCTTCTGGTTCACCCACAACCCCGGGCTCGCCCTTGGTGTCACCGCTGCCGGCGGCGCGTTCGGACAGGGCGTGGTGCCCTATTTTTCTGGCATGCTCATCGAAAGTGGCGGTTGGCGCAGCGCATACCTCACCCTGGCTGTCGTCTATTTCCTGATCGCCTTGCCAACCGCACTGCTAATCCGGGAGTCCCCGATGCGACTGCGAGCCCAGACCGACACGATGTCTGACGACCGCGATCGGCCGATCTCTGACATCGAAGTCATCGTCTGGATCTGCTGCGCCATCATATTCTGTTGCATCTGCATGGCCCTGCCGATCGTGCACCTGGTGCCGCTCCTCACCGACACCGGCACGACGACCCAGTTCGCGACCAGCGTCCTGCTGGTGCTGATGATGGCAGGGGTCGCCGGGCGAATTATGGGCGGCAAACTCGGCGATATGATCGGCCCGATTCCAGCTTATATGCTGATGTCACTCGGACAGACGGTGTTCGTCTTCTGGTTTCCACCTCTGCGCGACGGCACCGTCTCGCTCTATCTGCTCGCAATCTTCTTCGGCTTCACCTACTCCGGCGTCATGTCGTGTATTTTGGTCTGTACCCGCAAGATGGTATCGGCCCGACTCGGCGGTCGCGCGATGAGTATCACGTCGTTCTTTGGCTGGGGCGGCATGGGCCTTGGCGGATTTCTTGGCGGCTACGTCTTCGACGTGACCGGCGATTACGGCTGGTCCTTTGCGCTTGCGTCTGCCGCAGGCGTCATCAATCTGATCATCCTGATCCTGTTCTGGCTGCGCATAGGCCGCGCCCGGGCAGAGGTTGTCCCCGCGCTCGCCTGATCTGCCGCTCCACCGCTAAACCGGTGCAGGTCAGATACCTTCCCTGCGGTAATCGACGAGCATTGGCCGGTAGGACAGGTTACCGCGCTCTAGCCGCTCCATCTGGTGCGGTTTGACCGGCCCCACCACCTTCCCGGGCGTCCCGAAAACCAGGCTGCCGCTCGGCACGCGCATGCCGGGGCTGACGACGCAGCCCGCGCCAAGGATGCAGAAATCGCCAATCTCGGCGTCATCCAACACCGTCGCGTTGTTCGCGATCATCGTGTTATTGCCGACACGTCCGCAATGCACAACCGCGCCATGCCCGATGATGACGTTGGTGCCAAGGGTCATCTCTTTGCCGGAATGTACGACGACGTTGTCTTCAACGATCGTGCCTGCGCCCATGGCAATGTGCGCAAAGTCGCCGCGGATAACCGCCCCGGGCCAAACGCCAACATAGGCCCCAAGTTCAACATCGCCCATGACGAGCGCGGTTGCCGACACCCATGCATCGTCGTGCACCCGCGGCGTCTGATTTCGAAACGTCTTGATCATGCCGGACTGCCCGTGGGTTGATCAGTGATTGTCTCACGCCGTCCAGGCCGCTCGCTGCGAGCCACCCTATCGCGCCGCCATTGCCTTGTGGCATGGTCAGCAAAATTAAAGAACGGGAGCTCGCTGTGAAATTCACCTGGTTCAACCTGATGCCCTGGCCCCACCTGCCAGAGAACTTCCGCGAGGAACACCGGTCCGTGTGGGTCGACATCCCCAATAAGCTGTACGACCCGGTGGAAGGCCACAAGGTGTACAACACCTACCTCGGCCAGCTTGAATACGCCGAGGAACTCGGCTTCGACGGCATCGGGGTCAACGAGCACCACTCGAACGGCTATGGCATGATGCCATCACCCAATATCATGGCCGCGGCACTGTCACGCAGAACATCCAAGGCGGCACTGGTCGTACTTGGCAACTCTATCGCGCTCTACAACCCCCCGATTCGGGTCGCCGAGGAGTTCGCGATGCTCGACGTCATTTCCGGCGGACGTCTGGTCGCCGGCTTCCCTGTCGGCACATCAATGGACACGAATTACGTCTACGGCACGATCCCGGCCGAGACCCGGCCTCGCTATGCCGAGGCACATGAACTGATCAAACGCGCCTGGGCAGAAGAGGAGCCCTTTGCGTTCAATGGCAAGTACAACAAGATGCGTTACGTCAACTGTTGGCCAAAGCCCATCCAGAAGGACCCGCCTATTTTCATTCCCGGCGGCGGTTCACTTGAGACCTACGACTTCTGTCTCGAGAACGATTACAACTACTCGTACCTCAGTTTCAGTGGTTACCTGCGCGCCAAGCAGTTGATGGACGGCTACTGGGAGCGCGTTGAGAAGAGCGGTCGGGACATGTCGCCTTACCGGGCCGGCTTCGCCCAGACGATCATCGTTGCCGACAGTGACGAGGATGCGGAGAAGTACTACCGCGAGCACATCGACTACTTCTACAACCGCTGCCTGCACGTTTACCCCGGTTTTGCCGACGCGCCGGGTTACCGCACGATCAAGACCCTGAAGGCCGGTGTCACCACCCAGATGACCCGTCAGGCCGTTGGCAATGTCACTGAGATGTCATGGGACCAGCTCATTCGCGATGGTTACATCATCGCCGGCAGCCCCGCATCAGTGCTTGAGCAAATGAAGAAGTTGATTCACAGCCTGCGTGTGGGCAACATCTTTTGCCTGCTCCACGTGGGCAACATGACCGATGAGAAGACACGCCGGTCAAGCAAGCTATTTGCAGAGGAGGTCATGCCGCACCTGCGCAACGAGTGGCCGGAGTACGCGGAGGACAATCGCTTCTGGACTGACCCACTGCCACAGATCTCGGATCGTCAGGCGGTACCGGCTGTAGGAGGCGCGTAATGGAATCAAGCGTTATCAAGACGGCGCGCGGAGCGGACATTCGCCTTTACTCCGGCGGCACTGGCCCCGCGCTCGTATACCTGCACGGGGTCACCGGCCTCATGACCGACGACCCTTTCCTCGCGGCACTGAGCGAGCGGTTCACCATCTACGCCCCGGTCCTGCCCGGCTACGAGGATTCAACCGGCCAGGATGACGTCGACGACGTCCTTGAGTTTGCACTGCATGGTCACGACGTGATCGACGCGCTGGCGCTACCGGTAAAGCCGATTCTCGCGGGCCATTGTCTGGGTGGCATGATCGCGGCCGAGATGGCGGCCATCGCACCCAACGAGTTCAATCAGTTGATTCTGATCGGTGCGCTCGGTTTGTGGGACGACAACCTGCCGGTACCTGATCTCTTTGCCACATTACCGTTTGAATTGCCCGCCCTGATGTTCAATGACGCGCAACTCGGCCAGCAATTGCTGAGCTCTGGCATGGACTTCAACGACCCCGAGTTTTTGACCGACTATCTGGTCGGCAATGCCAACCGCATGGGTATGGCGGGCAAGTTGTTGTTTCCGATTCCGGAGCGGGGCCTCGCGCGACGTCTCTATCGCATAAAGGCACGCACCGCCCTCATCTGGGGCGAATCCGACAAGCTGGTGACGCCTGCCTACGCTGAGAAATTCCAGGCGTTAGTGACGAGTGCAGAGGTGCACAAAATACCGGGCGGCCACATGGTGCATTACGAATCGACCGCGGCGGCGGTTGATGTCATGGCGGGATTCGTAGGCGGGTAGTCCACCAGCACGAGTCGGCTGCAGTTTGTTGACGGGCACATCCCCTCCCCTGGAGTGCAGCGGTCACGATTGGCATCACCGACGACCCTACGCTAGTGCGAGATATGGCGCTCGCTGGCTGCACCGGCGTCTTCGTCGGCTTTGAGAGCTTGAGCGAAGCCAACTTAATCGCCGCCGGAAACGCTCCCCCCGCGCCCGGGGACTGCGCCTGACGCGTGCGGATTCTTCACGACAACGGCACTCAGGTGAACGGCAGCTTCGTCCTCGGCTTCGACTCTGACCGGCCGGACATCTTCGACATCACGACCCGCTGCTGTGAAGAAAACCACCTGGAATCAGCAACTTTTCACATCCTGACGCTGTATCCCGGCACGCCGCTATTCCGGCAAATGGAAGCCGAGAACTGCCTGCTTACAAGTAACTGGTCCCTCTACGATACGGCCCATGTCGTGTTCGAGCCAAAGCATATGACACCCGAGGAACTTCAGGCGGGCTACGAATCCTTCTACAAGCGGCTCTTTACCCGACAATCCATCTGGCAGCGACACCCCGAAGACTGGCGCGCCGTGCCCGCTTATCTCGCGATGCGCTATCTCTACAAACGGTCGAACCGCCTGTGGTACTTCCTGATCCGCCATCGGTTAACCAGTCTCGTTTGGCGACCACTGATCCAGCCCACCCGACAGCGCCATCGAGGCTTCCGGCGGCGCTTGTCTAACAACAAGCGCGGTTCGTCGTCCGCCGTCGTCAGCGCGAGCGTGTAGCACATCGACCTCTGATACCTGGCCGCGCCACCACCTTGACGATGAGCGTGGCAGGGGCACCCCACCAATCGCGGACAACGCCCGTCAACCGTTCAAGGTATGCTGCTGCGCCTGCGTCGCTTGCCATCCGACAGTGAGGACATCAACATACGCCCGGTCATCCTGATACTCACCTTTGTCAGCGCCTTCGTCGGCGCTTTCGTTGCTTGCGCAGCCCATGCAGAGCGAGGCTCCGCCGTCTGCGGCAGCTTCGCCAGCGAGACCCCGGCGCACGTACTACAAAAGGCAATCGAAGTGGATCTCCAGGTCGACGCGCGACTGGTGTC
>Ga0115002_10006993_pt1 | contig 12821 bp, 13 predicted proteins | sample ArcticOcean_MG_C_8_FD_89576 | JGI IMG/M metagenome (GOLD analysis project Ga0115002, IMG submission 89576) | Marine microbial communities from western Arctic Ocean - ArcticOcean_MG_CB11_86 | ecosystem: Environmental > Aquatic > Marine > Oceanic | place: Arctic Ocean: Canada Basin | collected...
AAATCACACTGAGAAGAAACGACTCCTACCGTCCATTATCCTAGGCCTCATGAGTGCGATTAGTTTCGCTGGCTTTGATATCTGCATGCAGCGATTTGGCTCGGAAGTCGGCTTTGCAGAAATCGTCTCCCGCACTTTTACTTTCACATTTCTCTGGTCGTTACTGCTCATTCCCATGTTCAAGTCTTCCATCCACCAGGTCAGCAAACGTACTTGGGTCTGGCTCATTGGTGGGGGCCTTCTTCACGCAGGCCAAGGAGTGGCCATTGCCTATATTCTGACAACGTTTGGCAACGCTACTCGAGTAAACGTTGTATACAGCTCACGCGGATTTTGGAGCATCGTATTGGTCTGGGCGATCGGACACTGGTTCAGTAATTCCGAACGCCATCAAGGGAGATCGGTATTTGTCCGAAGGTTGGCGGGGTCGAGCCTGCTTTGCGTAGCCATTGTGTTGGCAACTTGGGGTTGAGGAAAGAAGGCAGAGCTGGAAGCTCTGGCCCTACCAATTCAGCAATTTACTCGAAACCGAAGAAACGGGCAGCGTTTCCGTAGCAGATATTGCGCACCATGGGGCCAACCAGTGACATATCCTTAGGAACTTCTCCACTCTCCATGTCATCGCCAAACAGATTACAAAGAATTCTACGAAAGTATTCGTGACGGGGATACGAGAGAAAAGAACGCGAATCGGTAAGCATGCCAACAAAGTGTGAAATCAATCCCATGGCGGAAAGCGCATTCATTTGATCAATCATTCCTTCTTTCTGGTCGAGATGCCACCAACCGGAGCCAAGCTGAATCTTACCTGCGGTTGAACCGTCCTGGAAATTTCCCAGCATGGATGCCATAACGTAATTATCCGCATTATTCAGATTATAAATTATAGCCTTGGGGCATTGGTTCGTTTGGTCGAGGCTATCCAAAAATCGGCTCATGGCAGTTGCCTGAAAATAATCACCCGTAGAGTCGAAACCGATATCGGGACCAATTTGGTTAAACAAACGGGTGTTGTTATTCCGCATCGCTCCAATGTGAAACTGCATCGTGAAATCCTTTTCGGCATTCCAACGGCCCACTTCTCGCATCACATAAAACGCAAATGCTTCCTTAGCGCTTGAGGACGCTGCTTCACCCTTCCGGGCGCTCTTATAAATTGCCGCAGCCTCCTCTTTTGTTGTCTCTGCGAAGAAGCATCGCTCCAGGCCGTGATCAGACAGACGTCCACCCATCTCGGCAAAGAAGTCGTGACGCGATTTCAACGCGGCCAGAAAATCTTCCAATGAATCAACAGCCATTCCAGAAATCGAGGCTAGAGTATCTACCCAACCATTCCAGGTATCAGGTTGATCGACATGTAATCCTTTATCAGGACGGAAGGTAGGAACGACCTTTGTATCGATTCCCAAGCCGGCGATAATCTTATGATGCTCAAGAGAGTCGGTTGGGTCGTCTGTGGTGCCGATTACTTTGACATCAAAATCTTTCAGGATGCCATGAGCACTCAGGTTATCAGACTTCAACTTCAGGTTGGCCTCATCCCAAATTTCTTTGGCGGTGTCCTCGCTGATAAGTAGATCGATGCCGAAATAACGTTTCAGTTCCAGATGGCTCCAGTGATAAAGCGGATTGCGCAACGTATTGGGCACCGTTCGACACCAAGCCAAGTATTTCTCATAGGGATCAGCTTCCCCGGTACAATACGGCTCGGAGATTCCGTTGCTACGCATGGCCCGCCATTTGTAGTGATCGCCCTCAAGCCAGATCTCAAAAAGATTTTCAAACCGTCGATTATTCGCTACATCCTCGGGCGGCAAGTGGCAGTGATAATCGCAGATGGGTTCTGACTTGGCATACTCATTGTAGAGTGCTTTGGCAGATTTAGAATGCAGTAGAAAATCGTCGTTGATGAAACTCATGGCTTGGGAAAGTAGACAATTAGATGGTCATGGCGGCGTATCCACCGTCTACCACCATTTCGGTTCCGGTGATGAACGAACCAGCCTTGTCGGATGCTAGTAGAAGCGTAACTCCGATTAGTTCATCGGAATTTCCAAAACGATTCATCGGAGTATGCCCCATAATCGCTTCAACGCGATCCGGTGACAGGATCTTCCGGTTTTGCTCCGCCGGGAAAAAGCCAGGAACCAAGGTGTTCACGCGAATGTTCTTCGGTGCCCACTCACGAGCTAAATTCTTCGAAAGGTTGTGTACCGCCGCTTTGGTCGCAGAATAGGTGAACACACGGGAAAGAGGAATCAGACCGGACATGGATCCGACATTAATGACACTGCCACCTTCATCTCGTTCAACCAGGTATTCTCCGAATACTTGGTTGGTAAGAAAAACGGCCTTCATGTTAACATCGAAGATCCAATCGAACTCATCTTCTGGAACTTCGAGGAAAGGAGTGGCTGCGTTCGTTCCAGCTCCATTGACGAGGATGTCCACCTTGCCAGATTTTTCCAAAACCGCCTCAAGGATAGCCTTAATTCCATCTTTCGATGACAGATCACCAGCTACAAAGTAACCTTTGCCACCAGCATCAGAAATACGGGCCAATCGTGCATTCGCTTTTTCCTGACTTCGGCCAACCAAGACAACTTCTGCACCTGCATTAGCAAGCCCCTCTGCCATAGCACCACACAGTTCACCCGTGCCACCGATTACTACGGCTACTTTACCTTCGAGTCCGAATAGAGAATTTAAATAGTTACTCATAATTAGTATTCCTTACCTAACTACACGTGCGCCACCGCCGCCCATGACTTTTTCAACTTCGGCAACCGTTGCCATAGAGGTATCTCCAGGAGTCGTCATTGCCAACGCTCCGTGTGCAGCACCGTAATTAACAGCTTTTCCTGGATCACCGGTACTCAGAAATCCATAGATAAGGCCGGAGGCGAAACTATCGCCACCGCCGACGCGGTCCATGATCTCAAGTGCCGGATAAGCGTTGGATTCATAGAACTGACCATCATGCCAGCAGATAGCTCCCCAATCGTTTACAGTAGCTGTTTTTACAGCACGTAAAGTTGTGGCGGTTGCCTGGAAATTGGGGAAATCGGAAACTGCGGTTTCGATCATCTTTTTGAAACTGTCGATTTCAATGTGAGAAATATTTTCGTCCACACCTTCAACTTCGAATCCGAGACAGGCGGTGAAATCTTCTTCATTACCAATCATCACATCGACGTATTGGGCAATTTCGCGATTCACACTTTGCGCTTTCTCGTGTCCACCGATACTTTTCCACAAAGAAGGACGGTAGTTCAAATCGTAGGAAACTATCGTTCCATGTTTCTTCGCTGCTTTAACAGCTTCGATTACCACATCGGGCGTCGTAGAAGAGAGGGCGGCATAGATACCACCCGTATGGAACCAACGAACTCCTTCTTCTCCAAATAATTTTTCCCAGTCGATGTCGCCAGGTTTGATTTGACTGGCCGCCGTAAGACCACGATCAGGTACTCCAACAGCACCACGGATTCCAAATCCACGCTCGGTGAAATTCAATCCATTGCGCACTTCGCGGCCAAGGCCGTCGTAAGGCACCCACTTGACCCAGGAAGTGTCCACTCCACCTTGAAGAATAAAGTCTTCAATTAAATGCCCCACTTCGTTGTCGGCGAATGCGCTAACCACTCCGGCGCGCAGACCAAAACATTTACGACCCCCACGGGCCACATTGTATTCTCCTCCACCTTCCCAGGCTTGGAAACTCCGGGCGGTGCGAATGCGACCTTCACCTGGATCGAGGCGAAGCATTATTTCGCCTAATGAAACGATGTCATATTTGCAGGACTCTGCTGATTTTATTTCAATACTCATAATTTGTCCGATTTTTATAAATTATTGGGCGACAGCGAAACCAGTGCGATCCCATTTTTCAGCCCCACACTCTTCGGCAATCTCGTCAAAGGCATCGAGCTCCGCCTCAGAAAATAATAAACCATTATTCTTCTCCGACCAGGCCGCAGCTCCGGCTTCAATCTGGCCGGGAAGTAAGCAGTTTTCATTTCCGTGACCAAGAATGTCCTCGATCACCGCCTTCACGTTTTCTGCCTGGTTCCGGCCTTTTGCAAACGCTCCGCCACTCATGGCATCTGGATGAATAACCTGAAAATAGAAACAGGGTGTGCGTTTTTCCTCAGGATCGGTCAACTCACGGCTGCGAATGGTCGGAAGCGAGCCACCGATCAATCCTCCAACCAACTCGTTGATAAGACTGAGCCCGTAACCCTTGTGAGCACCAAAGGGAATCAATGCTTCTGCTGCATTGGCATCCGTGGTTGGATTGCCATCCTTGTCGACAGCTGCATTCGGCAGTAAGGGTGCGCCTTCCCGTTTGAGCTGTTGAACCCGCCCCATTGCGACAACCGAAGTAGCCCAATCGATAACGATAGGGTACCCGATCGCCTCCGTGGTGGGGAATCCCCAGCTATGTGGATTCGTGCCCAAGGTTGGAAACTTACCCATGAAAGGAACGACTTCAGCCAGCGCAGCAGTGCAATTGGTGTAGGCGATATATCCGCGTTTGGCAGCTTCCATCACGTAGCCCCCACCCCATAAATAATGAAAGGCGTTGTCTACGCTAACCTGCCCGATTCCAAACTCATCTGCTAATTCGATACATCGGTCCAAGGCTGCATAGGCAGTCGCTTGCCCAAGCTTGCGGTTCGCGTTCCAGATCTCTGAAGCGGCAAATCTGGAAGGGAGCTTCTCGATGTCAGCATCAGGCACGCAGCCATCAGCCATAGATCCGAAAAGGTGGTCGAGGTGAAGTGCTTTGATCGCATTGTGAGTCCTGATGCCATGCCAGGAAGCATAGGAAGAAAACCGAGCGGCGTCAGCCGACTCATCCTCTGAAAAACCGCGATGCTGGTAAGCTTTTTTAACAAGCTCGCCATGAAGGGACGATGGTACTACATAAAAAATTTCTGAGGTCATAATTGAGTTTGTTAATTTGAATTACTTCCCGGCCAAGGTGCTTTGTTAGCCTGCGCTTCCGCTGGCTGTCCGGCAAAGAAGTTTAACAAGTTTCTTGTAGCCATACCCGCCTGACGTTGAACGGATTCATGGGTACGAGAACCAATGTGGGGAGTAACGATGCAGTTCTTAGCTGAAAGTAAAACATGATCAGCTGGAGGAGGTTCGAGGTCCAATACATCGGTACCATAACCACCGACTTTACCTGAGTTGAGCGGGGCAAGCGCGATGGCGTCCACTCCGAGATTGATCATATTTTCGATGATCTTTGTCTGCTCAGCAATTTCGGTTTCAGTGACTGTGCCTTCCCATTTCAAGTCGACGTCGAGCTCATCGGCCGCTCGACGAGCACCTGCTTCAACCGTTTCCCAAAAATCTCCTCCTGTCGCTTTCGGTATGGCAGCGATGGTGGTTTTGCCACTGCTTGATGATTCGGTTGCTCCATCTTTGGCTGGAGAACATCCAACCCAAAGGGCCAATAATACAAGGGCAGAAAAATAAGTAAGAACGCTAGATTTTTTAGAATAGATCATCGTTATGGTTTTTTGATCGTCCACATTCATTTCGGACAAAGGGCTTAAAATGGAGAAAAAGGGGCCTTACGAAGCTGAGCAAGAGATAACGGTGTCACCCATCCATGCGATCGCTGGAATCCCCCCTTTAATGCCAATATCTGGAGAATGAGTATTGCAGCTACCAAGAATCCCCGAAAGATTGAGCTTTCTCCTTTCCATTCTACCCTGATCTATGAGCTCTAATTCGAAACCCACGGACATTCGATGGCTGGTGTTAACCTTGGCATCCATAACCTCGATGATACTGTATTTTCACCGCTATACGTGGGCTATCATTCGTCCTCAGCTAGAGAAGGAGTATGGGTTTTCTAATACAGAATTAGAACAAATTTTCGCCTTCTTTAATTTCACTTACGGGATCGGCCAAATACCCGGTGGAATCGTATCAGATATTTTTGGAGCCCACATTTTTCTGGGGTCAATAATCGGATTATGGTCCTTAGCACTCATATGCTTTGCTCTCGCTGGATCGTTCTGGGTCTTCTGCGGATCTAGATTAATTTTCGGATTAGCCCAGGCCGGAGCTTACCCCAGCTTAAACACAATTTCCAGCATCTGGTTTGCTCCTTCAAGTCGAACAACTCTGCAAGGATTCGTAGCTAGTTTTTCAGGAAGAATAGGAGGAGCACTAGCTCCCCTTATTATGGCAACAGTCCTTATGGGTCACTGCGGGTTCTCATGGAGAACGGCCCTCATTATAATGGCTTCAGTCGGCATATTCTTCGCTGCTGCCTTTTTAGTCCTGTTCAGAAACTCCCCCTATTTAGATAAAAGAGTAAACAAGGAAGAACGAGCCCTTATAAAAAATGGCTATGAGAAAAAAGGAAGGGTTGCCTGGACCCTAACTCCTATAGTCATTGCAACATTTGTTCTGTGTCTGTGGTTATTCAAATTAAACTGGATAACCGTATCGCTCATGATCGTCGGACTTTTTCTTTTTTTAACACCCGGCGTAAAAGCGTTCTTTAGCTCCCTGGTTAATAACAAACACGAACCAGATCCTAACGAAACCGAGCAAACAATTGACGGTGCTAAGCCCAAGAAAAGAATATTAAAGTTTTCCAAAGCAGCGAAACATCGCAGTTACCAATTGCTCGTCTTTCAACAGTTTTCAAATGCGGGAGCGGACATAGTATATACCTCAGTCCTAGGAAGTGTGTTTGCGTCTAAAGGTTCATCCATTGCCGAAATAGGTGTTTATGCCAGCCTACCCCTGTTTGGAGGTGCCATTGGAGGATACGTAGGAGGTTACCTCAACGACTTTGCAATCAAGGCATTCCGTAGTCGTAGATGGGCCCGAAGTAGCATGGGGTTTCTCGGAAAGGCATTGGCCACAGTCTGCCTTTATACAGCCATAACTCAACATAGCGCCGAATCACTTGCCTGGGGATTATTTGTCGTTAAATTTTTCAGTGATTGGTCTCAACCCACCGTGTGGGGTACCTGTACTGATCTGGGAGGCAAGAATGCGGGTACCGTTTTCAGCATAGTCAACACCACAGGTAATTTTGGAGGATTGGTCATACCGCTAGTTGTGGGTCCCTTACTCGACCACTATTCGACCTTTGAAATGGTAAATGGTGTGCAGGAGCGCATTACGGACTACGGACCCATGTTTGTGATGGTCGGAATTATGTATATGATCAGTGCAGTTGTTTGGCTTTTCATAAACTGTACAAAACCAATTGACCCAGAAGAAGCATAACTCCGTTAAAATTAAAGGAAATCGTCTTTTCACTTATGGTTCCTTCCCGAACTTGGTTTTGAACTTTTCTTCCAGGTTAAGTAGTTCATTCTCAAAAAGGAGCGGTTGCATGTGTGCTTCCGCAATATATTCGCGGGCATCGCTTTCAAATCCTTCTAATATGCAAAAGAATGCCAGCGTAGCCAATGCAAGTGGATGAAGAGATTCTAATTCAAGTGCTTGTTTCAACAACACCACCCCTTTTTCATTTTCAGATTGAGCAATACAACAGATTGCTAATTGAACATACGGTTCCGCATCCTCAGGCCGAATGCGAATGGTAGTTTCTAATTCATTTATTGCCCCATTAAGCTCACCCAATTTCTTTAGACGTTCCGCACTGGCAAGGTGCAAGACTGGAGAATTGGGGTTGTGAAAAAGTCCTGCTACCAAAGCTCGATCGAGTTCTGGTTGATTTCCCTCAATTTCATAAAGTTTTGCTAACTGGAACCATCCATCAGAGATTGTAGGATCCACCGAGGTACATTCTGAAAAGCTTTTATGGGCCTGTTCGGAATCTCCACATTTTACATGAATAAGCCCCAACTGAAAATGAAGAGACCCATCTTTTGGCGCCAATTGAATGGCACGATTGAGCAATCGTATTCCAGAAACCGTATCTCCGCCGCGATCCGCCATTCTTGCCAGTACAGTAATTTGGTCGGTATCAAAGGACTCCGATTGTAATTCAAACATCCAAGGATCGTGAAGGTAACTGAAAGAATCAGACGTTTTTAGAATTCTACGCAGGGCCAATGCCTGGTTATCAAATCCTTGATCCTCATAAACGGAAATCAGGATGTCAGCCCCAATCCTGAAATCAGTTTTGACCGTCGCTGACTCCAATTTTGCTGAGCATGAGCAAGATCGCCCTTCACTATATCCACACTGGCCAAACCAACCAGGGCATGGGGGTTATCAGCATCTATTTTAAGCGCGGAGTTGTAGGCGATTACAGCTTCTTTAAAGAAGTTATTCTTGAGAAACCCATCGCCCTGGCGGATTAAATCCGGCAAATAATCAGGGGCCAACTCCACAGTCATCATTCCAAATCATCACGGCCCCGTTCTTTTTGTCATACTTGGGTCAGGTTGGAATTCCGGAATGGTTGGGGTCTCCTGTCCATGCAAAGTGGATCAGGGCCTGGCTCATCTTTTCGGTCAGTAGGCGATCCAGGCCGTTGGGTAGCATACGCCTTGTGCTTTATAGTTTTTCTGACCACAGGTCTGTTGCCGGGTCGTAGTCAGGGTTGGGGCTCATCATCTGCGCATCGACCTCTTTGCGCCATTGATGGAGTTTCGCGGTGAGCTCTTGGGTCTTCTTGACTTCGGTGTTCGATAAGTCGGTTTGCTCGCCGATGTCATCTTTCAAATTGAAGAGCTGAACCGTTCCGTTTTCAAAGTATTCGAGCAGTTTGTAATCGCCGTCCCGGATGGCGCCACCCGGACTCTGCATCCCATGATTGCTGTAGTGTGGAAAATGCCAATAAATGGGACCTCTGTCCATGTCCTCACCTTGCACCAAGCGGGTGATACTCTTCCCATCAATGTCATGGATTTGATCCGCCGCACCGATCATTTCAAGAATTGTAGGGAAAAAGTCGGTACTGATGACCGGCTCATCGCAGACCGTTCCCTCCTTACCGTGATGCGGCCATTTGACGATCATCGGAACTCTTATTCCGCCTTCGTAGAGCCAGCCCTTGGCACCACGCAGTGGTAGATTTGACGAGGAAGCACGTGTATCAACTTTGTCTCGAGTTGTTTTGAAATGGGGAGTGCCGTTCATCACTGACATTCCGCCATTGTCTGACATGAAAATCACGATGGTGTTATCTTCTAGACCATGTTCCTTCAGTTTTGCCATGAGCGTCCCCATGCTTTGATCGACGCTTTCAACCATTCCGGCGAACTCAACATTGTCCTGCTTCTGTTTAACCTTCACGAGGTCGTTGGCATAGGACATGTAGGTATCCCTATACTCAGGCTGCTTTATCAATTCATCAAGCTCAACTCTGCTCGGGTAGGTCGGGCTGTCAGGGTTTCCTTCGAGTATAAAGTCAGGTCCTGACTGAGGCGGCATGACGGCTAGTTTCTTCTTATACTTTTCGACGAGGTCGGGCCGACCGTGTATGGGATCATGCACTGAGAAGTGAGACATATACAAAAAGAATGGCTTGTCCTTGTTCACATCAATATAGTTGGCGGCCAGTTCCGCCAAACGGTCGGTAACGTAATCTCCTCCATCGAGACCGGGAATATCCTTCGCGTTATAAAATCCACGCCGTCCAAGATTGGAGTTTACGGAGTATGGAACATGCAGGTCAAAGCCATGCCCGGTCGGAGTGGTGTCGCTTCCCAGATGCCACTTGCCAAACAGGGCCGTGGCATAGCCTTCCTTCTTCAAGGCTTCTGCCAGAGTGGTCTCATCGGGGTCGAGAGCCATGGCCTTGTCAGGATTCTGCAACACCTGATAAGGTCGGTTGCCTCTGCCATTGAGCCAATCGGTCAGTTTCAGGGTCGCAGGGTATTTCCCTGTAAGGATACTGGCTCTTGTCGGCGAACAGACATGGCATGCCGCATAAGCATTTGTAAAACGGACGCCTTCTTCCGAGAGTTGATCGATGTTTGGTGTGTCGTAGAACGGACTGCCAAAGCAGCCAACGTCAGACCAGCCCAGGTCATCGACGAGAAAGAATACAATGTTCGGCTTCCGCGTTTCAGCGAACACTACCCCGAGTAATAAATTAACCAGTAAGACGATTCGAATTATTGACATGCATTACATAGTGCTACGCGCAACCGCATAAATCAACTTTTTTCTGGCGACATCGAAAGGCGTCATTCCTTGTTTCGTTCCGGGGAACGGATACAGGGTCATTCCTTGATTCTTGAATAACCCCCTTTGCTCGACCTTCGATAGGGTATTGCACTCACCTCCGAGAAACCGCTATTCTTTTCGCAAAACTAATGAAGATTTCCATGAGACTATCCACTTTCACCATCCTCGTCCTTTCCACGGCAGTCCTGCTTTGCCTCTCGCATCCATCCGCTGATGCGCACGAAGAGAAAAACCCGGTGGTGCCGGAAGCCGAAACGAAACTTGATGCTGCGGTGGCCCACGACGGACCGACCGAGAGCACCCACATCAGCGCCGATGTCCTCGGCACCGTCGACCTGAACACCGTCCGGGAACTCGAAGGCAAGCAGGTACGCGTTCGCCTGATCACCATCGCGCCCGACGGCAAGGTTGCCGTCCATCAACACGACGACCGCCCAGGCCTTGCGCAGATCCTCTCAGGAGTTGCGGTCGAATACCGCGACAAAAAAGCCATCCACCACCGTCCGGGCAGCGTCGCCTTCGAACAGGACGGCGACACTCATTGGTGGCACAACCCCTACAAGGAAGAAGTACGGGCTCTCGTCGTCGATATTCTCCCGAAGGAATAGAGCGATCTGGCTACCGCCCCTCCCCACCCCACCCCGTTTCGGCTCAAACCGGAACAATCGTACCGAACGAAAAGACACTTTAATTTCCTATCAACAATCCATGAAAATGCCGAAGAACCCCCAATTGACACGCCGTTCGTTTTTGAAAACTTCCGCCGGCACGGCGGGTGCCGTCTTGGCTGCGCCCTATGTCGGATGGCGAAGCACCGCGAGCGGGGCATCGCCGGCGAAAGATTTGCGCGTGGCGAGTTTCGGCGCGGCGGGCCTGGAAAGATATCGAGGGAATCATGGCGGTGCCGAACACCAGCTTGGTTTCAGTGGCCGAGGTGGACGACAATCATCTGAAAGATCTGAGTGCGACCTATCCTGGAACGAAGGTTTACAAGGACTGGCGGGTGATGCTCGACAAGGAAGCGAAGAACCTGGACGCGGTTGTGATCGGGACGCCGGATCACATGCACGCGCCAATCGCGATGAACGCGATGCAAGCGGGATTGCAGATCTATTGCGAGAAGCCGTTGACACGGACGGTGTACGAGGCGCGGAAGTTGCGGGAGTATGCGGAGGCGAACGAACTGGTGACGCAGTTGGGAAATCAGAATTCGCAGGGCGATCCGAACCAGACGACAGTGCAAGTGCTGCGGGACGGGCTGCTGGGGGCGGTGACAGAGATTCACTGCATGCAGCAGAAGACCTGGGGGTCGATGGATCCGTTGGAGCCGCCGAGTGCGCCGCCGCCGGGACTGGACTGGGATCTCTGGCTGGGGGTTCGGCCGGAACGGCCCTTCGTGGCGGAGGAATTTCATCCGCGGATGTGGCGGTCGAGGCTCGGGTTCGGGTGTGGAAATCTGGGGGACATGGGATGCCATATTTTTCATCCCTGGTACCTGGGGCTGGATCTCGATGCGCCGGAGACGATCGAGAGTTTCGGGCCGTCGGGGGTCAATGACGAGAGCTGGCCAACGGAAGTGCGGGTACGGTGGGAGATTCCGGGTTCGAAGGTGAGCGGTGGAAAGCGGATCAAGGTGACCTGGCACGACGGCGGACAAATGCCACCGGAATACGTCTTGAAAGCGATCGGCGGGATTCAGAACCTGACAAGGAGCGGGAGTGTGATCATTGGTGAGCAAGGGGTGTTGGTGTCGCCGCACGGGATGTCGGGAAAGGTGCGTCTCTTCAACGGCGGGAAAGAGGCCAAAGAAGCGGTTCAGCAGCTGACGGGCCCGGGGGATCATCACGGAAATTTCGCGGCCGCGGTGCGCGATGAGAACGGCGGGAAACCGCCGCTGTGTCACTGGGGATATTCCGGGAGAATGGCGGAGGCGGTGTTGCTGGGGACGTATTCGGTGCGCGTGCCGGGCGTGAAGTTGCAGTGGGATACGTCGAATCTGCGCTTTACGAATTCGGAAGCAGCGAATGCGCTGGTGCGCGAGCCCTACCGGAAAGGGTGGGAATTCGCGGGACTGTGAGCGGGAGGTGTCGAGGAGCGCGATTTGTTTCAGGTTTAGCTGATACCAGACCCCTTTGGTGACCTCGAAAAACGCCCGAGGAATACATAAAAACAAACACCGGCCCCACATCCACCTGAACAGCCCTGGTCTTTCGTCCTTTATAGAGTTGTATTCAACATATGGATTCAAATATCCAGACACCAAACATCAAGGGCTGACCAATGTTAAAGTTTTGCGTTGAACCCCTTTTCGCTTTCCAGTGGTTAACTAATTTCTTCTCAACCTTCGTTCCTTAGTTTTTTCTACCGTTACGTAATTACTGGACGAATACGAGGTCATGTCTTTATCGCCCTCTTGAAAACTGAGCATACTCACGGTTTTCACGTGATCGGGAACCGCACATCCAGCTGCCATAATCGGTCATTCTTTTTCTTCATGGCTTGTTGCTCCCAGACATCGTACTCATAGCCAACTGATCCCGCGGTAAAACGGTCAAAGGTGTAATGGAGCGCTACGCGTCGTTGAATCATTTCTGGGAAAGTTCAACCCGGGTGTAGGGGTTTGAAAGATACTGCTGATACCCGTTGACCACTTTCCCATGGTTGCTGAAGAA
>Ga0115002_10006994_pt1 | contig 12821 bp, 13 predicted proteins | sample ArcticOcean_MG_C_8_FD_89576 | JGI IMG/M metagenome (GOLD analysis project Ga0115002, IMG submission 89576) | Marine microbial communities from western Arctic Ocean - ArcticOcean_MG_CB11_86 | ecosystem: Environmental > Aquatic > Marine > Oceanic | place: Arctic Ocean: Canada Basin | collected...
AATACACCTTTCGTCAAAGTGATCGTCATTTGCGATTTAGTAGCTTTGAATGGGGCGTATATATACTCATCGAGCACGACTTGGCTTTCCGAGCTGAGCCGCAGTGATGTCTCATCCCGAAACTGAATGTGCATCGCGCCGCCGTCGACTGCCTCCATCGTGCAAGATACCTTTGTCGTCGTAATCGGCAGTATGCCTACTACAATAAGACGCTCCACTGCGGAAGTATATTCCGGCACCAAATTAGATAATGCGCCGAGCTAACCAACGGCCGATTTCTCTGAAATCGACCCGTTAATGTGGGGTGGATGAATAATTGTCCGGTTATAACCCTAAACGAACATCAACATCGCCCAAAACAACGCGATTAGAACGTATGCTAATGGTAATTTCCTATTGCGGTGGTTTTGCGGAGATGATTCAGTCACGGAACACCCCAACTCTTTGTCTCTTCAACCCTTCGACCGGACAAAACATACAGTTCGACACTCCGTCCTAAAGGTCAGGTCGAAGGGTTTGACCAGACGACCAGAACATCGCGCTGCGCCGCGTCAATCAACTCTCAGAGTTTGAGAAGTTCTCATCGTTTACGCTTATTTCACCTACGCCTCGAAGAAACTAGTGACATTATAGCCTGCACAATTATGCTGAAATTGGATTCAGCAGGGCGCGGTCGGGCGCGTGGTATCAAAGCCGGTTGAACGAGGGTTGGCATGGCTTTTCTTGAGTGGGAAGAAAAGTACCGTTGTGGGATCGCTTCCATTGATGACGATCACCGCATGCTGTTTGACATCGTCAATGCACTACATGATGAAGTGGAGCGTGGTGCGTTGCATCGGCACGTGGCAGCTACGATCACCGCCCTTATCGACTACGTCGATATGCATTTTGCACGCGAAGAGCGCTATCTGGAAATGTACGGCTATCCTGCGCTAGAAAGTCACAAACGCCAGCATAAGAAGCTCCGACAAAAGGTCTATGCGATCAAGCAGATCTACGACATCGAGCCGGACCGTCTCGATACAGACAAAGTCCTCAACTTCCTGAAGAGTTGGCTGACGAGCCATATTCTCAATACTGACCATCAATACATCCCATTTTTACGTAACTCAAAAATACGAACATTGGCAGCGGTCCAAGAGGTCGAGGTGCGTGTGCCGGCAAGCAAGGTGCCTCTCATCCATACCTGCGCGGAAGCGCTGGTCGATGGCGGCCGACTCGGCAAGGCGCTGGAGGATATTCTCAGGAAAATAAATAAAGCTCAGAAAATTGATGTTTCACCAGAAACAGCCAACGAATTTCGCAAGCAATTGAATATCGATTGATAGGTGAGACCTAACTTGGATGTGTTCTTGGTGGACGAACTTTTCGCTAAATCGAGCGGCCGCGCTCGCCGAATTGCAGCAGCTTGCAGGCTGAAACTCCCTGCTCTCTGCACTTCAGCAGTATGGCTCGATTTGGTCTGACATTGCTTGTGACAATGTCCAGACTAGGGCAGTTAACATATCAGTTCTGATTGGAGTTGCCTGAACGCGGTCGACTCCCGCAGATTGGGAGCGCGTCTGCTGGACAAGTACATCTGAAACAGGCAAGCATTCCAAATGAAATTTCTCAAAGTAAAACTTCGGCCTCTCTTCGGTCTCGTAGCCGTAATTTGGATTGTCGAGATCGTGAATTTCAGCCTGAGCCATCGTCTGACTGTGTGGGGAATACTCCCCCGCAACCTCAGCGGGCTAATTGGCATCCCTCTCGCGCCATTCATTCACGCCGGATTCTGGCACGCCGTATCGAATACGATCCCGCTCATCATCCTGGGCGGCCTGACCATAACCGCAGGGAGCAAGCGGTTTTGGACGCTGACAGTCGGGATCGCCTTGCTGTCCGGAATATTTGTTTGGTTATTTGCGCGGGACGCCTATCACGTGGGAGCAAGCGGATTGGTCTTCGGTTACTTCGGCGCTTTGTTGGCCCGGGCGGCGATCGAACGCACCATCCTGTCCATCATCATCGCGTTCGTTTCGATAACCATGTACGGCGGACTATTGTGGGGAGTCCTGCCAATCTGGGGCCACTACTCATTCGAGGGTCACCTGTTCGGATTGCTCGCGGGCATAGCCGTTGTCTGGCTCGACCGCAGATCCAGCAAGTTGCAAACGTAGTTGTGCAATCGTTTGGGCTGCGGTACGCGGTCTAGGCTCGTCGGCTACGAGGCTTGCGCGGTGCACTCGATCTCTTTCCGGGGGGGGAGGCGTCGTTAACTACCTGAGCTTGTGGCCCGTGCTCCAAACCCGCCTCGTGAGACCGTTCGGGTACGCGCTTGCGGTTTGCTGACCATCGATTTACGGACAAGAGTACGGCCGGATTTCGACACCGCACCGATCGGCTTATTACTGGCGGTGTAGAAACGTCCGGTATCATTGCTCGGCCGATAGAGCGGTTGCGAATAAACCGATGTCATACCGCGCGGCGCCAACATGTAGCCCACCATGAACGGCAGCCAGACCGAACCACTCGACGTTCGGTGACTGTAGCATCGGTTATAACCAAAGTCGGAGTAGCATTGATTGGACCTGGCGTAGCGAGGAGCAACTTCGTTGTGCCGTTCTTGCGCCTTATCGAACTCCGTCTGGCACGTGGCCGCGTCTTGAAGGCCTGCGGCGGTACAAGCTTCCACAGATTCGTAGGTGAGTGCTTCTTCTTTGTTTTCGCCACAAGCGCCGAGGATTAGGGCGCATCCCCCCAGCAATGCCAGCCTAAACGTCTTCGCGCGAATCATGGGCACCGCTCCTTTCTCACGTCGTCATACTGGCCGCATTGAGGATGCCCCCTACCAGGGAGGCTGCGCCGAGCCAGATACCGGCTGCGACTTCGTTCGCTGTGATGCGTTCCGAAATTCTTGGCATGGGGAGGCGAACCAAGAGGTAGACGATGATTTGAACGATCAGGGCAACGAAGCCCCATATGGTCATCTCGAGGATGGTAACCGAACTTATCATGGCACTGGCGAGGGGCAGGGCGAAGCCGATCAGGCTGCCCGAAAAAGCGATCGCCGCCGCCGTCGAATTTTCCTTGATGAGTTTGATCTCGTCATGTCGTGTCACTGCAGAATACACGCCGACAAAAATGATCACGAATACCGCCGCTATGCCAAAAAACTTCAAAAATTCAAATAGGTCGGCCAAGTTATCGAGAAGAAAGTCGCTCATCCGATACTCCTTTGTAGTGCGTGGTCCCTGACCGTGGGCCCATCCGGCCGTCTAGGCACTCGTTATCACCGCCTAGATGATTTTCAGCAAGGGGATCTCAATGTCCACACCGATCAATAATTCAACAGTTTGCTCTCCGCCATACGACTCAACGGTTAACAGGAGATACTCGTTTTTTTTGTCAGCCTCCAGATTTCGGCCGAAAAGCATCGCCTTTTGAAAATTCTCACGAGACTCGTCGGATTCGGGGTCCTCGTATACGAACTCCCTATATTGTACTGGCTCTGCATGTCCAACGGTCTTATCAAACCAAATACGACTATACTCGGTACCGTCATCTAGTCGATAGCTGGCGGCACCCAATTTTCCGCCTTTCTCCGTCCATTGTGCCCATTCGCCCACGCTATCAGGGTAGTAACTCTGATATGGCACATAGAGAGTAATTTCCTCCACGTGCTGGTCTTCCGTGCCATTGACCGTCATGACCTGGATCATTGTGTCATCGCCAGCGTAATAACGGTGGACGTAGCTGCCATCGCCCAGGTCGATAAACCCTTGGGCGACGATCAGTATGGTTTCCTCGGGTAGTTCAAAGTGCAGATCTTTTTCGTGCATGCGAAACGGCAACGTGTCGATGTCAACCGCGGCACCAATCCGCAAGTTCAACGGTGTATCGAACTCGTCGTCTTTACCGGGTTTGGAAAATTTTGACTTCAAATCACGGGCGCCGCTCTTAAAGAGCGATTTCATGATGCCACCGACCATGTTTTCTCCATATCCTCCTTGTATGTTCGACACTTGGTCGCGGTCACCCAGCGTTCAGCGCCAACCAATCAATTTCTGCTGCCTCGATACGTCTTGCCGCCATGAAGTAAAGGATCGTACCGGGTTCAACCTGATGGCCTACGGGGGCATTCAGTATGAGATCCTCGGCAAGCGTGCTCTCTGCAACACCGAACAACGTCGCGTCGTGTTTGTTCTTCATTTCCGAAAACAGCGCCCCATAGTTCACCGCTTCAATGTTCGGGGGAACCTGGAGGCTAAATTGGGTTGGTCCTTCCAATGTCGAGAGAAGCTGTCGCTGCACGCGGCTTGAACCGGGATCCTCCGCCGAGCGCACCATCAGCTCAACGGAGAGCGAGACAACGCATTCCGCATGTGGACAATGCGATTTGAGAAGATTGGCAAAGCTCTGTTGATCGAAGTAGGCGACAAGGTGAGCATCGCGATTGATTGCCGCGGCTCCGAGCGTTGCCGCAAGGGTTTCATTGTCGTCATGGCCAAGCGCGATGATGTATACCGCATTGATGATGGCCGCACGGCGCAGTAAATCAGGCGAATTCAAGGCTGACCCACGCACAAAACGAACCTGGTCCGGCATCGGATTTTCGATCGTTTGGGCCGAGCCCAAGACAATCTCTCGAACATGCTCACTTCGATCGCCCCGAATATGATCAACCATCCGCTGCGTACGGGAGCCATGCCATCCGAGTATGACGATATGATCCTCCAAATTCTCGTAGCTTGATAAACCGCGCATTCTATTCCTCCACCTACCGGAAATCTGCTGCACCACTTTTGCGATTATTGTGGTGAATAGGGCGATGCCACCAGGCATGATCCATAACACAGCTACCAGGCGACCGCCTTGTGTCACGGGCGAATAATCGCCGTACCCAACGGTGGTGGCTGTGGTCGCGTAGAAATACCAAAAAATGTTGCTGCTCGCGATATTCTCGCCGCCAGCAAAAATCATTAGCCCCCAAGATACAGCGAAATGGGAGGCCGTTAGAACGATAACAGTCTCCCAGCTCAAACTCGAAATTCTGGCGTAAAAGCGTTTCGAGATGCGTGAGAGAATGATGTACATTTCGCCTAACCGTCCGGCATGTCGCCCATTTCTGCGCGACCTTTATATGATCCTAAGTCAGCTAGTTCGTACAAATTTAGCTGTTCGGCCAAAACACAGAAATCTGCATCACTCCATTATCGCCCTTGTAATATATATAACATGTAATATATATGACGTGTAACATATTACATGTAAATACACTAATTGGGAATTTCGATGGCACCAAGGAAGTCGTCATACTATCAGTCGAGATATCGCGCGCGCCTCAAAGAGCTGGGATATGTAAAGCGCGAAATCTGGATACCGGCCGATTTTACGAAGGTTTTGCGGGATTGCGAAACAGCGTTAAGGGCCGGTGTGATGCCGATAATTCCCAAAACTGGCACGGAGAGACAAATGAGCCAAGACGAAAACTGGACTACACAGAGTCTTTATGAGGCGCTTGTTCAGTCCGAACCCGGGAAAGAGGGTCTGATTGAGATCGAGTTAATCGAAGGCGCGGACCCTGGAATACTCATCATTATGAAGGAGTTTGGCGATTTGCCACTACTCATGAGCGTAAGCGGCAGCCAAATCATCGTCGATTCGTTGCTTTGGCCCGTCGATGACGTCGACGACAGTGCAACGTTCAACACAATGATCCTCAAAACACACAAACTCTTTCCGCTTTCGACATTTGGAATTCGATCGGGGGCCGACGGACGGGACTATTACGAAATGTTCGGCTCGTTGAGCGCAAGCTCGGTTCTCGAATCGGTCATTTTCGAATTCGAAACGCTTGCCGACAACGCCATTCAAGCTGCCGAGGCCTACCGGTCGGAGCTGAAAAACGTCGCCTAACGCAATCATTTGCTAGTCAAGGCGAAGAAATTTAGACGAAGGAGTGAAACCACATGAGTATATGGGCAAAAGTCGCAACCGCAGTCAGAGGTGGTGTCAACGAAGCAGGCGAGGCTATCGTCGACGGCCAGGTCCTACGGATCTTGGACCAAGAGATCCGGGACGCTGACAGCGAGCTCAGCAAATCCAAAGACGCCCTCACAGGCATCATCGCCAAGCGGAAATTGGCGGACAAAAAATTGGAAAGTATCAAATTTTCTCTCTCGGAATATGAAGGCTATGCCATCCAAGCACTCGACAAGGGCGACGAAGGCTTGGCGATGGAGATCGCCGAAAAAATTGCTGGACTAGAGACCGAGCTTATGGCTGAAGAGGGGCTCGCCAAATCATTCGCCGACAGCGAAGCGCAGCTCCGGCGAGCCGTAGCCCAGACAGAGGCCAGCTTGAAAAGGCTCAAACAGCAAGTCGATACGGTGAAAGCGACGGAAATGGTACAGCGTGCCCAATCTGCAGTCGCGGCGCGCCATTCGGGCGCCAATTCCAGTATGGGCAGCGCCGTCGACAGCCTGGAGAGACTTAAATCAAAACAGACGGAGCGGGCTGCAAGGTTTGAAGCAGCAAGCGAACTCGCCGATTCTACCGAGGAGGTCAGCCTCGACGACAAGCTGAAGGCTGCCGGGATTGTGGACGGTGGCGCGAGCAGTGGCGATGTACTGGCACGCCTAAAAGCGAAACGCGCAAATTGAACGTGCCGAAGATATTTGGTTTCGCTGGGAGCGACCGTCCGGGCCTCATAGCCGCCGGTTCGCTTCCGGTCAAGCTGAAGTGAAAAATATCGGACATTCTTTCGTAGATCAGCGAAGCCGGCACGCCATGAGAATTGAACTCTTGGAGTACCGTAAAAACCAAGCGCTCACTCGGCAACCCTAGCCTCAAACTAAACCATCCGATGAAACGAATTCCCGTAGCGCAACGGCCGGACTTAGAGCAAACGGCTCTTGAGCATGGCTTCGAATTTAGCCCGGGGGTAGGTGTACCCTACTGGGATGAATGCGCGTATTATCGTTTTACACTACGCCAAATCGAAGAAGATCTTGAAAAGTGTGCTGAAGACATCCAGCACATGTGCGTTGAAGTTCTGGACCGCACCTTAGAAGACGATACTGTGTTTCGTAGCCTGCGAATTCCAGAACCATTCTGGGATTATGTCGCGGATAGCTGGCGCAGCAGAGAGAAAGATTTATATGGGCGAATGGACTTCTCTTACGATGGTCAGGGAAGCGCCAAACTACTCGAGTACAATGGCGATACGCCCACAACACTTTATGAATCGGCCATTTTTCAATGGACTTGGTTCGAGCAGGCCATCGAGCGAAAAGTAATTCCACACAATTGTGATCAGTTTAACGAACTCCATGAACATCTGCTCGAGGCTTTCGCGGGCTTGGGTATCGACGGGCGCCTGCATCTAGCTTGCGTCGGGGACATCGAGGACGACAGAGGAACAGTCGAATACCTCGAGGATTGTGCCCGAGAGGCTGGTTTGGAAACTTGCTTCTTGGGTATGGAAGAGATTGGTGTCGATGCACAAGGACAGTTCACCGACCTTGACGATCGAATTATCACTACACTTTTTAAGTTGTATCCTTGGGAATGGATGATGGAGGAGGAGTTTGGCTGTCATCTGCCTGGCAGTCGCGTGCACTTTATTGAACCCCCGTGGAAGTCCGTTTTGTCCAACAAAGGCCTTCTACCCCTGCTTTGGGAGATGTTCGAAGGGCACCCAAATCTGCTGCCCGCTTATTTCGAGGACGATCCGCGGGCCGCGTCGCTTTCAGGAAACTATGTGCGAAAACCGCTGTTGTCACGGCAAGGTTGGAACGTGGAGATTGTGCGTGATGGCAAGAGTGTTTTTAAAAATGACGGACCATACGGACGAGAAGGCCATATAGTACAAGCCTTTCACCCTCTTCCCAAATTCGATGGGAACTTCGCCTTGGTCGGCTGTTGGATGATGGCGGGTCGAGCCGCCGGCATATGCCTGCGCGAGGATCAAAATTGGGTCACCACCGAAGGCGCTCGCTTTGTACCGCACGTAATTCAGGATTGACTGGCCTTGATTGTTTGGCTGTGGTCTGTTGCTAACAACGCCATAAATTTGAAACTAAATTGGTATTAAAGAGACCATACAACAGTGAATGACCAGACGGTTACGGCATACGGTTTTGAGCTTGTGTTGGATTTACACGGCTGCGACGCAAGCAAATTCAATCGCCCCGATATCGACGCCTATTTCACCGAACTTTGCCGGCGCATCGACATGCAGAAATGCGAGGTGCATTTCTGGGATGACGTTGGAGTTCCTCTGGAAGACCAACAGACGTCGCCTCACACCAAAGGTACATCGGCGGTTTGTTTCATTTTAACGAGCAGCATCGTCATTCACACCCTCGACATACTGGAAGCGGCCTACATCAATATCTTCTCGTGCAAGGACTTCGATGCTGATCTCGCGGCAGCGTTTTCGAGGGATTGGTTTGCGGCTGCCACCTGTGATCCTACCTTTCTCAAACGTCGGTAATCCTCTAAAATTCAACGTCCATTGCGGAGGTCATACGTGCATCTTTATGAGGCAGAATTCCTGATTCCCGTCGCCCCTGACCATCGGGATCTGATCTCGCATGTCGACCAAGCGATGCGGTTTCGTTTAGCCGACGCGGGGATACCGTTGCGCTTCGTCGTGACAGCGACAGACGCGGAGCATTATCACTGCGAGATCGGCGTCATGGCCGGCGCCAAAGCGATGAACCATGAGACGCCGGAGACGGACTCGATCTTCCACTTCGTCCCTCGGGGTGGCGAGAACACCGAAAGCTTCAACGCAGTGCTATTGGTGCCGACAGGCATTGGCGCTGAGATCGGTGGCCATGCTGGTGACGCCACGCCGGTCGCCCGGCTCCTTGCCACCGCCTGCGATCGCTTAGTTACTCATCCGAACGTGGTCAATGCGAGTGATCTAAACGAGATGCCAGAGAACGCGCTCTACGTCGAGGGCAGCGTAATATCGCGCTTCATGATGGGGGCGGTCGGGCTGCGCCCGGTGCGGGCAAACCGGATGTTAGTGGTCATCGACAAACATCAGGACGATTTGTTCCGGAGTGCCGCTATCAATGCGGTCAACGCTGCACGGGCCTCATTCGGCCTCGATTGCTCCGTGATCGTCGAGCTCGACCCACCCGTCCGAATGCGTACGAGCTATACCAAGTCCGGCCGCGCGACCGGCGAAGTAACGGGGCTGGAAAATCTCTGGGAAGCGCTCGAGGAACACCGGGGCGAGTACGACGCGGTTGCACTTTCGTCGGTCATCAATGTGCCCGAAGCCTTTCATCAGGGCTACTTTGACAGCCAGGGCGAGATGGTGAACCCATGGGGTGGGGTCGAGGCGATGTTAACGCACGCGGTCTCGGACCGCTTCGATGTGCCTTCGGCCCATTCACCAATGTTCGAGTCTCGCGAGATTGCGAACTCTGACCCCGGCATCGTCGACCCCCGGATGGCAGCAGAGGCAGTGTCGCTTGCCTTCTTCCAGTGCATCCTGAAAGGATTGCAGCGCAGCCCCACCATTGTCACAGAACATGATCAAATGCAGCGCCCCGACGTCTTGACGGCCGCCAACGTATCGTGCCTCGTCATCCCTGACGGTTGTCTCGGCCTACCGACCATGGCGGCGCTGGAACAAGGTGTTCCAGTGATTGCTGTCCGAGAGAATAAGAACCTAATGCAGAATGACCTTGCCGCGCTCCAATGGGCGCCAGGTCAGCTGCACATCGTAGAAAATTATTGGGAAGTCGTCGGATTAATGAATGCCATACGGGCCGGCATTCACCCGATGTCTGTTCGCCGACCAATAGTGACGACACCAGTCGAAACCAGGATCAGATCAGCGGACCTCGAGACACCCCCCATGCCACAAAAAGAGATTTCGTAGGCCTTCGGTCGGCATTGTCAGAGTAAATTGGATTGTGCGGCCTGACGACGTCCCGAGGATTTATCAATGGCGAAAGCCGTTATCTCTGGCGTGTGGCCGGAACTTCCCAGCTCTCTGCTTTCCAGTGCTTGGCTCGATTTGATCTGACTACACCACTAGCTGTGGGTCATCGTGTCCGCCGACCAAAATCGGGTTTCGTCAAATGACCTCGTCCAACGCCTTTTCCAAACGGGTGACGGTGGCGTCCACGTCATTCAGTTTATCCAAACCGAAGAGACCTAACCGGAAGGTCCGGAAGCCTTCCGGCTCGTCACATTGCAAGGGCACGCCAGCAGCGATCTGCAAACCCACACCAGCAAACTTTTTGCCCGACTGTACGTCGGCGTCTCGGGTATAGCTCACAATGACGCCTGGTGCGCCGAAGCCTTCCGCGGCGACGGATTTGATCTGTCGCCCGGCAAGAGCAGCGCGAACCTTGTCTCCCAACTCCTGCTGCTTTGCACGAATAACATCAAACCCAATGGCCTTGGTTTCCTTCATAGCGTCGTGGAACTTGACCAGGGCGTCCGTCGGCATGGTCGCGTGGTAGGCGTGACCGCCACCTTCGTATGCATCCATAATCTCCGACCATTTCTTGAGATCGCAGGCAAAACTCGTGCTGTTGGTCTGGCTGACAGTATTGCGCGCCTTATCGCTCATCATGACGAGTCCGGCCGCGGGAGACGCCGACCAGCCTTTCTGCGGAGCGCTGATCAGGACATCGACACCGGTCTCCTCCATATCGACCCAAATGGCGCCGGAAGCGACGCAATCGAGAACGAATAGACCGCCATGGCGATGCTGTGCTTCGGCGAGAGCTTTCAGATAATCCTCTGGCAAGATGATACCGGAAGCGGTTTCCACATGGACAGCAAACAACAAATCAGGCTTTTCGGCTTCGATCGCGGCGACGGCTTCCTCAATCGGGCAAGGAGCGAATGGTGCTTGATCGCCCTCACCGACCTGGCGGGCTTTGAGAACCGTGCAACTTTCAGGTATCCCACCAGCGTCAAAAATCTGGCTCCAGCGGAAACTAAACCAACCATTGCGGATGACCATGCACCGTTTGTCCGTCGCCAATTGACGGGCCACGGCCTCCATGGCGTAGGTACCGCCACCGGGAACGATGGCGACATGCCGGGCATTATAGACTTCCTTCAAGGTTTGGGAGATTTCACGCATCACCGACTGGAACGACTGGGACATGTGGTTTAAAGAGCGATCGGTGAAGACCACGGAAAATTCCGCCAGCCCGTCGGGGTCTACTTGCGATATTGAACCGCTCATCATGTTCTCCAAAATCAATGTTGTTACTGCGAACTAAAGTCGTCGACAGAAGTTTAAGATTCGATTCAAAGAAACTCTATCTCTGAGCCAAGAGCAAGGGCGCTGACATCATCATGTGAATATACGCTCAGATCAGATTGCCGCGCCGTGACAGCAGTTAAAGTGAAAATACCCTACAAGCTTTTGGGGACAGCTCCAGTGGCACAGTTAGAGCAAAATTCAGAATTCTTCAAGACGACATCGCACCCTCACATTTGATCCAGGAAAACCAGAAAAATCAACAGGAGCGAAATGTGTTTCGACGTGTGGGCGAAGTAATCCATTCTATTCTGACAATGCGTCATCAGGGCAACATCTCACGTCACCGCGCGTACCAACGCCTCACAATTTAGCTCCCCTGGTTGTGAAGTACAGCCACGTGAAGCCCGTCAGCCCTGCGATCAGAGACGCCAAAAGAACTCCTGTCTTCGCCATTAAAAGATCCTCGGCGTGGTGGGCGAAACCAAATTCTGCGACAAAAATTGACATCGTGAAGCCAATACCGCTGATCAGCGCAACGCCAACGATATGCTAGAAGTTCAAACCATCCGGTAAGCGGCACAGACCGAGTCTAACGGCGAGCCACGTAAAACCCGCAACGCCAATCAGTTTGCCACCAACCAATCCAGCAACAATCCCAAAAGAAACCGAGTGTGTGATGATACTGCCGAAAGATGACCAATCGATTGGCACCCCGGCATTGGCAAGTGCAAATATTGGGATAATCAGATAGGCGGACGGAATGTGCATTTTACTTTCTAGGATTTATGCCGGCGCTTGCACTAGGTGCACACCCTCTTCCAACGCCCGCACCCAGGCACGCAACTCAACGTTTCGAATGATATTTTTCTCTTTCTCATAAACGTGTTTGAGCTGAGTGAGCATTTCCTGCACATATGAGAAGAATCGCTCTGGGTCGTATTTCGGCCGCATCGGAATCGCGAAAGCCAGAAAAATCCCCACCAATGTTGCATGAACACCGCTCTTCAGCATGGCAACCCAAAGTACTGTGCCGAGCAGGACATATGGTAGTGGACGGCGTATGCCACCAAGATTGAGACTAACCAAGAGGACCACAAAAGCTGCCGCACTTACCAGTGCCCCGAGGTTGAGGGTCTCCGTATAGAATATGGCGATCACAAGGACGGCGCCCAAATCGTCTACGATTGCCAGGGCGACCAAAAAAGTCACGAGGTTTTTGGGGGTGCGGCTGCCCAACAGCGCGAGCGCTCCTAGAGCAAACGCGATGTCCGTCGCCATCGGAATTCCCCAGTCGTCGAATGTATGACCGTGCGGATTGATAGCAATGTAGACAACTGCCGGCACTACCATGCCGCCGACTGCGACTATGATGGGCAATAACGCCTGCACCGGATCGGCGAGTTCGCCGACCAAGATCTCGCGTTTTAACTCCAATCCGATGACAAAGAAGAATATCGCCATCAAACTTTCGTTGATCCAATGATGTATCGACTTTGAGAGAGAAAAACCAAGCACGCCGACGGTAAAAGGCATGTCCAACAGTTCCTGATACGCTTCACCCCAGGGACCGTTGGCAATGATGAGCGCA
>Ga0115002_10006995_pt1 | contig 12820 bp, 9 predicted proteins | sample ArcticOcean_MG_C_8_FD_89576 | JGI IMG/M metagenome (GOLD analysis project Ga0115002, IMG submission 89576) | Marine microbial communities from western Arctic Ocean - ArcticOcean_MG_CB11_86 | ecosystem: Environmental > Aquatic > Marine > Oceanic | place: Arctic Ocean: Canada Basin | collected...
TGGTAGAGACATGAGGGTTGGGCACCTGATCGTGCAGGATTCATACAATTGGAAAATGGAGGGCCGGGGTTAGGGCACGGAGCAATCACGGCCGAAGTCATAAAGAAGTACGAGGCGTATGCTCGCCAGACAGCCTATAAACTTAGTTCCGTAAGGAGTTCTTTGAGTCGATTAGCGACGAGCATCTCTTCGCCCGGACGGAGTTGGCGGGTGCGTACGGTCATGCCGTCGTAGACGATACTCGGTGTACCCTCACGCAGAATCCGCTTGAATTCACGGGGCTCAACTGGAATCACGGACTGATCCCATTCAAGGTCGACATCTGCATAGCCACCATTGTTCATCGCGTAACGCGCGACCACACCTGGAATAACAGCCAGTTCTTCTGCAAGCCACCGAGCTCGGGCATTCCAAACTTCGACTTCAGCTGTCTGGTCTATACGCACTGCTCGCTCGAGCCCAACCACAAGAGCGATGATCTCCTCTTTCCCAATTTTCATGCCACGCCCGATGTAGTCGTTGGGTGCATTTTGCATGCGAGCTGCCTCAATAAGGTCGGCCCGGCCTGCCAGGATTCCAGTGGACTGAGGGGCCAGGATTCCCTTACCACCACTAACCACAACGAGGTCTGCACCAAGATCTATGAAACGCCTTAGATTCTCCCAAGGTGGGAGATCAGAGGCCATATCAATCATGACCGGCACATCGTGCTGCTTACCGATGTCGATCATTTCTTCAGGAAGAATCACCGTATCAGGTGTAGGAGATGAACGCTCCATAGATCTCGGTGGAGCGATTGGGCTTCCTCGCTCAATCGCGGACAGTGCCGGAAGCATCGCGACCGACTCATCGATTCGGCTGATAAATTCTTCCCGAGAGTCTACATACACGTTGGTCATCCCAGCCGCGCGATAGGCATGGTCATAGCTGAACCGATGGGGTGTTTGAATCAAACAGTTGCGGCGTGCCCACGTGACGTTGGGTAAGGCTCGCATCCGATCCATGTCGGTACCAGTCAAGCAAGCTGCAGACCCCAACAACAAAGAGGCAAAGCCTCCTGATGTAACGATCGCTGCTTCCGCACCCATAACCTCCGCCACGCGTGCACCCGCGGCCTCGGTTAGCTCGTTCATGTCGACGAAATACTCATTGGCTTCGACGATCGCTTCCAAAACTTCCGGTGGCATCCGTGAGCCACCCATCGTTGTTATGTGTTCGTGCGCACCAATATGAGGGCGAACCCCCAGCAGTCGCGTATAAATGTTGTCCTCTAGATCCGCCACAGTGTTGGGCCGGCCACCGAAGGCTGAACCGTTAAGCCGGGACTCAGACACCCCATTATCTGTGCATTCAGAAGTACCTAAGGCACCAGTAACTCCGGCTGCGGCTCCTGCCCCGAGAAACGCTCGTCGTGTGACCGACAAGCTTGAGGAGTTCGGACGATCATCGGGCGAGGTCATAGGCTTCTCCGGTTCGGCTACCACAGTTTTAATCTCTTCATTGTAATCATCTGTCTCGAAAACTTTACCTTTTTGGTTCACGTTTTTGATTTTGTCGAGTTCAGAAAATATGCGTTTCATATCAGGCAGAATAAGGACACTCAACAGGGGCTCTAGTCAGGTGTCTATTTAGTATACGGCACTAATCGGGTGGACAAAATACTTGGACTGTAGAAGTATTACTTGTTAGCTATTACCATGACTACACGGGGTAGTGCCTCATGGGGGCTTAAACAACTTTGCCGCCCCCAAGAAAATAGCTCGGCGAAGAGAAATTCCTTGAGGACGGCTGAATTGGACCCCGAGGGGTCTTCTCCAAATCTACTGTGGAGGGGTAATATATATAAAACTTGATCTTCAAGGGCTAGGCATCTCCCCCATCCATGCACTTAGCGCTTTGATAAAGCTCTTGTCAAAAGTCGGTCGAGTGTCGCTGCGAATGATTTTTTGTCGGTGCTTCCGTAGGGTTTTGGCCCGCCAGTCTGGACTCCGGTCGACCTTAGATTATGTAGGAAATCCCTTATTGAGAGGCGTTCTCGGACGTTCTCTTCATTATACTCATTTCCCCGAGGGCTGATAGCTAAAACCTTTTTGTCAACGACTCTGGAAGCTAAAGGAATGTCTGCAGTGATCACTAGATCTCCGCTTCGGACATGATCCACTATGTAATCGTCCGCTACGTCTTCTCCTGATCCGACCGGGACGAAACTTACGTAAGGGTTATTGGAAGGAAGGTCAACTCGATGGTTTGACACGAACAGAACCTCTACCTCACAACGTGCTCCAGCCTTGCTTACTATCGTATTGACTTGTCTTGGAGTTGCGTCCGCATCAACCCAAATCCTCACCTTATCACAGTTGAGCATATGTTTCCCTCTTATTAGATCCCCTACGAGGATTCAACCAATGTTCCGATAGCTTCAAGAAGCTCTGTTTTTCCTTCTCCATTTTTAGAGGAAGTCAGAAGGATTTGATCTTCTTCTACCTGTAATACTCTTGTAGCTGAATGAAGGGATTGGCTACGGTTCATTCTGTTGAGTTTATCTATTTTTGTGAGCACAATTAGGCTCGGTGAACCCTCAACCTTTAGGAGTTCCAACAATTGGAGGTCTATTGCTGTTGGCGGATGGCGGGAATCTATCAGGTGTACCACACCCATCAGTTTATTGTTTCCAGAAATATATCGTTTAACTAGGTTCTTCCATTTCTCGCGTAAGGTCAGAGGTGCCTTTGCATAGCCCCACCCAGGAAGATCGACCATAATAAAAAGGTTATTGATCTTATAGAAGTTCATTGACTGTGTTTTCCCAGGGGTAGCAGATACACGGGCTATCTTCTTATTGTGTCGTCCAAGAAGTCGGTTGATCAAAGAAGATTTTCCTACATTGGAGCGTCCAATGAATGCAATTTGAGGTAGGTTTGTTTTGGGAGTCTCAGACATTCTAAAAAAACTCCCCAAAAACTCAATATCATGAATTTTCACTTTATTGAGCCTGATGTGCTTTCCCAGCACCTTGACTCCCATGAATGGGAATGTGAGCTGATTTTAGTGGAGTTAGGGCTTCTCGAATGACTTCATCCATGGTTCCCACTGGTATAAAGTTTATGTCAGATTCAAGTACTTCGGGAGGCAATGAAGAGAGCTCGGACAGATTGGCCGCTGGAAAAATGACTTTAGTTACGCCTTCCCTCATGGCAGCAACGGCTTTTTCCTTTAAACCACCAACCGCGAGTACTCTTCCACGCAAGGTGATTTCACCAGTCATAGCAACATCTTTGTAAGAGGGGGTGTTGCTGAGAGCTGAGATCAGAGCACTTGCGATTGTTATACCGGCCGATGGTCCATCTTTGGGTGTTGCGCCCTCGGGAAGATGTATGTGAATGTCCAGGTCTTTGTAAAATTGAGGATCTAGTGCTAATTGGTCTGCCCTTGAGCGAGCGTACGTTACAGCTGCGAATGCTGATTCTTTCATGATGTCGCCGAGCGTTCCAGTTAGCTGTACCTGGCCTGTTCCAGGGACCAAGGCGACTTCTACATCTAATACTTCACCGCCGGATTCAGTCCAAGCGAGTCCATTGGCCATCCCCACTCGATCACCTTCATCTAGCGATTGCCTGAAATGTGTTTCTGGACCTAAAAGAGCATTGAGGTCCTCTGGTAGGATAGTCTTATTGCCTTGTGTACTACCATCAGCTACAATTTTTCTGGCTACTTTTCTGGCTACCTTAGAAATGCATCGATTGAGTTCTCTAACACCTGCTTCTCGAGTGTAGTCGCTTATTACTTTCTGGGTTGCCTTCTGGGTTAGATCGAAGTCACTAGGCAGTCCATGGAGTCGTGCTTGCTTAGGCCACAAAAATCTTTTTGCAATTTCGACCTTTTCTGTGTCGAGATATCCTGGAAGACGAAGGATTTCCATTCGATCTCGCAAAGGGTTGGGAATACCAGAGAGAGTATTTGCTGTCGCAACAAAAAATACATCGGAAAGATCGTATTCAAGTTCCATATAATGATCTGCAAATGTTTTGTTCTGTTCAGGGTCAAGGACTTCCAGAAGCGCGGATCCAGGATCTCCGTGGAAGTCTGTTGAAAGTTTATCGATCTCATCTAGAAGAAATAGAGGATTAGTACTCCCACTGTTTCTCATCCCTTGTAAAATGCGTCCCGGTAAAGCCCCTACATATGTGCGACGATGCCCACGTATTTCGGCTTCATCTCGAATTCCTCCTAGACTGATTCGAACAAAATCTCTACCGAGTGCAGTTGCCATACTGCTTCCGAGTGAAGTTTTACCAACTCCAGGTGGGCCTACTAAACAAATTATGGATCCTCGCAACTCGCCAACCAGAGATAGGACAGCTATATGATCCAGGATCCGATCTTTTAGGTCCCTAAGTCCGTAATGTGCTTCATCTAGAACTTCTGTAGCATATTCTAGGTTTGAAGATTCTAGCGCCTTGGGTGTCCAGGGTAATTCCACTAACCAGTCCAAGTAGTTTCGTATGACTGCAGATTCAGGAGTCATCGGGCCGAGTTTTTTGAGGCGCTCGAGTTCTCGGCGGGCTCTCTCGGATACCTTAGAGGGTAAAGAAGCAAGTGCTATTTTGCTTGATAATTCCATCCATTCTTCGTTTATAGAGAACATTTGAGCTTGAGTGTCTTCTACATCTGTTTCTCGACTAGCAATTGGTTCGTCGGGATGTTCCCTAACGAGGTGCTCGTCTTTCGGTCTCGAAAAGGTTCTCAAAGATTTGATTTCGTTTGTAAGGATGCCTTGAAGAGATTGATAGCAGGTCAAGGCGTTTTGTTGCTCTAGTAAAGCTTGTTTTTCTCCCAGACTGAGAGAGAGATGGTGAGCCATGAGAAGAGCACTTCGTACCGTGTCATTCGGAGATAGGATCGGTTTAATTGATGACTCGGAATGTCTTTGTTTTAGATTGTTGTATTCTTCAAAAAGTTCGTGAACGATAGGAACGATGCTGCTTTCGCTTGAGTTCAATCCTTCTATAGGGATGTGGGGTAGGGGTTTGATCCTGGCTACAAGTGATCCTTGGGATTGATCTAGGGTTTCAGATTTGGCTCGTTCTATCCCTTCAAAGACTACTTCTGCATGACCATTGGGCAACCAAGTGGTTTCCAGTATTCTTGAAATGACACCGATGTCGTACAAATCAGTCTCTACAGGGTCATTTTGCTTGCTGTCCTTTTGGGTCAAAAACAAGAGGTATCCTTCATTGTTCAGAGCATGTTTCAGTGCATCTATTGAGAAAGATCTTCCTATGATTAACGGTTGGACTAAATTCGGGAAGAAAACCAGATCTCTTAGTGTGATAACTGGAATCTGACAAGGAACCAAGTGTGTCTGATCAATGCGGACCAGCTTCTTCATTCGTACTCCCAGTGAGGAATCGCTATCCTCGTAGAATATGTCTTTCAAAAAAGGCTTGGTCGCCGCGACAAAGCTATCCTACTCTGGAAGTTGAATCAGGGGAAGGACGCAGCAGTGATCAAGCCTGTTTTTCTTGGTCCTCTGGTTTTAAAACGAGAAGTACTGCCCCCTCGCTTTCTATCGACTCCGAGGTTATGACCACTTCTTTTATATCCGTTCGAGAGGGTATTTCAAACATGATCTCTTGTATGCAATTTTCCAGGATAGACCTTAGGCCTCTCGCACCTGTGCCACGATGGTTGGTCTTTTTAGCAATTGCCCTGAGGGCGTCCTTGTCAAAAGTAAGACCGATACCTTCGAGTTCAAACATTTTTGTATATTGCTTTACAAGAGCGTTTTTAGGCTCGGATAGTATTTTGACTAACGATTCCTCATCCAGATCCTCTAGGTGTACGGTTACTGGTAGGCGTCCGACAAGTTCAGGGATTAGGCCGAATTTTTGTAGATCTTCCGGTTGGGCTTGGGAAAGTGGTATGTCTTTGACTTTAATTGATTCTTGCTTGTCAAACCCAATCTGTCTCTTTCCAAGACGATTGTCGATGATTTCATCTAGTCCATCGAAAGCTCCTCCACAGATAAATAATATATTTTTTGTATCTAAGTTTATGTATTCTTGCTGTGGGTGTTTTCTTCCTCCCTGAGGTGGAATCGAAGCGACGGTTCCTTCCAATATCTTTAAGAGTGCTTGTTGGACTCCTTCTCCAGAAACGTCTCTGGTGATGGATGTATTCTCTGACTTTCTGGCGATCTTGTCTATTTCATCAATATAGACGATCCCTCTTTCACAGGCAGCCACATCGTAGTCAGCCGCTTGCAGTAGCCTGACCAGTATATTTTCTACGTCTTCTCCGACATAACCTGCTTCAGTCAGGGTAGTGGCGTCTGCGATAGTGAATGGAACTTGAAGCATTCTTGCGAGGGTCTGTGCTAGTAGCGTTTTCCCAACTCCTGTCGGTCCCACGAAAAGAACGTTGGCTTTATCTATCTCAACTTCATCTAATTTTCCTTCGTGGTTGATTCTCTGGTAATGGTTATACACTGCAACTGCCAGAGCTTTTTTGGCAGATTCTTGGCCGATGACGTATTCGTCAAGAAATGACTTGGTCTCTAAGGGGATGGGGCTGGAGAAAACTGTTGTATCTGAAGTTTCCCGTCTTTCTTCTTCTCCTAAGATTTCATTGCAGAGTGTAACACATTCGTTACAGATATAGACAGAAGGACCAGAGATGAATTGTTTCACAACTTCTTTTGTTTTACCACAAAAACTACACTGTAAACCAGAAGATTTTTCAGGCATATCTGACACTCCTTAGTATCTTTCCGTGAGTTTTAAGCATCATCACTAGCGGCAGTTTCTGGTCTTATGTTTAGTGGGCCTTCGAGTATCCGATCGATCAATCCATAAGTGACTGCTTCTTCAGCACTCATAAAGCGATCACGATCTATATCTTCTTTGATTTGATTGGGTTTTTGTCCAGTGTGTTTCGCTAGTATCTGGGTCAGTCGTTCTTTCGTCGATAAGATCTCCTTGGCTTGGATTTCGATATCAGAAGCCGTGCCGTGAGACCCTCCAGATGGTTGGTGGATCATGATGCGAGCGTTTGGAAGGGCACTCCGCTTGTCTGTTTCTCCAGCAGTGACTAGGATCGCTCCCATAGAGGCTGCTATCCCTACAGCCACGGTAGATACGGGGGCTTTCATGTGTTGGATAGTGTCATATATAGCGAGCCCGGCGTAGACGCTTCCGCCAGGTGAGTTGATGTACAGATAGACATCCTTCTCCGGATTTTCTGCTTCCAGGAAGAGCAACTGGGCAATGACAATATTAGCAACGTTGTCGTCGATTGCAGTTCCGAGGAAAATGATCCGGTCCATAAGGAGTCGGCTGAAAATGTCGTAGCTTCTTTCGCCTCTGCTGGTGCGCTCGATTACATATGGAGGATAAATTGCCATTTTCTATTTTTCCTTTTAAGTATTTTATTCATCAATGATTTCTGACTGAGTCATAAGGAAGTCAAACACCTTATTCTCGGTAATTTCTCTTAATAAATTATCAAGTCTCTTTTGTTTCTGAAGGTTAGATCGGATCTTGTGGGCTTCCTCTCCACTTTGCTCAGCAATCTGGTCTATGCGTGTTACTAAATCATCTTCTGTACCTTCGAGAGATTCAGTTTCAGCTATGCGATCTACTAGTAGCACCCTTTTCACTACTAGTGTGGCTTGTGGTTCGATTTCTTTTTTCGCCTCTAGTAGTTTTTCTTGGCTAATTTCCTCTGGATTTCCTAATAGCGATTCAACGTAACGGTCAACCATTGATTCTGGCACTGGAAATGGGTTGGCCTCGATTATCGAATCGAGAAGCCTACTTCTCACTGTATTGTCTCTTCTTTCTTCGGCTTCTTTATTTAGATCGGTTTCAATTTTAACTCTAAGCTCTTCTAGGTCTTGAAATTCACCTAAACTTTTAGCGAATTGGTCATCTAAATCAGGAGTTTCAAGTGTTTTGTGCGATTCTAGAGCAATATTAAGATTTTTCACTTTCCCTCGGAGCTTTTCGTCGGCAAACTCTTCTGGAAATGTTATCTCGAATATATCAGACCCTCCGGGCGTGAGTGATTTAATCCCTTCTTCTATTTCTGGCAACGCGTGGTTGTTTCCTAAAATAAACTCATACGGTTGAGTCGTCTCAGTTTCATTGTCAGTGGTATTTATGATTTTGACCGACACCAGATCTCCATTCATTGGTTTTTCTGTGGAAGGAGGGATCCAAATACCATTTTGATTCCTGAGGTGTTCTAGAACTTCTTCGATTTGAGATTCCTCTACATCTATAGCTGGTTGCTTTATTTTAAAACCTCCGACTCTCGAAATCTCTATCTCTGGCCTGACATCGAATGAGGCTGAAAAAGTGAGTTCCTCTCCTGGGAGGTATTTGACGTCACTGATCTGTCCTTCTGAGATTGGACTAAGGTCACTTTTACGAAGAGCTTCGTTGTAAGTTACTTGGACTAGTTCGTCTAGAACTTCTTTGTCCAGAGTCTCAGCAAAGCGTTGTTCTACTACGTGTAACGGAACATGGCCTTTACGGAAACCTGGAAGTTTGAGCTTGGATCCCAACCTTTCTGCTATAGCTAATCTCACAGAGTTTATACGGAGAACGGGCACACCGATCCGCATAGTCCTTTTACAGTCTTCACTTTGATCTACAGAGAGATCTATCCCATCTTGTTTAGTAGCCATGAATCTCCATTTTCCTACACTCTAATTTCTATCCGTCAAAAAAATGACAGTGCGAAAGGGGGGACTCGAACCCCCACGGCACGAAGCCACAGGATCCTAAATCCTGCGCGTCTACCAGTTCCGCCACTTTCGCAAGACCTACCCGAATCTGCTCTACTGGGAAGCCAAGTAAGATAACTGAGCTGGAAAATACCTTCAACAGAGCGTTGTGAATGAATATTAGGGCGTACACCTACAGAAGCAGGTGTACGCCCTAGATATGACACTGTTTATTTAGGTTTATCAGGGGATTCGAATATGTATTATTTGCCTGGTGTCTGACGGCGCTGCAAGCTGGAGTGTGACTATGTCTCCGTTACCCAGGTCTTTTAGGGCACCATAGGCTTCTTCTGAATCTGAGATTGGTTTTCTGTTGATTTCAACAATTTTCCAACCTGGACTTACTCCTCGTCGGGCAGCTGGTCCGTTCACTGCTACCCGAGTGATTAGTGCTCCTGAGACGTCCTCATAACCAAAGGCAGCGGCACTTTCGGGGTTCATGTCTTCAATTGCTAGGCCTAATTTGTCATCCATTCTCTCTTCACGTACAGATTCAGATGCTTCGGCGATCTCTGGTCTTGCTTGTAGTGGCGCTTGACCCAAAACGATTTTCACATCCATGGGGCGTTCATTTCTATAGACCCTAACACTTATAGCATCTCCAGGCCTTTTCATGGCTATATTTTGCTGGAGTTGTCCAACTCGTCCAATAGGAATATCATCGACTTCTGTGATGACATCATATATCTGAAGACCGTAATCTTCTGCTGGACCATCTTCTGTTATGAGTGTTAGTTCAACACCTGAAACTGAAGGGAGTCCGTAAGTTTCAGCCGAAAGTGCGTCAATGGGCCGCATGGCCACTCCTAGCCACGCCCGGCGCACAGCACCGTAATCAACTAAGTCTTCCATGACACGACGGGCGAGATCGATGGGAATCGCAAACCCATATCCCTGGTAGAAGCCGGTCCTACTTGCAATAGCTGAATTGATACCTACTACCTGTCCTTTCAGGTTGACCATTGGTCCACCTGAATTTCCAGGATTAATCACAGCATCAGTTTGAATGAAATCTTCTATTGCGAAACCACGATTAATTGCGGTTTCTTCGTCTTGTGCGAGTTCTCTTTGGAGCAGTTGTAGGGGGCGTCCCATAGCGCTGACTATACCCACAGTTACCGTGTAATCGAGGGGACTGCTCGTACCTCCAAATCCAGGGTTTCCAATAGCTACGATCCATTCTCCTACTCGAAGTTTGTCAGAATTTCCAAAATGAAGCTTGGTCAAATTTTCTGCCTCAATCTTAATTACTGCAACATCAGTAAACGGATCTTGACCGACCAAAGTCGCGGTAAATGATCTACGGTCTTGGAGGAATACTGTGAGGCTCGTTGCATCAGTCACCACATGGTTGTTAGTCAGAATGTATCCGTCATCTGAAACTATAAATCCACTTCCACCTGCAACTTGGTCGGGTTGAGGCTGGGGGTTTCCTTCTCGACGCAAAAAAGGATTCGAAAAAGGATTTACATTTTGATTGCCACGGCTAGCTCTTTGCTTTCGTGCCTCAATCCTGACCACTGCAGGTGTCACTGTTTCAGCAACGTTCACGAATGCATCGCTCAGATCCAAGGCAGGTTGTACGGCTTGATTCGGGATCTGAGCCTCACTACTGGTGACTAAGACGTTCCTAGGCGCTGTATTTGTCCATCCTATCCCAGACGCTATCCCTAGTCCTGAAAGGCAACTAAAAACGGTGATTAAGGCGATTTTCAATTTTTTCCGTAGTGGATCATGCATCAGTCAAGTCCTCTTAATGTTGTCGTCACGTTTGGTGCCTAAATAGGATCCTAATCAAAACATATCTTTCGTCGCAATTTAGCTAATACACGAGATGGGACCCTTTTGGTCCCCATCTCGTGTATTTTACTGTCCAGAATTAAGGTTAAGGTACCTCTATTTGTGTTATTCCACTATTTCGTAATCTGCCTCAACGACATCATCTTCATCTTCATCTTCGTCTTGGCCTTCAGGTGCATCTTCGCCTTCCTCAGCAGAAGCAGCTTGTTTTTCGTACATTTCCTGTCCTGCTGTGCTGAAAGCCTGCATCAGATTGTCACGGGATGTGTTTAGGTCATTCGCATTGGAGTTGGTCTCAGAATTACTTAGAGTAGTTTTTGCCGAATCTAAGGATTCTTCGAGGCTCTGTTTAGTCTCTTCGGAAATCTGGTCGTCCCATTCGGAAGAGTCTTTTTCTACTTGGTAAACAAGTGAATCCAGCTGATTGCGAGCATCTACCAGTTCCCGAATTTCTTCATCTTCAGTGGCGTGAGCCTCGGCGTCTTTGACCATTTTGTCAATTTCTGAATCAGACAACCCACTCGAAGATTCTATACGAATTTTCTGCTCTTTACCAGTCGCGTTATCTTTTGCGGAAACGTTTAGAATTCCATTCGCATCGATGTCGAAAGTCACCTGTACTTGAGGCATTCCTCTTGGTGCTGGAGGGATCCCAGTCAGTTGGAATTTCCCAATAGTCTTGTTATCAAGTGCCATTTTTCGTTCACCTTGGAGGACATGGATTTCTACAACTGTCTGATTGTCTTCCGCAGTTGAAAAAACTTCTGTTTTTTCGGTTGGGATTGTGGTATTTCGAGGTATGAGTGCAGTCATCACACTCCCGAGAGTCTCTATCCCAAGTGAAAGTGGTGTGACGTCCAATAGAAGTACATCAGTGACATCACCAGCTAAAATTCCACCTTGTATGCAAGCACCAAGGCCGACCACTTCGTCAGGATTAACTCCTTTATGCGGTTCTTTGCCGAAAAATTCTTCTACAATTTGTTGAATCTTAGGTATTCGGGTCGAACCACCGACAAGGATCACCTGATCGATTTCCGAAGCTTTCATTTTAGCGTCACTAAGTGCTTTTTCCATCGGGGGTATGGTTCTTTGGATCAGGTCGTCAGCTAATTGTTCAAATTTAGCCCGAGACATACTGTAGTTCATATGTTTTGGGCCATCTTGTGTTGCGGTAATAAAAGGAAGATTGATATCTGTTTGTTGAGTGGAAGATAATTCCATCTTGGCCTTTTCAGCTGCTTCCTTTAGTCGCTGGAGTGCCATAGCATCTTTAGATAAGTCTATCCCTTGGTCTTTTTTAAATTCTGTCACTAACCAATTGATAATTCTCTGATCGAAATCGTCACCACCTAAGTGAGTATCCCCATTGGTGGATTTTACTTCGAATACTCCATCGCCTAAATCTAAGATGGAGATGTCGTAAGTACCTCCACCCAGATCGAATACTGCGATTTTTTCGTCGGCCTCTTTATCGAGTCCGTACGCTAGAGCAGCGGCTGTTGGTTCATTAATGATTCGGAGGACATCTAGCCCGGCAATCTTTCCGGCGTCTTTAGTGGCTTGCCGTTGAGCATCATCAAAGTATGCCGGTACTGTTATAACCGCTTGATCGACTTTGCTCCCCAGATAATCCTCGGCAGTTTGGCGCATTTTCTGAAGTATCATGGCCGAAATTTCAGGAGGGGAGAGACTTTCGTCCCCATTGGGGATAGTAACTTCTACAAGTCCCTTAGAATCAGTGGATACAGTATAGGGAACAAGTTTTTGTTCTTCAGTCACTTCTGATCCCTTCCGACCCATGAATCGCTTGATCGAAAAAATAGTATTTTCAGGATTAGTTATAGCTTGCCGGCGAGCTACTTGGCCAACCAACCGCTCCTTCTCTTTGGTGAATGCTACAACTGATGGGGTTGTTCTGCCGCCCTCTGAATTGGGGATTACTACCGGTTCGCCACCCTCCATAACAGCTACTACAGAGTTGGTCGTTCCTAGATCTATACCTATAACCTTTCCCATACCTGCTCCTTATATTTAAACGTACTATGACTTTGAGGCTAAATTTTTACACCCATGGTAAGGTGGATGTGTGTATCGGTTATAGAGCAATGATCATGCCTAAAATTTGGGGAAATCTTAGGGTCAAAGTGACGGTGTTTCCGTTAAGACATGTCAAGGTGGCAGGGTATACTGCCACCTTGGGAAGAATTATGTGGTCAAACCTGATTTTAA
>Ga0115002_10006997_pt1 | contig 12819 bp, 10 predicted proteins | sample ArcticOcean_MG_C_8_FD_89576 | JGI IMG/M metagenome (GOLD analysis project Ga0115002, IMG submission 89576) | Marine microbial communities from western Arctic Ocean - ArcticOcean_MG_CB11_86 | ecosystem: Environmental > Aquatic > Marine > Oceanic | place: Arctic Ocean: Canada Basin | collected...
AACGGCGGGCGTTCCTGCTGAGGTTTTGCAACCCGACCCAGTTTTGCATTCTTGACAGGATGGTTTGTTCTGATAGAACAAAAAGAGAACATAAGAACACAGAGAACACAGAGACGAAGCCCTGTACCCACCGGTTTCGTCCGGCCAAGGAAAGGCTGTCTTTTATGCTTCGCGCCGTTCCCTCCAGTGCCGCTTCCGGGTCTGCTGCGCCGCAAGTTTCCGTCAGGGTAGTTGAACTGCGCCGTCGCATTGACGCTCTGGAGCGGGCGGGTTCTGAGCCGGTGGCGGGACAGCGCGCCGGTTTGCTGGGCGCGCTGCCATTCGGCGCGCCGGAGATCGACGATGCCTTGCCGTGGCGCGGCTTGGCGCTGGGCGCGCTGCATGAAATTTCGGGCCCGTCGCGCGACGCTGCGGCGCTCGGCTTTGTCAGCGCCTTATTGGCCCGTCTTGCCGCCCGCGCGCCGGGCGTGGTGCTGTGGTGCCGGCGGCGCGGCGCATCATATGAGAGCGGCGATATTTATGCACCGGGTCTTGCGGCGTTCGGCCTCGACCCGTCGCGCCTGATTTTGCTCGGCGCGAAACAGGGCCGGGATGTGCTCTGGGCCATGCGCGAAGGGCTTTCCTGCCCGCGCCTTCTGGCCGTGGTGGGCGAGGTAGAAGATGCAGCGGTCGGGTTGACCGCCAGCCGTCGCCTGCAACTCGCGGCGGAGAAAAGTGGCGTCGGGTGTTTTCTGTTGCGCCGAGTCCCGCCGGAGGGCGGGCAGCTTAATAACGCCCCGCCGAAGGGCGGGCACTCTAATACCACGCCGGGGAATGCCGAAGAGCCGAGCGCGGCACTTTCCCGGTGGCACGTGCGCGCGGCACCGAGCGGCCCAGTTCCGGGCCTGGAGGCGGCACCGGCAGCGCAGCGTTGGCTTGGTCCGGGACGGTTGCGTTGGCATGCCGAGTTACGCCGCTGCCGCGCTGCTGCATCCCGGGAATGGCTTGTGGAATGGCATCATGAGACGGGTAATTTCACTGTGGCTGCCCCGCTTTGCGACCGATCGGTTGAGCAGACGGCAGCCGGCCTGGCGATCTGAGCCGCTGGTCACGGTTTGTGACGGCGGTCTCGGGGGCGGCAGTTTTGGCGCCGCGCGCGGTGGGCTGGGTGCGCGCGACGGCGGCGGTTCGGTTATGCGTGTGGCGGCGGCGAACCGGGCGGCGGAAGCGGCGGCGGGTATTGTGCCGGGCTTGCCCCTGACTGACGCTCGGGCGCGCTTGCCGGATTTGCGCGCTGTACCGGCCGAGGGCGGCGCGGATATGGAAGCGCTCGCGGCGCTCGGCGATTGGTGCGGCCGCTGGACACCGTGGGTGGCGCTGGATGCGGCCGGCCCGGATGCCGTACTCGGCGCCAGTCACGGTTTGTGGCTCGACATCACCGGCTGCGCCCATCTGTTTGGTGGCGAGATGGCCTTGTTGAACGATATGGCGCGCCGTCTGGCACGTTTCGGCTTCGCCGCGCGCGCGGCGCTGGCCGATACTCCCGGCGCGGCTTGGGCGGTCGCGCGTCATGGCGCCATGCGTCACATCAGTGCGCGCCAAAAAGAAGAGCGACATAGTGAGGCACAGCAGGGAGAGCTTGCAAAGCATATGAGCGTGGTTGCGCCGGGCAAGATGCGCGCTGCCCTGGCAAAGCTTCCACTCAAGGGCCTCAGGCTCGTCCCGGCTGAAACGGAGGGTTTGGAGCGTCTCGGCTTCCGCGCTATCGGTGACCTGTACGGCATTCCGCGCGGCGCCCTGGCGCGGCGCTTCGGCGAGGGCGTAATGCATCGTTTGGATCAGGCGCTGGGGCGCGAGGATGAGCCGCTGTCGCCGCGCCGCCCGGTCGCACCGCACCGCGTGCGGCAGGATTTCGCCGAGCCGATCTCCAGCCGCGAGGCCATCGCCGCCACGGCGCGCCGCTTGCTGGATGAATTGGCGGGCGTGTTGGAAGCGGATGCGCTGGGCGCGCGGCGGCTGGAGCTCGCCCTCTATCGCGGCGATGGCAAAGTGGAGCGTATCGAGGTCGGCACCAGCGCTCCGGCGCGCGCGCCGTCTCATCTGATGCGTTTGCTGGCCGAGCCGCTGGATGCGTTGGACGCTGGTTTCGGTTTCGACAGCATGGCCCTTGCGGCAAGCCAGTGCCAACCGCTCGCCCCGGCCCAGCTTACGATTGACCCGCAGACCCCCACCACAGCTCCTGCAGTCGTTGCCGCAGCGCAGAGTCTTTTCACGCAGGAAGATGGCGATGACGAAGTGTCCCGTCTGATCGACCGCTTGGGCGGGCGGCTGGGGTTCACTAATGTGCGCCGTCTGGCGCTTTTCCCGAGCCACATGCCCGAGCGCGCGGCGGTGTCCGGCGTTGCGTCGGCGCCCGCGGCGAAGGGGCTATCCAATCTTTCCACGCACGTATCACATTGGCCCGCCGCCAAGCAGCGCCCGCTTTGCCTTCTGCCGCGGCCCGAAGCGGTTGAGGCGGTGGCCATGCTGCCTGACGCGCCGCCGGTGATATTCCGCTGGCGGCGCATGGTGCACCATGTGGCCAAGGCCGAGGGACCGGAGCGTATCGCCTCCGAATGGTGGCACGCGGAAGGCGCCGCGCCACTCGCTGCATTGCTTGATGGCGAGGTGGATTCGATCCGCGATTATTACCGCGTCGAGGATGACCAAGGGCGGCGCTTCTGGCTCTACCGCGACGCCCCCTACCGCGCCGGCATGGCTCCTGGCTGGTGGCTGCATGGCCTGTTCGGGTAACGCGTATGAGTGCTTATGCCGAATTGCAGGTGACGAGTAATTACAGCTTTTTACGTGGCGCTTCACACCCTTCGGAGCTTGTCGACCAGGCGGCGGAACTCGGCCATACGGCCGTCGCGCTGACCGATCGCAATACGCTGGCTGGCGTGGTGCGCGCACATGTGGCTGCGCGCGAGACTGGTGTCCGTCTCATTCCGGGTGCGCGCCTTGACCTCACGGTGGAGCTGAAGATGGAGGACGAGCATTCAGGGGCGAGTTTCCTCTGCCTCCCCACTGACCGCGCCGCTTATGGCCGTCTTTCCGGCCTTCTTACTCTCGGCAAGCGGCGCGCCCCGAAGGGCCAATGCTGGATCACTCAGGAGGATGTCTTACACCATGCGCGCGGGCAGATTCTGATCGCTCTGCCGCCTCCTGTGGCGAACGAGGCGGGGCATGTGGCTGGGGCCGATGAAGCTCAGGCGGAATCGGGTTTTGCAGTCATGCTCGAAGAATTCGCCGCCGCCGCCCGCGCGGCATCTGCCACCTGTTATCTCGCTGCGCATCATCTCTACCGGGGCGATGATGCACGCCGTTTGGCGCGCCTTGAGGCCATTGCTGAGCGTTGCGGCACGCCGCTTGTCGCCACCAACGATGTGTATGCGCACACGCCTTCCCGCCGGGCGCTGCAGGATGTGCTCACGTGCATCCGCGCGCATTGCAGCATCGACAATGCGGGTTGGCGCCTGCACGCCAATGCCGAACGCCACCTGAAGAGCGGTGCCGAGATGGCGCGCCTGTTTGCGCGCCATACGCACGCCATCGCACGCAGTATAGAGATCGCCGACGCCTGCCGCTTCAATTTGGACGAACTGCGCTATGAATATCCGGCCGATCCGGTGCCCGACGGGCGCACGGCGCAGGAGGAATTGGCGCACCTCTCCTGGCTTGGCGCCGGGGCGCGTTGGCCGGACGGCGTCCCGGCCAAGGTGCGGGCGCAGGTCACCCATGAGCTGACGTTGATCGGCTCGCTCGGCTACGCGCCTTACTTTCTCACCGTTCACGATATCGTCCGTTTCGCGCGCGAACGCGGCATTCTCTGCCAGGGGCGCGGCTCGGCGGCCAATTCGGCGGTGTGTTATTGCCTCAACATCACGGCGGTCGATCCCAACCGCATGGAGTTGCTGTTCGAGCGCTTCGTCAGCGCCGCGCGTGATGAGCCGCCAGATATCGATGTCGATTTCGAGCATGAGCGGCGCGAAGAGGTGATTCAATATATTTACGAAAAATATGGCCGCGCACGGGCTGGCATCGCGGCGACGGTGATTAGTTATCGCGGGAAGAGCGCTATACGCGAAGTCGGCAAGGCGCTCGGCCTTTCGGGCGATGTGGTGGGTGCGCTCTCCAGTGCGCTGTGGCGCTGGGGGCGGGCCAGCAACACGAAGGACGACCATACGGAAGCCCAGGTGCGTGAGGCCGGCCTCGACCCGGCGGACCACCGTCTCGCCCTCGCCCTGCATCTGACCCGCGAGCTGATCGGCTTCCCCCGCCATTTGTCGCAGCATGTCGGCGGCTTTGTCATCACGCGCGGACCGCTCTCGGAAATCGTACCGGTGATGAATGCGGCCATGGCGGAGCGCACCAATATCGAATGGGACAAGGACGATCTCGATGCGCTCGGCATTCTCAAAATCGATGTGCTCGGGCTTGGCATGTTGAGCTGTATCCGCAAGGGCCTCGATCTGCTGGCGCGGGAACATGATCTGGCGCTCGACCTTGCCGAGGTGCCGGCCGAGGACCCAGCGGTCTACGATATGTTGTGCAAGGCGGATACCGTCGGCGTTTTTCAGGTCGAGAGCCGGGCTCAGATGTCCATGTTGCCGCGCCTCAAGCCGCGTGCCTTTTACGACCTCGTTATCGAGGTCGCCATCGTGCGTCCGGGGCCGATCCAGGGTGACATGGTGCATCCCTATTTGCGCCGCAGAAGCGGTGAGGAGCAGGCGATCTTTCCGTCGGTCGAGCTGGAGCAGGTCCTTGGAAAAACGCTCGGCGTGCCGCTCTTTCAGGAGCAGGCCATGAAGATCGCCATCGTCGCCGCCGGCTTCACACCGGAGGAGGCGGACAAATTGCGCCGCGCCATGGCGACCTTCCGCCGTACCGGCCTGGTGCATACTTTCCACGACAAGATGATCAACGGTATGGTGGCGCGGGGCTATGACGAAGCCTTTGCCAGGCGTTGCTTCAGCCAGATCGAGGGCTTCGGCGATTATGGCTTTCCAGAATCGCACGCCGCCTCCTTCGCTCTCCTGGTCTATGTCTCGGCTTGGTTGAAATGCCATTATCCGGCGGTCTTCGCCGCCGCCATCCTCAACAGCCAGCCGATGGGCTTCTACGCCCCGGCGCAATTGGTGCGTGATGCGCGCGCGCACGGCGTCGAGGTGCGGGATGTCGATGTCAATGCAAGCACATGGGATTGCACTTTGGAACCGGCATCCGGGAGCCATAGGGGCCGGGCTCTGCGCCTCGGCTTTCGCGAGATCAAGGGCTTTCCCGAGACCGCGGCAACCTGCATCGTTGCGGCGCGGGACGACGGTTACCGAAGCATCGCTGAATTGCGCCGCCGCGCGGGCCTTTCCAAGGCGGTGCTGGAAAGGCTCGCCCGTGCCGACACTTACCGCTCTATGAACCTTTCGCGGCGCCAGGCCGCATGGGATATCCGCGCTCTCGATGATGCGCCGTTGCCGCTTTTTGCCGCGTTGGAGGGGGATGGCGAGAGCGTGCATCCGGCAATGGCCGAGTCCATCATCCGGTTGCCAGCCATGAGCATGGGCGAACAGGTGGTGGAGGATTACGCCACATTGCGCATGTCGCTGCGCTGCCATCCTTTGGATTTGCTGCGCGCGAAGTTAGAAGCGCGTGGCGTCGTGCCGTGCACCCAGCTTGGGGCCCTGACGCCCGAGCGCCTGGTCACGGTTGCCGGGCTGGTGCTGTCGCGTCAGCGCCCGGGCACCGCTAAGGGCGTTATCTTTATGACTCTGGAAGACGAAACCGGCATCGCCAATTTGTTCGTCTGGGCAGATGTTTTTGAGCGCTTCCGTCGCACAGCAGTGGGTGCGCGGCTGCTAATTTGCACAGGCCGTCTACAGCGTGAAGGGCTGGTCATCCACATCATCGCCAAACATTTAGAGGATTATTCCCAGCATCTCAACGGACTAGTGGATTTGGGCCGCGAGGCCGAACCGCCAGGCCCGGCCACGAGGCTCGCCATCGCGTCCCGTAATTTCCATTGAGTGGCGCCGCAGTGTGGCGCAACATTTCGCCAGCGTAAAACATCGATCATAAAAAACAGGGTGACCATCATGACCAAAGTACTCGTCATCGTGCCGCTTCCCCTTGGCGAAGAAGCAGTCGAGCGCCGCCGCCGTCAACTGCAACATGTCAAACTCGGCCCCGATATGGAGTTTGATTTTCGCCCAGTGAAGGCCGGGCCGATCCATTTCATGGGCCGGCACGACGAAATTTTCATGGAGTTCGCAATATTCGAAGCGGGGCTCACGGCTGCCGAGGAAGGCTATGACGCGGTCTGCGTCGACACCACGAGCGATTCCGGTGTCGCCGAATTACGCTCGATGCTTGATATTCCTGTAATCGCCACGGGCCGGTCGGCAATGCTATATTCGCTTATGCTTGCCAATAATTTTTCCCTGCTTGGCATGTACGATCCGGATTTCTCAGAATCGCGCGACGCGACGCGTAATTTTTTTAAATCGGTTCTCGATAAGTCAGGCCTTGGCAAACATTGCGCATCGGTCGCCCTTTATCAGACACATGGCGACTATGATAAATTATATGAGGGACGCGAGGACGAAGTCTTTCCCAAGATGCTTGAAGCAAGCCGGCGGGCGATAGCGGAAGACGGCGCCCAATGCATTTGTCTGGGTTCGACCGCAATGTATCAGGCCGGCGATTATTTAGCGAAGCGGCTTCCGGTACCGGTGGTCAACCCGGGGCCGCTTAGTTACAGATTGGTCGAGACGGTGCTTGCGATGGGCCATCGCCAAAGCCGTGTCGCCTATCCCGAACCCCTGGTGCGGCGCGACGCGGCGATCCACGCCATGCTCGACGCCGCGCAAAAAAACCAAATCTAGAAAGAGCAAGAAAAAGCCCTTCCCCCAGACAGGAGGAAGGGCAAATGCGCACCATAGGGCGGCGCTTATGGAAACTCTGGTGTGGCTCTACTCGGCTGCCGCCGGCGCGGAAATTTAGCGACGCGCCGCGAGGACGTCGGCGTCAGGTGCTTTATGGAAGTCGCCGTCTTTCATGATCGCGATTAGATTATCGCGGTCCTGTAGGATCGACACATCTTGGGTCGGGTCGCCGTTGACCAACAGCAGGTCGGCTAAATACCCCTGCTTGATCTGGCCCAAATTCATATCCATCAATTCGCCGCCCCATTTGGTCGCGGCAGTCAGGGCCTCGGCAGGCGAATAGCCAAATAGATTGACGAAATGCTCCAGATCGCGCGCGTTGGAGCCAATTGGCGTCCAGGCAAAGCCGTAATCGCCACCTGGTAAAGCGCGGATGCCACGTTTACGCACTTCATGATAGACGCGCGCCGTATTCTCCATCTTGCGGAATAGGTTCATTGACTCGGCCACCTCCCTGGTCATGCCCCAGTCGCTGGCTTCATAGGCGGTGGCGTAGATCGCCCCCGCCGCCGGGGCGAGGAAAATGTCTTTCTTCTTCGCTTCCAACATATCGATGGTCTTATTGGTCGCATAGTCTGCATGATAAATGACGTTGATGCCGTGCTTGAGCGCCATACGAACGGCGCGGTCGGCCCGCGCGTGGCAGGCGATGTGAACACCCGATTCTTTCCCAATCTCGACCGCCGCGGCCACTTCCGCGTCAGTATAAGTCAGTTTCTCAGACTGTCCCTGTTGGGCAAATTCGTCGCCCGAAATATTAATTTTGAGGACATCTACGCCCTCGCGTATGCAAACGCGGCAGGCGCGCCGTACTTCATCCGCGCCGTCGGCGATATATCCCACAGACTCATGATACATGTGCAGTTGCCGCTCGTCACCGAGGCCGCCGGTCGATGTGATCTCGGGCGAAGCAGCCTTGATACGCGGGCCGGGAAAACGTCCGGCATTGATGACATCCCGCAAAACAGGCTCAAGACGAAGCTTGGGCGAGCCCACGCCAGCGGCGGAAAACAGGCTGGTGAAGCCATGGTCTAGCATGAGCCGCGCATTCTCGAGCGCGATCACCATATGCTCTTCCACCGGCGTGCGGCCAATTTCCGCCAGGGTGGCGCAGTTGGTGTAGCAAACATACGAATGCGATTCTATGAGGCCCGGCATTAGAGTGGCACCGGCGCCGTCGATTACTTCGGCGCCATTGGCCTTGATCTTGCGGGGACCCTTTACAACTTCTTTGACCATTTTGCCCACTAATGCACGAAGCTTCGAGCACTAATCCGCTGCCCGGTGTTAAAGTGCGCGATCGCATCTTAAAAGCGGGAGAAAAAACCGATGGCCATCGTTCTTCAAACAGATTTTGCATGGCCCGATGTGGAGATCGAGCGCACCGTGATTGAGGGCGCTGGGCATATCCTGGTGGCCGGCACTTCGGAGGCCCTACCGCCCGATCGCATCGAGGCGTTAGTAGTGGAGCATGACCCCGAAGCGATAATGACGTGTTGGGCCGAGGTATCGGCCGCCGCCATCGCATCGCCCACCAAACTTGCTATTGTCCAGCGCATTGGCGTTGGGCTCGACAATATAGCGGTCGAGGCGGCAACGGAAAGGGCAGCTTGGGTCGCAAATGTGCCTGACTATTGCGTCGAGGAAGTCTCAGACCATGCCGTAGCCATGATCATGGGTTGGCTCCGGGGCGTCGTACCTTTGGACAGAGAAGTTAAAGCGGGGCGTTGGAATCCAGCAGCTGCCCAACTGCGCCGCGCCGCAGATCTGACGGCAGGCATATTGGGTTATGGCCGCATCGGTCAGGCGAGCGCTCGCAAATTGACGGGAATTGGACTAACCGTTCTCGCCACTGATATTACGCCGCCCTCGAGTTCTAAAAATGCGCGAATGGTGGATATGGCCGAACTATTGGAGCAATCCGATGTCATCCTGGTGCATTTGCCGTTAACGCCCGATACAGAACATTTGGTAAATGCGGCCTTTCTCGCCCGCATGCGTCTTGGCTCGCTGTTGGTGAACGTGAGCAGGGGACCGGTGGTTGATTCCGCCGCGCTGATCGAAGCGCTGAAAGAGGGACCGCTCGCCGCTGCGGCGTTGGACGTGGTGGAGGGCGAACCCGACCCGCCGGCCGAATTAGTCGCGCGGGCCGATGTTATCGTGACGCCTCATGTGGCGTTTTCCTCCGACGCGTCACTCGCTGAACTGCGTCGCCGTTCCGCTGAGGAAGTGGTTCGTGTTCTTGCCGGAGAGCGACCTGAGAACCCGTGCAACGCCCCGCTGCGCTCCGGTTGATTTGCGGCCTGAGAACGGTAAGGCTTGCGAGTGATGACGTGGGAGCATTGTCAAGCACTGGACAGGCGCTGCAACGGTGCGGGACGACTTTAATTATGCCGCACCGCTGGGATCAAATGACTGGTGTGGATTCGATCACAATGTTGCTGTGCAATTATTGAATGGGAGAGTAAATGACTGAAATCAATTATCAAGGCCTGCCTTGGCCGGTGCGCGATGACGTCACCGCGGCGCAGCGCCGGGCCTGGGAGCGATTGGGCCGCGTCGGCACCTGGCTAACAGGGGCGGAGCGGATCGCGGTTGCGGCGGAAACCCGCCACGCTCCGAATTGCACCCTCTGCCAGCAACGGAAAGACGCCCTGTCGCCAAATTCCGTCAACGGCAGGCATGATCAACTGGGCGCCCTGCCGGAATTGGAAGTAGAGCAAATCCATCGCATTCACACCGATCCGGGCCGACTCAGTCGCGCCTGGTACCGTGACCTGTGCGACGGCGGAGTTGCGGAGGAACGCTATGTGGAAATCGTTGGCGTGATTGCCACCGCCGTGGCGATCGATACCTTCACCAAAGGTTTAGGCCTGGACCTTTGGCCGCTTCCAGAAGCGCAGGAAGGCATGCCGTCACGCCACCGGCCCGCGGCCGCCGAACAGCAGATGGCTTGGGTCTCAACGCTCTCGCCACAGGACGCCATGGGCTCGGTGGACGAAGATCTATATGGCGGCCGCCCCACGGTCGGCAATGTGGTGCAGGCCATGAGCCTGGTGCCGGCGGAGGTGCGGAATTTCTTTGATCTGGTGACCCATCAATACCTCCCGCCGGCAGCAATGATGGATTTCGCTACCGAGTACCGCGCGATCAGTCACGCTCAGATCGAATTGGCCGCCGGCCGGGTATCCGCGCTGAACCAGTGCGTCTATTGAACTACCAGCCATGGGCTCTGCTACGTGCGAGCGGCCATAATGACGGTAGTGAATACGATCTCTCGGTGATGACCGGGGCCGATATTTCCGGCGAGGGGGCGGGCGGTGGCGTCGCCAATGGCGCCTTGTTGTTGCGCTTTGCCACCGCGGCGTGGGCCGGAGATGCGGGAGACTTGGCGGCGGCACGGACGGAAATCGCCGAAACCATGGGTGCCGCCGCACTGACCGATACGGCTGCAGTGGTCGCTTTGTTCGATGCCATCGACCGGGTGGCGGATGCCACCGGCATCCCATTGGAGGATCAAAAAGCTGCGATAACAGCCGATTTCCGTTCCACAATCGGAATTGATGACTTCGCCGCCGCCGACGAAAAGGGATACAGCACCTAAACGGAGCGAACTCATTGGCATAGTCATGGCCCAGAGCCGCGAGAGCGAAGCAGACACGAACGTAATGTGCCACAAACGGGCCAAAGCCATGTTCGGCATTGGAGCTTGAGTCATGATCGTGTGATGACGCCATTTGTGATAATCTTGTTGGCAACAGGCAGTAGCGCTGTGACGCCGTCGGAGATAGCCCGGATGCCGTGTTGATGCTGAATGAATCGTGCCCGCCGCAGGAAAAACGCTGGCGATCTGCGCAAATGGAAAGGCAATTGGCGTGAGCCCAGAGCCAACCGGCAACCTGACAAATGTGCGCCTGCTGCACAATTTAAGCGAAGAAGCGATTGCAGAGCTTGAAAAACGCGGCAGATGGCGGCGCTTCGCCGGCGGCCAACAAATTCTCGACCGCGACAGCACGTCGCGAGAAGTATTTCTCGTCGTTGAAGGCCGCGTGGAGGTTATCAATTTTGCCATGTCGGGGCAGGAAGTCGCTTTCGGGCATGTTTCGAAGGGTGGTTATTTCGGAGAAATGTCGGCGATAGATGGGAAGCACCGTTCAGCCAATATCGTCGCCGTCGAGGACAGCCTGGTTTTGGTCGTACCGCCTGATTTGTTCTTGGAAATATTGATCCGCAACCCGTCGGCGGCAATGCAGGTTTTGCGCCGCATGTCGCACATTATCCGCACTGTCGACGATCGCATCATGGATTTAAGTACGCTTCGCGCCGTTCAAAGGGTCTATGTCGAATTGCTGCGTCTGTCTGAAGAAGACGAAAAAACCGGGAAATGTCTGGTTCGCATGATGCCGGTTCAGCGCGATTTAGCCCGCCGCGCCGGCACCACACGAGAGACAGTGTCGCGCGTGCTCGGTGATCTAAAACGGGAACACATCGCCGAGCGCAAAGGGCGTACGCTTTATATCCAAGACAAAGATCGTCTATCGGAGATGACGGAAGCACTGTCGACTGGCGACGAAGATACTGTGCGCTAGTGCGAATCTAGATTTTTATATCTTTTCCGGCCGGGCATGTTTTGGAATTTAAGTGCCCGTGTCGAAAAATTCCAAAAGTTCGCCCGCCACCGCTTCGGGCTGTTCTTCTGGCAGCCAATGGCCGCACTCCGCGATTTCACCGCCGCGCACGTCGCTCGCTAGCTCGCGCATATTTTCGAGCACCTGTAGGCCGCGCCCCTTGCCGCCGCTGCCGCCCAGCGCCAGGACCGGCATGGCGAGCGGTGTTTTCTTATTCTCGTTGTTGTGCGCGATGTCGGTTGGCGTGGCGCGGTAAAATTCGAAGCCCGCGCGCAAAACACCAGGCTGCGAATAGGCGCGAACATATTCGTCGATGTCCTCCGGCGTAATCGCTGCCGGATTGTAGGCGAGATTGCTGTAGAACCACGAGAGATACATCCGCTCGCGTCCTGCCACCAGCGCCTCGGGAAGGTCTTGAACCCAATGAAATCCGTGATGCCAGCGCTTGCCGCCCCAGGTCAGTGCGTCGGCGCTACCGAATGGTATCACCACGTCGAGTATGGCAAGGCGCTTCACGGCTTCACCATGCGCATGGGCTAGAGCGTAGGCCACCGGACCGCCCCAATCATGGCCAGCCAGAAAGAAGCGCTGATGGCCGAGAGTGTCATGCATGAGCCGCCAAATATCGTTGGCGACGTTGCGTTTGTCATACCCTCCGGCCGGGCAGGAGGAGTCGCCGAGCCCCCGCATATCGGGTGCGATAACCGTAAAATGCTCGGCCAATGCCGGCATAACCCGGCGCCATTCCCACCAGGTCTGCGGCCAACCATGGAGAAGGCAAATTGCCTGCGGGCCATTCCCGGCCGACACATAGTGCAGCCGGACATCGCCAATTTCCGCGGTGTGATGTGTGAACATGAAATACTCCTGGGCGGGTTAGCCGCTTCAATCGCGTGCGGCGAATTCTTCGCGGAGCGCAGTTTTTAGAAATCTTACGGTCGAGGTGCGCGGGGTTTCGTCGACGAACTCGTAGGCGTTCGACTTTATCAGCTCCTTGGTGCGGTCGGTGATCTTGATGTAACCCTCTTTATCGATGGTCACAATGTCGCCGGTGCCGTTCATTAGCATCTTCTCTTCATTCGGTCGTCATATTGATGTGTGAGCGAAGTTAATGATGCCCGAAGAGATCACCGCAGCTCAACCCGACATGACGCTTCCGCACGCGGCGGGCCGGACGGTGAGGAATTTTCCGGTGCGCAATATGGGATGAGATGATAATTAGTGAGTACATTCTC
>Ga0115002_10007000_pt1 | contig 12817 bp, 9 predicted proteins | sample ArcticOcean_MG_C_8_FD_89576 | JGI IMG/M metagenome (GOLD analysis project Ga0115002, IMG submission 89576) | Marine microbial communities from western Arctic Ocean - ArcticOcean_MG_CB11_86 | ecosystem: Environmental > Aquatic > Marine > Oceanic | place: Arctic Ocean: Canada Basin | collected...
CAGCCATCTACAGGGACATGATTCTGGAGACGAGCTATCCCGAGGACCTGTTCGAGGGCTCGGAGGAGACGCTCCGCGATCTGCGGGGGCGTATCGGTCTGGCGCTCAGCGAATCCCTCGACTATTGACGCAGGGCGGAACAGCGCTTGTGCGCTGGGCGCTTTGCCAATATTCCTGGCCGGCTTCTGACGTAAGGCGTGTACGCAGCGCTCAGACGATCGTGCCGGAGGGGATAACGCCCCCCTTTGGCACGATGATAATCCCGCCTCGGATGTAGTACCCCTCGCCGTCTTCCTCCTGAATGCCACGCTCGTTGACGAGCCGGACGCCGTCGCCAATGCGCGCGTTTTTGTCGACGATGGTGCGATTCAGCACGACATCGCGTCCGAGGCCAAGTGCCGGGACGCCTTCTGGCGGGCGCTCTTCATAGAAGTCAGCACCGAGCAACACCGAGTTGGTCACCTCAGCCCCGGACTGGATGGACGATCGCAGACCGATGACCGAGCCCTCGATGACGCAGCGGTCGAGAAACGACCCGTCCGCAAACACGGAATCGCGTATGTGGCAGTCGGTCAGGCGCGAGCCAGGCAGATGCTGCAGCTGCGTATAGGTCGGGTGCGTCAGATCCCAGAATCGAAACGGCGCCAGCGGGCGGCCCAGCATGACGTTCGCTTCGTAGAACGATTCGATCGTTCCGACGTCCACCCAGAAACCTCGGAACAGATACTGCCATACGCTATACGTACTGAGCGCGCCCGGGATCAGTTCGCGACCGAAGTCGTGCCCTGATTCCCGTTCGAGCATGTCGAGCAGCACGCGGCGCGAAAAGACATACACCCCCACTGAGGCCATAAACGGCTGAGCGTCGCTGTGCGTGGCGAATGTCGCGCCGTCCGGAATGCTTCGCGTGATGTCGCTCAGGCGATCCAATGTGGGCTTTTCCTCAAACGCCACGATGTGGCCAGCCTTGTCGAAGCGGAAGATGCCCATTTGCGTCGCGGTAGCCGGGTCGACCGGCTGCGCTGCGATCGTGATGTCGGCGTCGGACGCCTTGTGGGCCTCGATGAGCTCGTTGTAGTCCATGCGATACAGGTGATCGCCGGCAAGGATCAAGTAGTAGTCAGCCTCGTACCGCACGATGTGGCGCATGGCTTGCCGCACGGCGTCGGCGGTGCCCTGGTACCAGTTCGGGTTGTCCGGTGTCTGCTCCGCGGCAAGAATTTCGACGAACCCGCTGGAGAAGCGGTCGAGGTGATACGTGCTGGAGATGTGGCGGTTCAGTGAGGCCGAATTGAACTGCGTGAGCACGAAAATCCGGCGGATGTCGGCATGCAGGCAGCCGCTGATCGGTACGTCGATCAGCCGGTATTTCGCGCCGATCGGCACGGCGGGTTTTGAGCGTGTGGCCGTCAGTGGGTTTTTTTGAATCCTCCGGCGTCCACCGAGAATGATGGCAAGTGTGTCGCTTGTCATGCTGAGGGTTCGGGTCGGAATAAGGTTGTCAGCTTGAGCGTCGAGGCGCCCGCCCGGCAAGCCGCGAGGAGCGCGCATGCCGGGCGCATGCAAGCAACGAGCAACGCCGACCGGCCGGGGCCCCCGCCGCGCGGACTGTGTGCGGTGGGGTGGGGGCGGGATGCATCGGTGGTCAAGGTGGCAATCTTATGCCGACCCGAGCCCTTAGTGTTCGCAGACTACCGTACGGGCGCTTGCCACGGGGAGATTGCTGCGTGTTGTTTGGCAGGATCGCAGAGGCGCGAGATCAGGAGTTCGTCGTCAGCGGTGGTCATGCACGAACGCCTCGATGTGGCTTCTCAGCATCAGGAACGCCTCGAGAAAGGCCGCACGTCTGGTGGCGTCAGGACCCGTCACGGCCGCTGGATCGGGCACGCTCCAGTGTGCGGTGACCGGGTGGCCTGGCCACACAGGGCATGCTTCGTTGGCCGCCGAATCACACACCGTGAAGATGAAGTCCATCGCTGGCGCGTCCGAGTCGGCGAACTCATTCCAGCTCTTGCTGCGAAGATCCTGCGTGGAGATCTGTTGTTGCGTCAGCAGCTCGAGCGCGAACGGATGCACAGCGCCTCGCGGATGGCTGCCAGCACTGAAGGCACGAAATTGTCCACGTCCGATGGACGCGTCGTTCAGCATCGCTTCCGCGAGAGCAGAGCGCGCGGAATTGCCTGTGCATAGAAACAGCACATTGATCGAGCCCGGCTTGCCGATGTTCTGGTCACCCACGAGTGACTTCCGATCCGGCAGGTTGATGGCAAGCCGCGCTCCACCCTCCGGACGGTTCTCGACGGTGGCGGGCCCGAGGCAGAAGATCAGTCACGAGGCGCTCCATGCTGTTGCTGTGTCTGGCGACGACTTCGAGGAAGTGGCGGGTGTGTATCGGATTCCGAACAATCGTTCAGCAGGCTCTCCACGTATCCACGTATAGCCGTCAAAGGCGTTCGTCGCTTACATGCGCCCGGCATGCGCGCTCCTCGCGCCTTGCCGGGCGGGCACCTCGATGCCCAAGCTGACAACCTTATTTAGACCCGAGCCCTAAGAATGTGCATGTTTCGGCTACTGGGTGTCAGAGCTCCCGTACGCCGGGGCGTTTCACTAAGAACCACATCGCCACCAGGCTCATGAGCACGCCATTGACCGTGAGTACCGTTGGTGCAGAGGCGAGCGTAGCCACGTAGCCTGCCACCAGGCTCCCGATCGGCATACCCCCCCGGAACGCCACCATGTAGATGCTCATGACGCGGCCGCGCATTTGATCGGGCACGATGAGTTGCACGAGCGAGGCGAGCACCGCGAAGACCATCACCATGCAGGCGCCGGCGCCAAAGAGCAGCACGGCATTGATCCAGAACACTCGCGTCACGGCAAACAGGACGATCAGTGCGCCGAAGACGAGTTGCAGGATGAGCAGCGTGCGTCCCATGCCCTTGAACTTGCCGAGCCAGGCGACCGCAAGCGCACCGGTGACAGCACCGGCGCCGGCACAGGCCATGAGTTGTGTGTACTGGCCAACGCCGCCACCAAACACGTCCTGGGCAAACAGCGGCAGAAACGTCAGAAGTGGTGTGCCGAGAGATGTTGTGACAAACGCCAGGATGGTCAGGCCGATGAGTCCGGGTTCATGCCGCACGTATGAGAGGCCACCGCGCAGTTCCTTGTACATCGGGCTGCGGGTCAGCGGCGGGATGTGACGAATGCGTAGCGAGAGCAGTGCCGCGATGACCGCAAGAAACGAGACGCCGTTGAGACCGAAGCAGATCGCCATGCCGAACGCGGTCAGTGCCGCGCCGGCGATGAGCGGGCCGACGACCCGTGCCAGATTGAACTGGATCGAGTTGAGCGCGATCGCGTTCGGCAGGTGTTGCTTGTCGATGAGTGAGGGTACCAGCGACTGGTAGGCTGGCCCGCCAAAGGCCTGTGCCACGCCGGTGATGACCGACAGTGTCAGCACATGCCAGATCTGAATGACATCCCAGTAGACAAGCGCGGCCAGAGTAAATGCCGTCGCCATCTGGACGTACTGCGACATCAGGAGTAGTTGCCGTCGGTCGCGGCGGTCGGCGATCACGCCGCCAATCAGCGTAAAGAACAGGATTGGCGCTTCGCCGAGGAACGAATCAAGCCCGAGAAAGAAGGCCGATGAGGAGCCTGCGAGCGTCAGCACAAGCCAGCTTTGTGTCACCCGCTGCATCCAGGTGCCGATGCTCGACGTGAACGCGCCGATCCACAGGATCCGGAAGTCGCGGTAGTGCAGGGCGGCGGCCAGGCGCTGCACGACGGACACCGGAGATGAGGGGGGAGTAACTGTCTCGGATGGAGCGGTTGGAGTAGGCACGAACGACGTCTCGGATCTTATCGCTTGCGAACTCGTAGTGTTTTCGCTATATTTTCGCCACGAGACGAAAATATGGCGAAACAAGCATTGGCCGTTCTTGAAGATGCACTGCGTGCGCGCAAGCTGGATCGTACGCTCACGTCAGCGATACCGCCTGGGAGGGGTGACGGACAGGTGGCTCCTGCGGCACTCACTGAGCTCGATGCCAGCCTTCAGGGCGGACTGCCGCGCGGGCAGCTCTCGGAGCTGGTCGGTTCACCGTCGTCGGGGCGGACCACGCTGTTGTTGCAGGTGCTTGCCGCCGCCACCCGTCGTGGCGAGATTGTCGCGCTTGTCGATACCTTCGACCGTCTTGACCTGGCGTCGGTCGTCGCGGCAGGGGTGGACCTCGAGCGGCTGCTCTGGATCCGTGGACACGCGATCAGCAGGGCTGAGGGCTTAGGAGCAGGCGCCAGGCCTCAGACGAGGACTGGGACCGCAGGCCTCAGTCTGCGGCCAGATGCCTTGGTCGATCGCACGATCGAACGCGCACTGAAGGCGCTCAATCTTGTGCTGCAGGCTGGCGGGTTTGGTGTGGTTGCGCTCGATCTCGCGGATGCGTCGCCGGCCGCGCTGCACCGTCTTCCGTTTACGACATGGTTGCGGGTGCAGCGAACGATCGAGGGGAGTGAGACCGCCTGCGTGCTGGTGGCATCGCAGCCGCTCGGGCGCAGTGCGCACGGTCTGACGCTCGCATTGGACAGCCGAACGCAGTGGGCCGGCCAGCCGACCAGCACAGGAACCGAGGGCCCAGGCGCCGCCGCCCCACGCGCAGACGTGGCAATCGCCACAGCGTCGGTATCAGCGTCGCGCGTAGGTGCAAGGGGCACGTCGTCTCGCAGCGATCGACTTGCCGGTCTGGATGTGACGGTGCGCGTCGTGTCGCCAAGACGTCGGGTTGATGGGGACGTGATGATCGCGGCAACAGTGTCGCAGTGAAGGCGTCGCGGTGAAGGAAACCCCGATGTTTGGCGCTGTGTACGCTGTTGACGAGGGTGCGGCCGATGTGTTGATCGACGTTGCGCGTGAGTTTTCCCCGCGTATCGAGATTGATGCATCGCCTGCGCGAGCCGCGCCTGGGGACCGGTCACCGAGTGCGTCGCCGGCCAGTCCCCAGGGGACTCGGCAGGTGGTGCTTGACCTCAGCGGGTTGACGCGACTGTTTGGGGATGCGCGCGCGATGGGCGAAGCGCTGCGCCAGACCGCGGCGGATCGCGGGTTGCGCGTGCAGGTGGCCATCGCAGGCACACGCACAGCGGCCCGGCTACTTGTCCGTGCCGCCAGCAGCTCGGTCACGGTTGTCGACCTGGGCACTGAAGCGGCTGCACTTGCCCGGCTGCCGATTCAACGGTTGGCCGTGCTTGCACCCTCGGGTGCGTCGTTGCACGCTCCGGTTCCCTCCTCGCCGCGCGTCCAGTCACACGCGTTATCGCACGACGCGGTACTTGCCACGTTTCGCCGTTGGGGACTGCGTACCCTCGGCGACGTGGCGGCATTGCCCGCCGCTGCTGTCGCCGCGCGGCTGGGGCAGGAGGGGGTGCGGTGGCAGCGTCTGGCGCGCGGTGAAGATCCGCGGCCGCTTCTTCCCGTCGTCCAAGATGAACACTTCGAGCAGGCGCTCGATCTTGAGTGGCCCATCGAGGGGCTGGAGCCGCTGTCGTTTGTGCTCGATCGGCTCCTCGATCCACTGGAAGCCCAGCTCGATCGTCGTGGACGCGGCGCGGCCGTACTACACGTTCGACTGCATCTGGTCACCAAAACCGTGCATGAGCGTTCGCTGCAGTTGCCGGCGCCGATGCGGGACGCACGGACGCTCCGTACGCTGGCGCTTCTGGATCTGGAATCACATCCTCCGGCCGCCGCAATCGATCGGGTGGTTGTCGCGATCGAGCCAACGCCGGCACGTGTCCTGCAGTTTTCACTCCTGACACGCCCGCTGCCATCACCCGATCAGATCTCCACGTTGATGGCGCGGCTCGGTGCGTTGATGGGGGAGGGACGCTGTGGGTCGCCAGTCGCTGTCGACACGTGGCAGCCCGGGGCCTTTGCGATGAACGCGTTCGCGCCAGCGGATCCCGACAAGAGCCAGCGCGAGAGTACACCGAGGCCCCGCGCCTCAGTGCCTCGGTGTGGCGTTGAGGAGAAGCGTGCCACGACGTGTCCTGCTGTGGCGCTTCGTCGTTTCCGTGCACCTGTTCCCGCACGCGTGCATATCGACCAGCACACGCCCGTACGCGTCACCACGGATCGGATGGCGAAGCGGTCCGTGTGTGCGGAGCCAGCGTCTGCCACGAGTGGACTGAGTGGTGGCGATGTCCAGCGGTGCGCGGGGCCATGGCGAACGTCGGGAGGTTGGTGGACGATGGCGGCCAAAGCGTGGGATCGCGATGAATGGGACGTCACACTGACCGATGGCGCGACGTACCGCGTCTTCCGCGACCGCAGCACCGACGCCTGGTTTATCGAGGGCATCGTCGATTGACTGCCTGCTGCGTGTCACCAACTGCCTACTTCATACCGTGTATATCGAACTGCATTGCGCGTCCGCCTTTAGCTTTCTTCACGGCGCGTCGTTACCTGAAACGCTGGTCGAGCGTGCCGCCGCGCTTGGCTATCCGGCGGTGGCGTTGCTGGACGCCGACGGCGTCTACGGCGCGCCGCGATTTCATAAGGCGGCACAAAAAGCAGGCCTGCGCGCCATCATTGGCGCCGAGCTGACGATCGCTGCTCATCCCGATTCTGGACTCGCGACTCATCAATCACCCGTCACCCATCATCGATCACGACTCATCAATCACTACTGGTCCCTGCCTGTGCTGGTCGAGTCGCAGGAAGGCTATCGAAATCTTTGCCGCCTCGTGACACGCATGAAAATGCGCGCCCCAAAGGGTGAAGGGGCATTACGCCTCGAAGAACTCGAAGGTTGGACCGGTGGGCTGGTGGCACTCGGCGGTTCGCCGCTGCTCGACAGCCGGCATTACGGCGTGGGTGGCCTCCTGGATCGCCTTGTTGGACTCTTCGGACGCAGGAATGTGTGCGTGGAAGTGCAGCGCCACCTGTTCCGCGATGAGGAAGCCGAACACGCAGCGCTCGACGCGCTGGCCAGGGCGTTTCACGTGCCGGTCGTGGCCACCAACGGTGTCCGGTTTGCCGCGCCTGCGGACCGCCCACTGTTCGACGTGCTGACGTGCGTTGCGCATGGCACCACGCTCGACGCGGCGGGGCAGCGACTCGCACGAAACGCCGAGCGGTATCTGAAATCGCCCAAGGCGATGGCGCGGCTCTTTGCGGATCGGCCGGACGCGCTGGGGGGGACCATCGCGCTGGCTGAGCGGCTTGAGTACACGATGGCCGATCTCGGCTACCGCTTTCCGCAGTATCCCGTGGCGGACGGCGAAACGGAGATGGCGTTCCTGCGCCACATGACCGAGGCGGGCGCGCGCGATCGGTATCGCCCGTACCACGAGAAGGCGCGCGCCCAGATCGCGCGCGAACTCGATCTGATCGAGAAGCTCGACCTCGCCGGCTACTTCCTGATCGTCTGGGACATCGTCAACTACGCGCGGCAGCAGGACATCCTGGTGCAGGGTCGCGGCTCGGCGGCCAACAGCGCCGTCTGTTACAGCCTCGGGATCACCGCCGTTGATCCAATTGCGATGGAGCTGCTCTTCGAGCGCTTTCTCTCGGAAGAGCGGGGCGAGTGGCCGGACATCGACCTTGATCTGCCGAGCGGCGATCGCCGTGAGCGCGTCATCCAGCACGTGTACGAGAAGTACGGCCGCCTGGGGGCGGCGATGACCGCCAATGTGATCACGTATCGCAGCCGAAGCGCCGCGCGTGACGTCGGCAAGGTGCTGTCGCTGGATGATACCGAGATCGACCGGCTGGCGAAGGTGATGCACCACTTCGAGTTCACCGATCCGGACGAGACGCTCGAACGGAATATGCGGGAAGTCGGTCTGTCGCTGGACAAACCGCGGATGCGGACATTTACCGAGCTGTGGCGCCAGATCCAGGATCTGCCACGTCATCTGGGGCAGCATTCAGGCGGCATGGTGATCTGCCAGGGTGAGCTCGATACCGTGGTGCCGCTTGAACCGGCCACCATGCCTGGCCGCGTAGTCGTGCAGTGGGACAAGGACGACTGCGCCGACATGGGCATCGTCAAGGTGGACCTGCTCGGGCTTGGCATGATGGCCGTGCTGCAGGACGCGATCGAACTGGTCACTACAGCAGGACCTGATACCGACGGATTCGACCTCGCGCACATGCCGCCTGACGATCCGGCCGTCTACGACCTGTTACAGAAAGCCGACACGATTGGCGTCTTTCAGGTGGAGTCACGCGCGCAGATGGCAACGTTGCCGCGACTCAAGCCGACCTGCTTCTACGACCTGGTCGTTGAAGTGGCGATCATCCGGCCGGGGCCGATCGTCGGCAACATGGTGCATCCCTATCTCAATCGTCGCGCGGGTAGGGAACCGGTGGTGCCGTTACATCCGTTGCTCGAACCGGTGCTGGCTCGCACGCTGGGCGTTCCGTTGTTTCAGGAGCAGCTACTGCGGATGGCGATGGTCGCCGCGGATTTCACCGGCGGTCAGGCGGAGGAACTGCGTCGTGCCATGGGCTTCAAGCGCTCGGCGCAGCGCATGACCGACATCGAAGTCCAGTTGCGCGCCGGCATGGCGAACAACGGCATCACCGGCGACACCGCCGATCGCATCATCACGTCGATCACCGCGTTTGCGCTGTACGGATTTCCGGAGTCGCACGCGGCCAGTTTCGCGCTGCTGGTGTACGCCAGCGCGTACCTCAAGGTGCATTACCCCGCAGCGTTCTACACGGCGCTGCTCAATAACCAGCCGATGGGGTTCTATCATCCGGCGTCGCTCGTCAAGGACGCGCAACGTCGTGGGGTGCGATTTGACCCGATCGACGTGCAGGCGTCCGACTGGTGCTGCCGGGTTGAGCCGGACGGCGCCATTCGGATCGGACTCATGTATGTGGACGGCCTACGGAAGGAAGCAGGACAAGCGATGGCGGCATTCGACAGGGCAAAGACGGTCACACCGCCACTGCTTTGTGCCAAGTGCGGCTCCGATGACGCGTCGATGATCGAAGTGGTCAGAGAGGGGAGTTACTTCTGCAATACCTGCGCGCATGAATGGACCGTGCCCGTGACGTCAGCCGGTCGGTTTACGTCGATCGAGGACATCACGCGCCGCACCGGATTACGTCGCGACGAGCTGACGACGCTGACTGACATCGGGGCGCTCAATGCGTTCACACACGATCGTCGGAGCGCGCTGTGGCAGGTGGAGCAAGCCGTGCGCCCGGTGGGGGAGATGTTCGCGTCGAGTGAGGAGGACACCTCGCGTACCTTCTCTCCCCTGCCACAGATGGACGACGGCGAGCGTCTGCAGGCCGACTATGCCGGGACCGGCCTGACGATCGGGCCGCACCCGATGGCGCTGCGGCGCGGTGACATGGCGTTGCGCGGCGTGCTGCGTGCCATCGATTTGCCGCAGGCGCGCGACGGGCGGCGCGTGCGCGTGGCTGGGATGGTGATTACCCGCCAGCGTCCCGGGACCGCCAAGGGATTCGTGTTCCTGACGCTGGAGGACGAGACCGGGATTTCCAACATCATCGTGCGGCCCGATCTGTTCGACCGTGAACGCATGGCCGTGGTGCGTCAACCGTTCCTGCTGGTTGACGGGGTGCTGCAGCACCAGGACGGCGTATTGTCGGTCCGGGCCGAGCGCGTGCAAGGGATCGCCGGCAGCGCGTCGGTGGACGCCCACAATTTCTACTAGCTGGCCTTCGTCTTCTGTTGGAGTACCTCCTGGAGGATGTGCTTGTCGAGCGTCAGGTCCACTACCAGACGCTTCAGGCGCGCATTCTCCCCGCGCATCTGCCGGACTCGGCCACGCGCAGGGCATCGGCGACTTGCTCTTCCGTGTCGCGCGATTTCTTCACCGCTTCTCCTTCCCCCCGTAGGGGACACCGGAGGCGACCGTTCTCTACTTTTCAGCCGTCACGATGTTCGGGGACAGCGTCAGTTTCGACTGGCGTCGAGACAGTTCCGTTCCTATAATCCACAGCGATGGCGAGTCGTCAGAGACGCTGCGGGATGGCGAATCTATTCGTGCTCTGCGTCGGCGTACTCATGCCCGCGGTCACATGGGCCGGTCAGGTGCCGGATGACGATAGCGCGTACATCAAACGCGGCCAACAGACCGAGGCGCGCCAGAAGGCCTTTCACGCACGGCTCGATCGCTTCTATGAAGCGCTCTCCGTGGCGGTCCGACGCGCCGCACCTGACCTACTCCCTGAGATCGCACCGCCTCCGCCTAACGTGCACGGGTATCAGATTTTGCCAGCAATTGGCAGCGATAACCCGGGGCCTGCTCCGGGCACGAGACCAAAGGTCGTACGGTTCAACTGGAATGCGGCCGACTCCCTGATCACACAACAAGGGGATATCCTCGGCCGGCTCGAACAGGAGCTCGGCCTGCTCCCTCGGGTGCCCTCGTTAAGCAGTCGACGCTCGTATCTATCCCTCGCCGACGACTACAAGACGCGCGTCGCTCGACGTCGCAGGCTCGACTCGAACATCACCTACAACTGGCTCTGGCAGAAGCGGATCGCTGACGATCGACCAGTCTTCGACCACCTGAGGCGAATCCAGAATCTGGCGCTCGAGCGCGACGCAATCACCGCCGCGCTGGCAGAGGGATTCGATGCCCCCCTGACGGAGGCCGGTCTGACGCTTGGACCAAACGTGGCGCTCGTTTCAGAATCACTCCGCGTGGCGCTCTCGGACCGCCTCCGCGAGGTCAAGGACAGCATCGCCGCCGGTGCCCGAACACCCACCCTGCCGGACTTCGTCAAGATTGAACATGCTGCGCCCACGCTGTGGATCGTGCGCGTGCCTCTGTACACCGACGTCGTCGACTCGACATTCGTTCGGGAGTTCAAGGAGGCCGTCGAAGGTTGGTGGCTGATTCGCAAGGGAGACAAGGAGTATCGGCTGGAGTTGGAGATCAAGCCCTTCTCACCCGAACATCTGTATTGCGGCCGCGGGCGTGACACGGATGATTCTGCGGCCGACTGCGCGCCACCCGCGCACGGCGAGAAGATTGACGTCAACGCGCATGTTGCGCGTTTTCCCATGGATGGTGCGGTGCTCACGACCGGGGCTACGACGCTCAAGACGAGCGGCCCGCGAGCGATCGTCCTCTGACCTCATGACACGGTTCCGCGAGTAATTGCTCACAAATTCGGCCACATCCTTGGGTTTCCGGACACCTACTTTCGCGGTTACGAGAATCTTGGCACCGACGGTTTCGAGATCACTGAACTGGCCGATCTCACCGACATCATGGGAGCTCCTGGCGCGGGCCCGGTCCTGGCTCGCCACTTCGAACTGCTGCTGACCGAAAACGCCAATGTCTCGCTAAACCGCTCTCTGGCACTGTTCAACCAGCAGCGCTTCGGCGACGCGGTCGAGGCAGCCCAGCAGGCGTTGACGATCAATCCCAACCTTGCCGAGGCGTACAACAACATGTCTGCCGCCTACACGGCTCTCGGGCAATGGGATAACGCGATTCAGGCCGCCAGACGGGCACTCGACCTCAAGCCAGACTTTCAACTGGCCAGGAACAATCTGAACTGGGCGAGGGCAAAGCAGTCCCAGGCGACGGCCTCGTCGCAGCCGCAGTAGCGCCTTCCTGGGGCTGCGACACGCTGTCCTCGAGCAGCCAGGGTCGCGCAACAGGCCTTTCGTCAACTTTCGACCTTGCTAAAACTTCCCATAGGCGGGGCGCATCGTTTCAGGCGCCGGAGCTGCTGGACGGGGCACAGCCAGAACACAGCGGTCGGGACATCAGCGGGCAGCGAGGTAGATAGTGCCGCCGAACGTAAAGAAGGTGACGATGAAAATGACGAACGTGTAGCCCATCATTTGTCTGAGATGTAGGCCTGCGACCGCCAGCATGGGAATCGCCCAGAACGGCTGAATCAGATTGCTCCACTGGTCGCCGTATGCGACACCCATGACGATCAAGGCCGGATCCGTCCCCAGGGTCTTGGCGGCCTCGATGAAGATCGGCCCCTGAACCGCCCACTGGCCGCCCCCGGACGGGACGAAGAAGTTCACGATGCCTCCAGACACGAAGGCCCAAAAAGGCAGGGACTGGGCGCTGGCGATCCGGGCGAACCAGTCGGACAGCAACGCAACCAGTCCCGTGCCCGCCATCATGCCCATGATGCCAGCGTAAAACGGATACTGAATGACCACTGGCGACACGGCGGATCCGGCATTCCTCACGAGCCGAATGTAGTGAACCGGGGAGCGAGCGAGCCACAGCCCCAGGCACAGGAAGGTCCAGTTGACGACATCCAGGGTCAGCTCAAAGCCCCGTGTCCAGAACCAATGGGCCAGATAGCCACTCAGTAGCAGCGCTAGCGTCACCGACAGGGCCCGGCTGTTGTCCAGGCGCTCGGCGACAGAATCGACGGAGGTCTGTTCAGCATCGCGACTCGCCGCAGCCTTGAGTTTGTCCACCGGCGCCTCGATCACCTCTTCTTCGTTCGGATGCATCAGCGCACAGACAGCCGCGATCACCACCAGGCTGAATACAGCGCCCATGATGTTCCAACGGGCGAGCATGGTCTCCTGCACCGGAATCAGCCGGCCGATAGCGTCCTCCATGGCGTTGCCGGGGGTCGCGACAAACAGGGGCGCAGAACCTGAGTACCCCATGTGCCAGACCGAGAAGCCGGCATACGCGCAGGCGACCAGTAGCGGGTAGTGGACACGAATGCCGCGCTCGCTCGCCTGCACTGCGACCTGGCGGGCGATAATCGCGCCGGCGATCAACCCGATGCCCCACGACAACAGGCTCGCGATGCCGCTGACGAGAGTCACGA
>Ga0115002_10007003_pt1 | contig 12812 bp, 10 predicted proteins | sample ArcticOcean_MG_C_8_FD_89576 | JGI IMG/M metagenome (GOLD analysis project Ga0115002, IMG submission 89576) | Marine microbial communities from western Arctic Ocean - ArcticOcean_MG_CB11_86 | ecosystem: Environmental > Aquatic > Marine > Oceanic | place: Arctic Ocean: Canada Basin | collected...
AGGATCGATTGCCTTGTATTGGTCGATTCCTCTATCTTAAACTCCATGTTCTCCCAAGTGCGTTATTTCTTCGTCATATTTCTACTGATTAGTCCGGTTAGTATAAGTCAGTTAATCCTGAACGCCTCATCAATTCCGGATATAGAAAAACACTTCAGCATCTACGAGAAACGGGATGCCTACTCCGCTTGGCCTGCCATTGCGCGAGCTCAAAATGGTGACCTATTGGTGCTTTTCACACGGACGGATGAACATATGGGACCCAATGGGGAAATCATGATGGTGCGCTCTACAGACAATGGCGAAAGCTGGCAACCACCCACGATCATTTACGATACCATCGTTGATGATCGGGAATCCGGGATCACGGTATTGCGCGATGGTCGACTATTAACTCACCTGCGCTCTGTAAAGTTTCCGGAGTCGACTTATACCTCGATGACCGAGGACAACTACCCAAGAGAATCACTCGATCGATGGCAGGGCTACGTGAACAAAGAAGAATACAAAAATGCCGACCACCTTCACCGGGCGTTTCAAACCGTTTCCTCGGACAATGGCTACACTTGGTCCAATCCCGAACACGGAACCGATTCCATCCACGGTGGTATCCAACTGGCCAACGGATCACTGCTTGTTGCCTCCTATCGTGAGAGTCCGGAAAAACTTGGCATCTACGCTACCCCAAATCCCGAAACACCTTGGGAACACATTGCGACCGTTCATACTCCAGCAGAAGTGTCCGATAAGATCCGTTTCGGCGAACCGCACATACTGCAACTTCCCAGTGGACGAGTTATTCTGATGACTCGCGCTACAGCCAAACCCTACGACGACCAGTCTCCAAACAGTAAACTCTGGGGCACCTATTCAGATGACAACGGCAAGACCTGGGCGCCACCCTACGAGACTCCGCTCTGGGGGTTTCCGCCGCACCTGACTTTGTTGTCCGACGATCGCGTTCTGTGTACTTACGGCCACCGCCGTCCTCCTTATGGTCAGCGAGCCTGTGTCAGCGAAGATGGTGTAAACTGGAGTTTGGAAAACGAATTTGTTCTGAGAGACGATGCACTGAACAAGGACCTGGGTTACCCGGTTTCTATCGAACTTTCACCGGGAAAGATTCTCTCCGTTTACTATCAACCCAACCTTGCCCCTGGCACAAAACTAGAAAAGGGTCCACCCCACCCCAATCGAAAGAAACCTGGTATACTTGGCACCATTTGGAAACTGCCCAGCAAAGACGGGAAGTCATCGGAAGTACCGGAAATCGGTTCACGTCGCGAACTCTTTTTAGACTCTTTCCTGATCGACGAACTCCATAATGTACGCCAGCAACTGCACCATCCCAAACGAGAAGGTGTTGCCCTACCCTTCGACAAACCCTGGGAAGGAAATTGGTCCGCCTACCCCACGATCATAAAGGAAGGAGACCTCTGGCGAATGTATTACCGAGGGCTACCTGGTGTTGGAGACGAATTCAAAGCGGTGACTTGTTATGCGGAATCTACGGATGGCATTACCTGGGCGAAACCCAACTTGGGACTTGTTGAGGTAATGGGCTCAAAAGAAAACAATGTAATCCTCAAAAAGAAAGAGGTGTGGTGTCACAATTTTAGTCCTTTCCTCGATACACGACCTGGCATCCCAAAATCAGAACGTTACAAAGCCATTGCCAGTGAAAAGAAAGATGGTCTCGTTTCATTTGTATCTGCCGATGGGATACATTGGAAACGATGGAAGGACGGATTCTTCTTCACCGACGGTATGTTCGATTCCCACAACGTTGCATTCTGGTCGCCCAGTGAACGACAATATGTTTGCTATTTCCGCACCTGGACAGGAACCGAGTATTCGGGGTTTCGTACCATCGCCCGGACCACCTCTAAAGACTTTGTTAATTGGGGTCCTCGAGTTGAGATGACTTACGGAAATACCGCACAAGAGCACTTATACACCAACGGCACGCACCCTTACATTCGCGCACCGCACATTTACATTGCACTGGCCAAACGCTTCTTCCCGGAGAAAGCCGCTCTCAGCAAAAGCCAGGCCCTGAAATTGGTAGACAATCCTGATTACGGGAAAGCCTCGAGCGACTCGATATTGATGACTACCCGCGGAGGACACCGTTACGACCGCACTTTCATGGAAGCCTTTATCCGCCCTGGGGAAACACTCCAGGACTGGGTAGCCCGCGACAACACCCCTGCCCTTGGCGTAATCCAAGGCAACGAGCGCGAATTGTTCATGTACCGCATGTCCCACTACGGCCAGGACAGTTCACACATGACTCGTTATTCATTGCGTATCGATGGTTTCGCATCACTCTCTGCACCTTACGAAGGAGGAGAGGCGATCACGAAATTTTTCACCTTCGAAGGCGATCAACTTTCGATCAACTATGCCAGTTCGGCAGCGGGCGAAATTCGCGTGGAAATCCAAGACGAATACGGTCAACCCATTCCTGGCTTTAGCACAGATGAATGTATCACCATCTTTGGCGACGAAATCGAACGGACAGTCCTTTGGGACGGAGACCCTTCATTGGCCAATCTAAACGGAACACCAGTCCGCCTGAAGTTTCACCTCAAAGACGCAGATTTGTTTTCGATAAAATTTTCGGAGAACGAAGGGTAACAAAGGTAATTTACCCAAGCGCTCCAGCGTTCTTTTGATTTTCTCTTCCCAACTGGCGAACTTGTAAACAGCCCTACTCCCCAAAAACTAAATAGCCAAACTGGCTCGGTTGATGAAAGGAACGAAGCGTCACCGATGACCAAGCCAGCAGTTCCTCCTCAAACCCGGAACCACGGTTGAATCTGTAAAAGTTGCCACGCCAAGTTTCGCCTGGTTTGGGCGTAGTAACGTTTAGATCGGAAAACGGCACCCTCACTTCGGCCAGCCATTCCACATCGATGTCACTTGAATCGCTCACACTGCCATCGACCACCACAGCGCTTTCCATTGATTCGGCAGTAAATTCCCAATGACCCTCGATGCCGTTTGAAATTCCTGAACCGTCGAGCTTGTTATCGATGATGGCGTCGAATTCTCCTCCCAGTGGATTCCATTGAAGCTCAAAGTATTGTTCCAGATTTCCTGCGGTGACAAAAAACTCACACACCTCTTCTTCCCAAAACCGGCTGTCCCGTTCGGTAAAGGTAGCTTGGATATCCGAGTCACTACAAATCCAAGCTAGATAGAGGGCCTCATCATCATACCACAGTCTGACTTCAGTAGCCTCTCTGCCCGATTTAGCGCCGGTTTTTTCGGCTAGCGACAACCGAACCGCCTGTTGCCAAACTGGCTCGTTCAGGCGAGCGTCTATGCTTATATCCGCAACTATCTTTGGAATAATAATCCGCTGAAGAGATGCTGATGATTCCGCCCGACCTGATTCAATCCTTTGGCATCCAATAAAGCTCCAGCTTGAAATCACAATTAACCAAAACAAGGCCAAATTCCTGGAATGACCAACTGACTTGGAGATAACTTCGAGATATGTCATATTGAGTTCGAGTTGAATTAAATCCTAAAGATTCAAACAGTAACGTAAAATCTAAAGTAGTATAAGTTTGTTTACAAATAGTAGGTGCAATTTATAACTAAAGCGTAACATTATGCCGATGATGAAGACAAAATACAGCTGGCCCTTGATCGCGACGGCCTTGTTGATCATAGCCCATTCGAGTTCTCTTTATTCAGAATCTGAAGCTAACTTAAGGCTGTTGGACTGGAAGCCAAAAAGCCAACTGGATGTTCCACAAATCGATATTATCAAACCGAGATTCCCGGTTATCGATATTCATAATCATCTGAGACGTTCGCTAGATGATCCAGCGCTCATGGACAGCTACCTGGAGGAAATGGACAAAGCAGGAATTTGGATGTGCATTAGCCTGGACGGATCAGGAAAGGAAGACCTCTACCTCAAACACCTGGAAATAGCCAATAACACTGCTCCCGATCGATTCTCAATTTTCTACCGAGTGAATTTGGAACGAGCCTATGACAAGGGGATTCGAGGTTTGAAGATCTCCAAAGCCCTGGGTTTGGCCGTAAAGGACCAAACTGGCAGATTAGTGACGGTGGACGACCCGAGGATGGATCCGGTTTGGGCAAAGTGCGGCGAACTGGGAATTCCTGTTTTAATCCATATTTCAGACCCAAAAGCCTTTTACGATTCCATCGATGAATTTAATGAACAGTACGATGAGTTGGCTGCTCACACCGAATGGTTTTTTCACGGTGACGAGTTTCCACCGAGAGAGGAAATCCTGGCAGCTCGAAACCGGGTCATCGCCAGGCACCCAAAGACAAACTTTATCGGAGCTCACGTGGGTAACGCTCCTGAGGAGTTAGGTAAGGTCGGCCTCTGGTTGGATAGGTACCCCAATCTGTATGTTGAAATAGGTGCAAGAATCAGCGAGCTCGGTCGACAACCCTACACAGCACGCGATTTTATGATCAGGTATCAGGACAGGGTGTTATTTGGAACCGACACACCACCCAATGCAAAAGCCTATTCTTTATATTATCGTTTTCTTGAAACTAAGGACGAATACATAGCCCCAACCGAAGCGCATCATCTACAGGGACGATGGCACATCTATGGACTACACTTGCCAGATGAAGTTTTAGAAAAGGTCTATTACAAAAACGCCCTCAAGGTTCTGGGACTGAGTTCCACACCGGCGAAATTCTGATAGCGGCTTAATGTCTAATTTAAACAATCGAAGCGTATGGCCTGGCCTGGCCACTCTTATTCTTTTGATCGTAACAACAGTCTCAGGTCAGCCGGAAACAACTAAACCTGGAATTGGAGCAAAACGTCCTAACATCTTATTCGTCCTCCTTGATAATATCGGTAAAGATTGGTTCCGATGCTATGGGAGCCAGGAAAATGTTACTCCCAACATAGACCGGCTAGCACAGACAGGGGTGAAGTTCCGCTCCTTTTATGTCACACCTGTATGCAGCACAACTCGCGTGGCTTTATTAACCGGACGTTACCCGTTTCGCACCGGCTGGCATACCCATCACGATCCAGCCATTTACGGAGGCGGCTATTTTGATTGGAACCGTGAAACTTCCGTTGCCCGCGTTTTACAGAAATCCGGTTATCGCACCTTCATTTCTGGGAAGTGGCAAATTAATGACCTGTTTGATCCAGAGCAGAAAGACGCACTCGAGAAACACGGTTTCGACGAGCATTGTATTTTCCCTGAAGGAAAGAAAGAACACCCTGCCCACAAGAAACGCTACTGGGATCCTTACGTGATTGAGAATGGTCAACAGTTAGAGACCGAGGGTCAGTACGGACCGGAAATCTTCACTAACAAATTGATCGACTTCATGTCCCGAATGGCAAAGCAGGATGACCAACCTTTCTTCGCTTACTATTCAGCAATCCTGACTCATATCTCGGTCGGAAATACTCCAGACAATAGCGAACGAAAACTTAGTTCCCGTGAACAATTTGCTGGTATGGCTCGCTATGCGGACAAGCTAGTTGGGCGAATGGTCACTGCTCTCGAAGACTTGGGGCTTCGGGATGATACCATTCTTATCATCGCCACTGACAATGGTACCGATAACGGAATCTATCACGGTTATGAACATCTCGGTGGTCGGGTGTCTGGAAGAAAAATTGATGTCGGTTCGACAATGAAACCTGATGAGCAAGGGTACTACAACTTATCTGAATTTAACGTGAATACACCCCTTATCATTAATTGCCCCAATCGGATTTCCGGAGGCCGGGAAAGTGACCAGCTTGTAGATGCGTCCGACATCTTTCCAACTCTGGTTAGTCTATCCAACGCGGAGATTTCAGGAAGTTTGGAACTGGATGGCCATTCACTCGCTCCGCATCTTCTAGGGCAGGATGTCGATACGCCACGGCGAACCTGGAGTTTCACACAGTATTACCAGATTCGCGTTATTCGGGATCATCGATTCAAACTATTCTCCAATGGACCATTCTTCGATCTTTCGGAAGATCCAATGGAATTGCACGATCTTCAAAATAGCCAGCGATTATCTCAAGATGATACTACACACCTAGCGCACCAGCGACTTCGCAACATTCTCCAAAGCCTTCCTCCCAACGCTCAACTTCCCTGGGAATTCCAAAGCATATCCGCTCGCCAAATCAAAGCAGCACAAGCGAGTCAAACGAGATAGATGACCTAGGACTAAACGCTTGGGAAACGCCACACTATCAATGGACACTATCCGTCCATCTACAGTCCCAAAGCCTTTCGTAGAAGCGGTTCAAAAGCATCCGCCTGGCGCATAAACCCAAGGTCATTCGGATGAGATGCGTCGGTGGCTCCTTCCCCATCCTGACCGAGAAGATGGTCACCTGGAAGATAGTAAATTTGTTCCATACCTTGAGCTACTAAGGAATCAAAAGATTCACGCAAAGCCGCGTGGTTTCCATCGTGATGCTCATTACGTGCAGGGAGTATCCAAGAATTAGTGTTCCGCCGATCTTCGACAAGTAGGATAGGCGTGTCAGGATGAGCATTGCGGAGTTGTCTTACCAAGGGGATGGTACGCTCGCGCACTTGATCAGGTTTTAGGTTAGGGTTACAGTCGATGACGAAAACAGATGCATCAACCCGCGTAAGAAATTCGCCGACTTCTGGCTCCATTTCTCCGTTTCCTGAAAAACCAATATTCAGGACCGGACGATCCAATCGACGGCCGAGTATGGCTGTGTGGACCATGCCGGGCCTCGATGCGCAAGCGCCATGAGTTATTGATGTACCATAAAAAACAATCGGTTTCGCCTCTCTAGGCGCCAGTCCCTTGAAGAACGCGCCTTTAGGAACACCGATTTGGAGATGCTCTACCCCGTTGTAAAGCGGTAAGTACGCGGCATACTCTCGCCGACCCGGTGCAAGCCCTTTAATGATCGAGGTACGAATTTCTTGAGCGTCAGGCTTGGTGACCATCACCCAGCGCCAGGCTCTGGTTTCGTCACGAGCGTAAAGGTCGATTCCGCTAACGCCGGTTGCAGGCATGTGCGGCATTGCGAGCCCATCATCCATAAGCTTGTAGTCGACCCAAATATCGGTGGCATCGGTTTCAAAACGGACCATCATCCCGGTGCTGTCGCGACTAAGTCGCCAGACAGGTTCTCGCACTTTTCCTTCCGCAGAAGCGGGAAGTCGATCAAACCAGCGCGCCCGAGGTTCGTCCCCCCAAGCTCGACCTTCAACACCCCAGTCAGTCACATCATGCCAATCAAACTCAGGCTCCACGATTTCCTGGCTAAACGCATAAGAAGCAACAACTAGAATCGAGAATAAGATTAAATATGAGCGCATGATAAGAAAACTACGCACTGGTTCTGAAAAAAGAAAGAGGTATATCTAAAAAACCAGCAACATTGCACAAAGGCTCATTCCAGAGTTTACCATAAATGCACATTCTAATGGCATCACCCTTCGATTCAGACAAAGTATTGAATCATCATGACGCCGAATCTTATCGATAGAAAAGAAGCACTCTTAAGGCTGGGACTCCTATCCATGAGTGGAATCGTCGGCACGTCATCGCTAAAGAGTGCGACGCTGAGATCGGCAACGAGCCATTGACAGCAAGGTCAATGTTTGAAGGCCGGAATGCAACTATTGCGAAGCAAAACAATCCCGACTATGTCATATGTGCCACAGCAGGACGGATAGAATTCGTAGTGGCAACTGTAGGAGAGGAGCTTGCTCCCGATTAAATTAACCCAGGAATGGCCAATTCGGGAGCAAGCTCCTCTCCTACAATTGCCACCAGGCTGTTCGAACATTTTCAAACTAATCAAACGGCGCTCTCGGCGTTTCGCGCGAGGCAACACCAACGATCGCCCTACCCGTTCACCGGTCTGACGAATCCTGCGGATGGAAGCCCAGCTTCTCTTTACTTTCGGTCAGGTCAAATAGTCCATACTGCCTGTTATCACTCGTTGCATAGGCGACAAGAAACGGAGTATCGATCTCAATCGCGCGCTCGAAAGTATGAATGCAATCACGGTGACTAAGGTAAAGGGCACGGAGGTGCTCTTCTTGTTCTGTCCCGTCTAAGAATCCTGGATCGTCTTCAACCGTAGTCCAACCTATCCTGAGGGCGATGAACTGAATTCCGGACACAGTGGAATAATATCGTCCTAGATTTTCACCAAACAATTTTGAAACACCATAAATCGAATCCGGATACGGCTCATCACTAATCTTGAACTGACGCTTATTGCCACGATCGGTGAGATGAGTCTTCAAATCCTTCATAAAGTAACCGTGCTGAGCATGATTGGTGCTCGCGAAAACGACCTTTTTAACACCCGCACGTACGGCTTCCTCTAACACATTCTTCGTGGCAATAATGTTATTTGGAAGAATTTCCTCCCAAGGAGCACGGGCGCTTACTTGGGCTGCGAGGTGGATAACACATTCCAGGTCATCGAATACTCCACCAACCTGGTCGGGGTCCGATAAATCAGCAACGGTCGATTCGTAATCGACGGGGTTCAAAGTGAAACGACGTAGGTCGTATTGAGCAGCAAAGGCTTTGCTCAAGATAGAACCGATACGACCGTCCGAACCCGTAATACCTATACGTTTCTTAACAGGCATTTAGCAACGCTCCCAAATTTCCCTAACCAGATCTTTGATTTGGTTGGAATCGGCCCAACGATCGGAAAGTTCATTGCCGTCTGCTCCCTGCATGGCGTAGCCAGGAGGCCCCAACTCGACCACAAAAGTCAGCGTGGCATCTTTAGGAGCAGTCGCTTTGAAATGTTTGAATCCCTGCTCCCACCAGCCGGCGAAAAGATCCAGCCAGATTTTATTGTGAGGAAAGGAGATCGGCACCTGAACCTGTTCACGTGAGGCGACGCGTCCATGAAAGAGTCCGCAGCGTTCAACGATCTGCGTAATATAGGCCTGGTTTTGCTCAGATATCGGAGGACCGGCAAATTCACGGGCCACCACGAAATGAGAAAGATCTCCGCACAACTTCATTTCAGGCACGGCTTCGATCAAATCGAGCGTGAAATACATGTCGGTGGTCATGCGGTCGCGATGCGTTTCAAAATAGAGCGGAATTGCAGCTTCCTCAGCCAACTGGATACACTCACGGATATAAGGAACGCCTTCATCCACCGTACGTGGCATGGGCATGGGTTGTAAATTGATGTGCGTCGCTCCGCCCTCCTGCGCCGCTTTAATATCGTCCTTAAACTCCTCAGAGCTCCACGGAAAAACAATGTTTCCACGTTTGAGACGATACTTGTCCGTGAGAGTCACCATTGCTTCTCGATGCTCTGTCTCTTCTATTATAAACTCAATGCCATCGAAACCAGCTTCGGCAACTTGCGCCACTTTTTCTTCCCTGGACCACTCGTCTCCGCCGAAGGGCAACTGAGTCAATCCCCAATACGATTGATATACTTGAAAATTCATAGGATGCGTCTGCAATAGTTGTATGAGAATTCTCCTTTAGTTGGCCAGAACAACTGTCGCTTTTTGGTAAAGCACAACGGATGTTTAACTTTGAGGCAGATTAGAATTGCGACCGCTACCCAGGTTTCGGATCGTTTACTCAATTTATTTTTCACTATGAAACACACCTATTCTCTCCTACTCCTCACTCTAATCGGATTTGGTTCGATATCCCAAGTCACTGCTCAAGAGCACGATATTTCAGAATCATTAAAGAAAGAGGCGCAGGCGCTTTCCCAAGCCGCCTTGGAAGAGAATATCGCCTACGAAATAGTCGAATCTCTAACTACTGAAGTAGGGCCTCGCCTGGCAGGAAGTAAAGCTGAAAAACGCGCGCGCGAATGGGGTGTTGCCAAATTGAAAGAACTTGGATTTGAAAACGTCCATGTAGAGCCCTTTGAGGTTCCCCTTTGGGAACGAGGTATAGAACGAGCCGAGATCGTATCCCCTTTCCCCCAGCAACTCACAGTGACTGCTCTTGGAGGAAGCGTTGCGACACCAGAGGAAGGCGTGGTGGGCGAATTGGTGCGCTTCGGTTCAATCAAGGAATTGGAAAAGCAGGCCCAGGGGAGTCTCGTCGGAAAGATTGTCTTTATCGACGAAATCATGACACGAACTCAGGATGGATCGGGTTATGGAGTGGCAGTGGCCAAACGACGCCAAACTGCTTATGAAGCCTTCAAGAAAGGAGCCATCGGAGCACTTATTCGTTCAGTCGGCACCTCCAGCCATCGATTCGCTCACACAGGACAAATGAAGACAATAACAGATATAACGGGTGAAATTGATAGCGTTCCCACCGCAGCTCTATCCGGTCCCGACGCCGACCAGCTTACTCGAGCGCTCGAACGAACCGAATCCATACAAATCAAACTACAGTTAACACCTAGATTCGAACCTGCATCAACTTCAGGCAATGTGGTGGGTGAAATCGTTGGAACGGAATCACCAGAAGAAATCATTCTCATTGGAGGCCACCTAGACTCTTGGGACCTCGGCACCGGTGCTATCGATGACGGAGCAGGAATTGGCATTACAGTAGCCGCAGCGAGGCTCATAAAAGATCACTATCCAAACGGACTGAAACGTACCATTCGTGTCATTCTTTGGGGATCTGAAGAAGTCGGACTCGTGGGAGCCAAGGCTTACGCTGAAGCACATGAAAACGAGTTACAAAATTTCATCGTGGCCGCAGAGTCGGACTTTGGGGCAGGAAAAATCTGGAAGTTCAACAGTTTCTTTGCTGAAGAGAAACTTCACTACCTTTCCAGTTTCGCCGATACACTCAAGCCCCTTGGTATTGCAAGAGGAGACAACCAAGCCAGCAGTGGCCCGGACGTCGGAGCTCTCAAAGCAAAAGGAGTACCCATCGTCTCATTACAACAAAACGGTTGGGATTATTTCGATCTGCACCACACACCTAACGACACACTAGACAAAATCGATCCAGATGACCTGGCACAAAACGTAGCCGCCTATGCTGCATTCATCTATCTGGCATCTGAGGTTGATGATGACTTTCGCGCCAAGGAGAAGGAAATCAATTAAAAGGATATTTTATTGAATTGCACATTCCCATGGACAGAAAGGAATTTATAAGTGCTCTCGGATTCGGCGCATCAGCCATGGTCGCCTCAGGCTACCAATTGGTTGATTCCGCAGCAAGCGCCCTACCAGATTACCACACGACAGGTTCGATCGCCAATGGGAACGCACGCAACTATTTCAAATTATAAAGATGCTACATAATGATTGTTTCTAAAAACTTAGATCGACTTATTTATATTTTCTCGATCACAGGATTTCTAGGTTTAGCCAACATTAAAGGGCAAGCAGGCAACCAACGCTTTTTAATTTCTTCAGAAGGTTCGGGAAGGGCCACGGCCTATTTAGAGTCTCCCAAAATAGTAAGTCACCAGGGAAAGACACACGTCGCTTGGCTTGATTCGCCAAAAGAGGGATTTCGCATACGTATCCGTACTTTGGATCAAAGTTCCAACAAATGGTCGAAAGCATGGACGATTGGAGAAGCTGAAGATAACCACGGAGGACCCGCGTTGACCATTGATGGTGAAGGTTATTTACACATTTTGTTCTACTCTCACCATCACCCCTTTCGTTACCGTCGATCTGTCAGACCAAACGATGCATCCGAATGGACCCCTTACCAGGAGTTTGGCTTAAATCTAACCTACCCTTCCCTCGTATGCGCTAAAGATGGCGCCTTGATCATGGTTGCACGCAGGAGCTACGAGGACAGTCCCTGGGAATTGGAAATGTGGTCCAAAAAGCCAGCGGAATCCTGGGCGCGACGTGGGGCTATTCTCCGGTCACGTCATGGAATTTACAGTCAATTTACTGCGTCACTGGCATGGGGACCTGACCATAGCACCTTACACCTGGGAGCACGCATTTATGAAATGCCGGATGACGAAGCTACTTCGCCTTTAACCACCGTCGGTTATCTATCGAGTCCCGATGGAGGGATAACCTGGATACGCTCCGATGGAACGGCCGTCGATTTACCCGCCACGCCGGATACCTTTGATGCTATTGCCAGCGGAAGAGCAAAAGAAGGTCGTGTTCTCAATGCGGGCTCCATAGGCGTCGACAAAAGAGGACGCCCTTTTGTCCCTTACAGTATTCGAACCCAGGATACCTGCCAAACCTATCTAGCATCTCCGATCGGTGGAGGAAAATGGCGACACTTGCACATGAACCCATTTCTACCTGACAGTTATCGTGAATGGGATCTGTTTATGCATGGCGGAATTTCCTTCGGCTCGTCGGGACAGCCAACCGTGGCCGCAACTATGATGCACATTTCTGTAGACGGTATAGATTGGGGAGAAGTCACAACAGAATTGGTGCGGTTTCGATCGCAGGATGACGGTGAAACATTCGTTGGTGAAGTATTTGAGACACCCAGCTCAACTGAACCACGCTGGATGCCGAACTTGGAACGGTCTACGGGATTCAACGAAATGCCAGCCGAGCCGGCGCTAATTTATACCGATGGAGTTCGGGGAGAAGGCTTGGGAGATGCACTTAGCAATCGCGTTTGGTGGCTACCAGGGAAAGAATAATTTATCAACAACCCCGCCCCAAGGGGCGAGGTATCAGAAGAGTGCGAGTTGTCTATCATCATGTAGTTTTGTGTATTCTTTGCCTTGGTTTTGAACGTAACTTTTTATGCTTTCCTCATCGCCGTGCCGCCCGACCGTAGAACCAAAATATCCGTCGCTCCAAAATTCCCCGCCCCAAAGCTGATTTTTGACTTCGGGACACAAACGAAATATTTCACGCGCCGTA
>Ga0115002_10007004_pt1 | contig 12812 bp, 7 predicted proteins | sample ArcticOcean_MG_C_8_FD_89576 | JGI IMG/M metagenome (GOLD analysis project Ga0115002, IMG submission 89576) | Marine microbial communities from western Arctic Ocean - ArcticOcean_MG_CB11_86 | ecosystem: Environmental > Aquatic > Marine > Oceanic | place: Arctic Ocean: Canada Basin | collected...
GCGGTTGCATTCGACTGCCTGCCGATGGTGATGCCGATGTCATCCTCATGAGTCAGCTCTTTGGCACCGTTCTGCATGCCTTCTACAAGCTCGACCCTGTGATCGGTCAGGATGTTGTGGTGCTGGGACAGGGCCCTGTGGGGCAGCTGTTCAATGCGGCCCTACGGAATCTTGGGGCTCGACGCATCATCGCCGTGGATCCACTTGTGCACCGACTTGAGATCGCCTCGCGCATGGGGGCGACACATACGCTGCTCTCGGGTGCAGGTCTTGTGGAACAGGTGCGCAGTCTAGGTGGTGGTGAATTGCCACCGCTGGTTGTCGAAGCCGTGGGCAAGCAGGAGTCGTTTCAACTGGCCGCTTCCCTGCTGCGTCGAAATGGCACACTGCTGTATTTCGGTGTGCCGAACAAAGAAGAAGGACGCGGTGTCATGTCCCTGGATTTTCTGCGCATGTTCGTCAACGAAACTCGAATCATCACAACTGTCGGGCCCAATCCACACTTCGATTACAGCCCGGCTCTGCAGTGGATCACCGAGGGGCGTATCGATGTGCGTCCCATGCTGACACACGTGATGCCCTTTGCCGAAATCCAACAAGCCTTCACGATGGCCTTCGACGAACCTGAGAAGCATGGTGCCGTGAAGGTTGTGATGTCCTTCGACTAGTCTGGTTGGGTGGGCTTGAGGTCGCCGGAATAGGTATTGGTCGGATCTGCGGCGCCTGGAAACCAGCCGCCCGGCGTTTCTTCCCAAGCGGTCCCACACATGGACGACAGGACGCGCCATTCGCTGGCGGCCAGTCGCGGATCCGGATGGAAGAGGAAGCGTGTTGCCCCGGCGGCTTCTGACGCCGCGAGGATGCCGCGCAGATCACGCGCCGTCATGGCATCACCTGCGTGGGGCGCTCTGCCGGTCGAGACCCAGAAAATCAAGCGGTCAGCATTCCCACCGACAGCGGCGAGAGCCCGTTGTGTCTCTGATGCGACGACGCTGTCAAAGAATTCCTGTGGAAAGCCGAGTTCCAGATCGAGAAGACTGTGAACACCAGGCAATTGCAAGCCAAAGAGATTCTCGACGACGAGCAGGGCATCCGCCTCGGTGAGTCGCTCATTCCAATGGCATAGACGCTGTACCCAGCGGGCGACGGTACCATACAGTCCATCAAAGCCGCGATGCCAGTAGTAGTGCTTCGGGAAGAGCAGATCAAAGGGACCTGACATCTGCTCATAGTCCTGGCCCGTGAGTGGCGAGAAGGTGGTCGTGCGTGGAATGCCACCAAGTAGCAGCGGACGATCCACGGCATCGACGGCAGCGCGCGCCTCGGCCCAGCGCTTTTGCGACAACAGGCGGCGCTGACGCAGCCAGTAGAGAGTGTCTTCCTCAATATCGAAGAGCGCCAAGCCGCCAAAGGTGCCACCCGGTGCCAGATAGCGAACGCGCTCGGGTGTCAACTGATGCAGACCCTTTCGCAGGGCGCCAAAGCCGCGTTTGAGTCGATCGACATCTGCACCGGCCTCGGCATAGGCGGCATCCTCACCGGGTCGCAGTTCGAGTAGTTCACCGTGGTGATGGAAGGCGAGTTCGTAGTGGTTTTCCCCCGGGCCGTCGACGATGAAGCCACTCGCCTGAGGAAAGCTGTTGGCTTGATCCTGCAGCGCCGCCGGCTCCATGGGACCGCCGAAAATCATGATCTGCCACCCACGCTCAGCGGCGTTGTTGAGCATGGCCTGCAAGCGAGCCTCGCGCTCTGGATCGGTGGGACCCTCGGGTACCGGTTCGCCATGGGCCGCATAGATCTCAGGATCAGGTGTCCAGGCGCGGATGACAGAACCATCGGGCAGATGGAATCTCATGTAACCGATGACGATGCCACGGACACCGGCTTCATGCCACGCGTCGAAGCGACGTTTGTAGTCATCCATCCAGTGATCGAAGGGGCCTGTGTCGTGGGCGAAGATCCAGAAATTCATGCTGTCTCCTGTTGCGTCTCGGATAGCGATGGTTCGGGTGGGCGACTGCGAAACAGATCTGCCATACCACCCAGGGCGACCTCGACATCTAGATCGCACACCTGACCAATTGTGCGCACGATGGGGCGGATCTGCTTCTCGATGTAGTGTTCGTAATCGATGGGGGCACGCCGATCACTGGCTGGCTGCGGGCCATCGCGGGTGACGACGTAGAAGATGGTACCACGCGGAGAAGCCTGCTGACGAGCGGCGGCCACGTGTGGTGGGATATTGCTCGTGTAGCTGTCCACTGATTTGCGCAGAGCCTTGCGATAGATGAGCTGATCGTCGCACTCGCCCTTGCGCACGGCATCTACGCAGTGCAATACGCGTGCTTCGAGAGCCTGACCCGGCGCATCGTGAAAGACGAGATCAAGCAGGTCACGTTGCAGTTGATGGGCAAGATCGGTCCAGTCACGCCGCACGGCCTCCATGCCGATGATCTCCACCTCTTCCTCTCCATCGGAACTGACCTTCAGGCCGGCGTATCCCTTGGCGCGAGCCCGCTCGCTATCACCCCGCATGGGAGGCAGAAGAAAGGTCTGGTAGTATTTCTCGAATTCGATCTCGAGATGGCTCGGCGTATCAAAGTGGTCGCGTACGTGGTTGGCAACCTGTTCGTTGATCCATCGGCACAACTCGTGGGCTGCTGCGTGCGCTTCGGCGGCTGTTGCCTCTGCGGGCAAGTCAGGATCGACGAAGAGCGAATCCGTATCGCCGTAGAGAACCGTGCCGCGACCAGTCGACTGCAGTTGTTCTTTAGCCCAACGCAGCAGGTAGTGACCGAAGCTGGTGATGGCGCCGGCCAGTTCCTCTTCGGCGAAGCGACACGATCCGGTGGCGAGCACACCGTAGAAAGAATTCATCACAATCTTGTACGTATAAGCGGCCAGTTCGTCGCCGCGGCTGCGGGCCTCGGCTCGCTCAGCAAAAAAGCCTTCGAGGATCTGCGGCAGGATTCCTGGCTCACGAATGAAACGTGTGCCGCCGGGGGCGCGCAGATAGGTCATGTCCGACGGTGGCAGTTCGAGGCGATCAGAGGTGCCGGCGTCCTCTCGGCCACCGGGCTGAGTCACATACGTCTGGGGCCCCTCCGCAAGGTTGCCATCTCTGGTCTGAGCGAGATAGAGATTGCGCGCCTGGAGATAGGTCAGGGGATCAATATTGAAGGTGCGGATGATGGACGGATACAGGCTCTTGAAATCGAAGACAAAGACATTGCGATAAAGACCGGCCGTCGTGGGCATCACCAAGCCACCGGGTGATCCGCCAAGCTTGACGCGATCAATGCCCGTGGTGGGGGCGACCATGCCCCGTTGTCGAAGGCCACAGATGTAGAGGAAGTCGAAGGCGGCGACAGATCCCCAGGCGCGTTCTAAGGGCAGGCCCGTGAGCGCCCCGCGACGCAGACTCAATTGCACCAGATCCTCCGTCTCCAAAATGTCGCGCACGAGTCGCGCATCTTCGAGACAGTAATCGCAGAATGTCGTGCGATCCTGCTTCCAGGCATCGAGGATCTTCTGCGGCATGCTGCCGCCCGTTGCATCTGCTTCTAACGTTTTGCCGCGGCCCACGACGGCGCGCGCGACGGTATCGAGTTTGTAGTCATCGTAGCGTTGCAATGTGGCGCGGACCAGGTGCATGGCATCAAGCACTTGGCGGCCATAGACAATGACGCGGCTGCCACCCCATGTGTCGCCCTCCTGATACCAGGAGTCGTCGGTGGATCTACCGAGATTGAAAGGGACACCGAGCGCGCGGCAGCGCTGCTGCAGCACGGTCAGATCGAAATCGATGACATTCCAACCAGTCAACACATCGGGGTCGACGTGGCAGATCTGTTCGACGATGGCGGCGACGAGCTGTCGTTCGTTGGCATGACACAACACGTGGGGCGGATCGTCAGGGCGTGGTTCACCAAGGATGTGCACCTGCTCGATGGGATCGCCCCACCCCCAACTGACGAAGCCACAGGACAGGATCTGTGATGCATCGGGAAGGGTCTCAAGATCGAGAGACAGCACGTGCAGGGCCGGCTCCCAATCATCGGGCGCCAATTCTGGTTCGACATAGACACGATCAACACCCTGGCCCTTGCGCCAGGAACCGGAGATCGAAATCGAGCCACGCAGTCCGCGGTGAATCAGGTACTGCCGGGGGTAGCTGAGATCGGCCTCATAAGTACGCAGGCCGGCTTTATGCACGGCCTCCGCCAAGGATCGAACCTGTGGTACACGACGGCAGGCGACATGCTGCACCGGTTCGCCATCCATCGTCGTCCATGTGGGCGATGTGGGCGGGGCGATCTCGGCACCGCCATGACGACACAACTCTACCGCCTGTTCGACCTCGCTCTCACGCAGGTAGAAGCCTGGTCGTTGGCGGGCATCGACAAAGGCGAAGGTCTCACCCGACTCGAGGCGCCCAATGCCGAAAATCGCAGCGCCAGGACCATGCTGACGATGGTAGCAGTGGAGGAGGAAGCCGCGATCGGCGGGTGGGTTCAAGGCAGATCCGTGGGTTGCCGGGAAGGTTGATGTCAAGTTGTTACCGTTGAGTTCAATTTACTATACAAAAGTGCAGTAGATCAACCGTATACTTCTTGAATCAATCTTCGGATAGACCCGATCGCGTAGGCTTTGCCATAGCGCTGCGACTCACCGGAAGGAAATCTGGGTGTATGGTCCATCATGAAAGGGCCGTTGAAACCATTGTCACGATAGGTCTGCATCGCGCGACGCATGTCGATATCACCTTCGTCCAGGAAGACCTCCTCGAAATAGGGCAACTGGCCTTTGACATTGCGAAAGTGCACCCAGCTGATCGCCTGGCGCGCCGACATCTCGGCAATGAAGTCATAGACACCTGCGCCGAGCAGTTCCGTCATACAGCCCTGACAAAAGAGCATCTTGTGCTGCGGACTAGGATGGTGATCGAAAATCCGCCGAAACTGCTCTCGCGTCGAACAGACCTGCGCCACGCCCCCCCAATGGTTCCGGCACGGGTGGATCGTCTGGATGAAGAGCCATGGTCACGCCTGCCTTCTCGGCGGCTGGTAGTACGGCATCGATGAAGGCTTGCATGCGCTGCCACATTTCTATCTCGGAGATTTCCGGCGCGTACAACTCTGGCCGATCCCGCATGAAGGCATCGTAATCGAAGGCGCTGTAGGCTACGCCGCCGCGGCCAATGGCAGACTCTGTGCGGAAATTTCCCACGGGTTTGAAGTTCCAGCCCAAATCGGGGATGCCTGCCTGTCCCAGAGGATCCAACAACTGGATCCAGTTGGCTGTCTGCTCTTGTGCGTCTTCCAGACCGAGTGGAATCTGCTTCGGACAGGAGAAGAACATATTATTCAGCTTCATGCCCTTCGCTTCGATTTTCTCACGGGCCTGCTCGAACAATTCGGTCCTGTTCTTGCCATCCGAGATGTTCATCTGATGATCCTGTACCGACACGGCCTGCCGCGTTTCCAGGTGAATGGAATCCACGCCCAAGGCGGCGAAAAAACTAAGCCAGTCGCTGTCGAGATCGTTCCAGTTGATCTGATCCTGAATGAACATGCGAACTCCTTCTTTACTACGACTACTGCAAAGTGTCATGACAGATACTGTAATGTGTGAAGACACGATCATGAACACCTTGCGTTGGTGCAACTCGAAACAGCACCGGCGTGTTCACGAGCTCACGACTATTGCTTGCTTTCTTGTATGCTCCCAAGTGTCCTGTTTACAACTAACGGAGGTGTAAACATATGCGGACTGTCACGATTTCGATGCGCCTTCCACAGGCGGAGGTCGTCGCCCTGGAGAAGCTTGCCCAGGAGCTTGGCACGGAGCTTGGCACGGAGCGACCGACCCTGCTCAAGCGCGCCCTTCGCAAGGGGGCTCAAGGTCTGAGATTCGAGCGCGCCTGCCAGGCCTATCGTGCTGAGGAGGCGACCTTGTCGCGGGCGGCTGAACTTGCCGGCCTGCCCCTTCGGGATATGATCCTGAGACTCAAGGCTGACGACCTCAAACTGAGCTATGGTGTAGAGGAGTTGGCGGAGGACCTGCAGGAGTGATCGTTGTGGCGGATGCAGGTCCGCTCATCTTCCTGGCGAAGCTCAGGCAGCTGGACCTGGTGCCGCGATTGTAGTCTTCGGCAACAAAGACGAAGGCCCTGTTGCGACACCAGGCGCCCTCGACGCGGCCATCATCGAAGAGGGTGGCGATGATGACACCCCGACGATCGGCGACCAAGGTCAGACTGCGGCCGCCACGCTCCTGCCGCACCGTGTCTTCGACCGGGTGGTGATAGGTTGCGCCATTGAAGTCTCACCCGTAGTCGTTCTGCAGAACAAGACAGGTAGGTTTTTAGATGGGCATGCGCCAAGTTGAGGGCGCAGGGCCGGAGAAGACGGGACTTGCGGCGCCGTCGCATCAACTTTGACGTGCGACACTCAGGGATAGTAGCACTCCTCCGGTGTTCGATCTCCTGCTCCCAGTAGGGTCGACGGTGCCTTCCTCGAAGACCCCGTCGCTGACACCGGCGGATGATCCGCCGGGCGGTCGTCTCGACGATGCGCTGCACGTCGCGTGGTCATGGCTCCGGTCTCCTTGTTGCGTGCGAGTGCCTGCAGGGTCGATCCGGCCAGGCGGTATCCGCTGGTCCCTTGGCGTCCCTCATACGCCGCCCCGTTGCACTTTTGCGTGATTTTTCTGTTCTTGAATCCATGACCCCCGCCGCCTCTCACCCACCGGTCCTGCCGTACGACCCGTTCCGCTCCATGATCCGCCTCTGTTGCGTCTTGCTGTTGGTGGTCATCGTCACCCCGGTGCACGCCATCGAGTTCGTCGCCGTCGGTGTCGGCGACGGGGCGCTGCCGTGGGACCAGGCCGAGTCATCGTCGCGGTTCGTCAGTGTCGAGGCTGACAGCATCTGGATGTGGGACATCGCCACCGAGGCCGATCTGACCCGTGGTCTGGCCGAGCGTGGCGGCTTCGCCCTCTACGCCGGCGAGACCGGGCTTGACACACTGCGCACGACGGCGCTCTTCGACGGCGACCCGACGACCTACTTCGACCCGGACGAGAATGCCGCCATCGCGCGCTCGTCCTCCATCCTCGTCGATCTCGGCGGCACCTTCAACATCAACCGGGTGCGCTTTTTTCCGCGCCTCGACGTCAGCCACCGCAACCGCTTCCTGCAGGAGTTTTCCCTGCGCGCGGCGCTGATCCTGCCCATCGGCGACGTCGACCTCGTCCTCGAGCGCGGCCTGGCGCAGTTCCAGGCGCCGAATGAGAACACCGAGCCCGTCGTCGACCTGCGCTTCGGCTCCGTGAGCGCCCGCTTCCTGCAGTTGCAGCCGCTGACCGGTCGTGCCTGGGAGATTGCCGAGCTCGAGGTCTACAGTGACGGCACCGTGCCCCAGGGCGAGTACGTGTCCGTGCCGCTGCCGGCGCGGCAAGCGACGCCGGTGTGGGGCGAGGTGAGCTATGAGGGCGGCAATCTGGCGCAAGCGCCGTTCGTCGTGCAGACCCGCACCGGACCGGATCCCCACCCTCTCCTCCACTTCATCAAGAACGGCGACGAGCTCGTGCAAATCGACGCGGCCTCGTGGGCGACGACACTGCCCGGTCTGCAGGGCCCCGTGGAGCCGAACCCGGAATGGGGCGGCTGGTCGACGGTGACCGACGGCGCCGTGCGTTCGCCGGCACTGAACCGCTACCTGCAGTTCCGCGTGTCTCTGCCGGTGCCCGGCACAGGCCTGCGCGAGTTGCGCTTCGAGTACAGCTTTCCCCCCATCGCCCGCGACCTGGCCGCCGAGGTCTGGCCGCGTACTGTCGCCGCCGGTGTCGAGACCGACTTCACTTTGTCCCTGGCGGCGGAGATGAAGACCTCTGGCGCCGTGCAGCGGCGGGATACGGGTTTTCGTCAGATCGAGGTGCGCACGAGCGCCGAGATCTCTCGTGTCGGCCGCGTCCTCGTCGACGACGAGGAGGTGTTCGCCACCGCCCAGATTCAACCCGGTGTGGGCTTCAGTCTCAATCTGTGGGAGCGGGTCCTGAGGGACGGCAGCTTCGTGCAGATCGAGCTTACCGCCGCCGCCCTGCGTGATCGCACACTGTTCGAGGTGCGCGCCGTCGACCGCCGCTCCGACGTCGACGACGGACAGTCTGTCGCCTACCAGCTGGCGCGCGCTGCCGACGTCGATGTATCGACGCCGGGGGGTGGCCTCATCGTCGATCTCGACGACGGCGGTGACGGGGGGACCGAACTGCTCGCCAACGTGCGCCTCCACAGCCCGGTGATCACCCCCAATGGGGACGGCGCCAACGACGCGCTGCAGGTGTCGCTGTCGCTGCTCAAGCTCATCGAGCCGGCGCGCCTGCGCCTCGAGATCTTCGGCCTCGACGGCGAGCTCGTGCGCCGCGCGGTGGATACGCCACGCAGCAGCAGCAATCTGATCCTGAGCTGGGATGGCCGTGATGACGCCGGCCAGGTGGTGCCGCCGGGCAGCTACCTCTACCAGATCCGGGTTGACGCCGATGCGTCCAATGGCCGCCATCACGGCATCGTGAGCGTTGCGTATTGAGCCCCCTGCGCGCCGCTGTTGCACTCTCGCTTCTCGCCGCCGCCACCGGTGCCCAGGAGCCTGAGGAGCCCGCCGATCCGGGCTACCGGGTCACGGGCAGCCGGGTCGTCGTCGAGGGCGCCGAGCAGTGGGCAGCATGGCAGGTGCCGGAGGGTGCGGCCGTGTTTGGTGAGGATGGCTCCGTGTCGCCGCGGCTGCTGCGGCAGCGCATGAATGTGACACTGGACGCCGGGGATTACCGCTTCCTCGCCGCCGACCAGGACACGATATACGGCGGCGTACACATCGCCCGCTCGGGTGCCGAGACTGCAGAGCTCGCCATCGATGGCGACACCACGACCTACTGGGAGCCGGATCCCACGACCCCGGTCGACGACTGGGATCTGGAGGTCAACCTGGGCCGTTCCGTCATCGTCGAGCAGGTCATCGTACGGTTTGCTGCGCAAGGAGAGGGTGATCCATTCCTCAAATTCCGTGTGCGTCTATCCGACGGGAACGGCTTCCGCGAGCGCTCCAGCGTGCTCGAGTACTTTCGCGTCGGCCAGATCAGCTTCCCCAACAAAGACCAGCGCGAGTTCGTGTTCGACGTGCGCCCGCAGCGTCCGGTGCCGGATGGCGTCGTCGGCGAGGTCGCGCAGTTCGTCCGCATCGAGGCCCTGGACTCCGACGGTCCGCGGGGACAGGAAGTCGATGCCGAGGCGTATGCCGTCCTGCCTGCCGAGCAGAAAGGGGCCATCGACTACTTTCGGCGCACCGTGACCGGTCGCGAGCTGCCGGTGGACGAGCTCACCTGGATCGAGCTGTCCGATGAGGAGCGCGGCCCAGCCCGCTATTACCGCTGGGAGCGGCCACGACTGGCCGAGATCGAGGTCATCAGCCCCGGCGAGAACGTCGTCTTGCTCACCCAGCAGCGGATCAATCGGGAGACGTCGATCTTCACCGATCCCCTGCGTGCCATCACCACCGATGGTCGTGTCGGCTCGTTCACCTCGATCAAGGCCTACGACCCGCTACGCAACCGCAACCAGCTCAGCGTCGACCTGGGGGTCAAATACTGGCTCGACCGCATCCGCCTGGTGGCGACGAAGACGCCGATGCGGGCCTACCAGGTGCTTGTGTCGGACGGCTCCTTCGACCCCAGCGGCGAGCGTCTGTGGAACGGGCTGGAGGAGCGCGCCAACCGCGAGCGCTACCTGCAGATCCAGGAAAAATTTCCGCTGCAGGAGGTCCGCTTCATCGAGGTGCGGGCCCTGCAGCTGCTGGGCACCGAGACGGAGGCCGGAAGTCTCGCCGAGTTGCAGGCCTACGGCGAGGGCTACGTATCCGAGATCGAGCTGACATCGCCCGTCATTAAGCTCGGGGCGTCGCGCATGTTCACGAGCCTGTCGTGGGACGGCGAGGTGCCCAACGACACCCGCATCGAGATTCGCACGCGCACCGGCGACGATCTGACCATCCTGCGCCGCTACTTCGACCGGTGGGGCCGCGAGTGGAGCCAGGAGGCCTGGGAGGCGGCGCGCGAGGAGTTCCGTGGCCCCGTAGAGGAGCTGGAGCTACCCGGTCCCCAATGGAGCAGCTACAGCGAACTCTATCGCGAGTCGGGGGAGCTGTTCCGGTCGCCGAGCCCGCGGCGCTACGCCCTCGTCAACGTCCGGCTGAGGACGACGAACCCGCAGCGCCGGGCCCTCATCCGCCGCCTGCAGATCGGCTTGGCGCCGCCGCTGGTGGATCAGATCTTCGCCGAGATCACCCCGTCGCGGGACGTCCAGCCCGGGGTCGACACCGAGTTCACGATGTACCTGCGGTCGCAGTTCGCCGTGGCCGATCCCGGCTTCGACGGCATCGCTCTGCGCTCGTCATCGACGGCGCCGGTGGAACTGCTCGGTCTGCGTGCCGGCTCCGAGACGCAGATGCGCTTCGGCACCGGGCGAGATCTGCTGGAGGTGTCCAGCATCGAGCCCGCTGACGGTGGCCTCGACATCACCCTGCCGGAGGTGGAGCGGCGCTCTGGCAGGATCTACGAGATACGTTTCCGCACCCAGGTCTTTCTCTCGGGAACGACGTTCCAGGCGCTGCTGTCGCTGGCCTCGCGGCCCGGCGTCGTGCAGCAGGCCAGTGACGGGGACGCCGTCGACTTCGTGCAGAGCCAGACCCTCGTCGCTCTGTCCCAGCTGCGTCCCGGTCGTCTGCTCGATGTCCTGCAGATCGAGTCGCCGGTGCTAACGCCGAATGGGGATGGCATCAACGACAACACCATCGTCGGCATCGACGTGTTCCAGGTGCGCGGCAGCAACGCCCACATCAGTGTCCAGGTCTTCGATCTGGCCGGCGTCCGGGTCCGCGACCTGTCGCAGACGGCGCCGTCGCCCAGCGGTCGGCACCAGATCCCCTGGGACGGCCGCGATGACGGCGGCGGTCTTGTCGCGCCTGGTATCTACATCGTGCGCGCCGGCGTCGATGTCGACGCGTCGACCTCCGCTTATCGCACCGGGCTCGTCCATGTCGCCTATTGACCGGCTCCTGCGGCGTGCGGCACCGGGGCTGGCGGCGCTGGCCTTCGCCGGTCAGGTCTGGGGCCAGTCGTACGGCGCCCAGGCGACGTCGCTTCTGGCCCTGCGCTCCTCCGAGGAGCTGCATCCGCAGTTCGAGGTGGCCTACACGACCCCGGCCCTCTACAAGTGGTACGGCCCACGGCATCTGCCCATCGGCTACCTGCGGCCGTGGTACCAGGATCAGCTGACCAACTACGCTCAGCAGCAATTCCAGCGATACCTCGATGCCGACCTGGAGGGGGACGAGTGGCACGACGCCTTCGGTCGGCGCCTGGGACGGGGCTGGCTCGTCTACACGTGGGAGCAGGAGCAACCCGGGCGCAACAGCTCGCGGATTCGGCAGGGCAGCTTTTACAACAATGTCTTCGGGCGCCTCGTCATCTCCTCCGATGCCGCCGGCGGCGGCACCTACCGGCTCATGGTTGGCTCCGAAATCGACGCGCGGCTGACGCCGATGACGTTCTTCAAGCCCAACTTCGAAGGTGTCCGGCTCGACTACGCCACCGACCGCCTGTCGTCGACCTTCCTGTTCTCCCGGCCCTCCGACCCCGGCAACGGGGGCCGCACCAACTTCACCCACGTCGCAGCCGGCCACGCCGAGGTGCAGCTGTTCGATCTGGCCAAGATCGGCGCTACCTACGTCAACGCCCACAGCGCCAACTCGGAGGACGAGTTCAGCGTCGGCAACCCCCTTGCCGGGGTGCTGACGACGGCGCAGAACCAGGCTCTGTCGACCCTGTGGGTTCAGATCCGCGACGACTCACCCCTGGACGGCAGCGGCGGGGCTACAGTGTTCGGCCACGACATCATCCTTGTCGACACGGCAGGCGTCGAGCTGCGCGGTTCGGAGATCGACTTCTTGCCCGCCATCGCCGGTGCGCGGCTGCGCGACGGCGCCCTCGTCGCCGACGGCTCGGAGACGATGCTGTTCGAGTACGACCTGGCCAGCTTGCGCGACAAGGGCTTCGACCCAGAAACGATCACTGCCGCCACTGTCGAGATGGCGGTGGCCAACGATTACCGTGTCGAGCTGGCTTCCGACTTGCAGACCGATGGCGAGCGGTTCAATCCCGAGACCGTGTTCCTCACCTACGGGCGCGCCGAGGGCAACGTGCAGGACGACAGCAATGGAGAGTTGCTGCGACTCGGTTACGGTCTGCCGACCGGCAACGAGCTCATCGGTCTGAACTGGGACCTCGTGCATTTGGGCGGGCTGTCGGTTCAGGGCGAGGCGGTGCTCAACCGGCAGCATCGGCGATACCCCAACACGCGCACTGAGGATCGTCACGAGATGGTGCGCCGGGCGCATGCCGCGTACGGCATCGCCGCCTACCAGCGGCTGCCCATCAACCTGTTCGTCGAGGCCTTCCACATCGCCGATGCTTACGCGACGAGCTTCTGGCTCACGCAGGCCGGAGGCGTCATTCGATATGAGGCGCCGGTGCCGATGTTGTACGAGTTCGTCGACGACGACGACGATCACGACTCCATTCCGGAGTGGCAGCGGCCCTTCCAGCGCTCCTCTCAGGGCATCGCCTGGCCGGGCTACGACGTGGATGGGGACTTCCTGCACGACTACAACCAGAACAACAACCCGCGGCCGGCGTCGACGGTGTCGATCCCGGGACGGCCGGCGCAGGTGCCGACGAACCGCAACCGCAACCTGGTCCCC
>Ga0115002_10007005_pt1 | contig 12811 bp, 12 predicted proteins | sample ArcticOcean_MG_C_8_FD_89576 | JGI IMG/M metagenome (GOLD analysis project Ga0115002, IMG submission 89576) | Marine microbial communities from western Arctic Ocean - ArcticOcean_MG_CB11_86 | ecosystem: Environmental > Aquatic > Marine > Oceanic | place: Arctic Ocean: Canada Basin | collected...
CAAGGCCAGCTCGCGAACGTTATCCATGTCGATTCGCTCGGTGTCAGGGTCCATCCCGTACGAGACGAAGTTGTAGAGGATGCCTGAGAAGTTGACATGGGACCCATGGGTAAGGTGACCACCTTGATCCAACCTCATCCCGAGAATGGTGTCACCGGCGTTCAACAGGCCGAAGTACACCGCCATGTTGGCTTGGGCACCCGCGTGCGGCTGCACATTGGCGTGGACACCGCCAAAGAGCCCCAGTGCCCGCTCCTGAGTAAGCCGTTCCATTTCATCCACAACTTCGCAGCCCTCGTAATAACGACGACCGGGGTACCCCTCTGCGTACTTATTGGTGAATACAGAGCCGCTGGCCTGAAGGACCGCTTTGGAGACGAAGTTCTCTGACGCGATCAAGTGGATGTTGGAGTTTTGGCGGGCGACATCCTTGGTGATGAGCGCTGCGATCTGTGGGTCGACTTCTGTGATGGATCGGTGGTCTGTCATAGAAGAAAGGCTAACCGATTGTCGCAGTCGCGCATCCCCTAACCTGCGCTAATGGACACCGTCTCATCTGTTACAGAACTGGCCGCTTTAGCTCGCAGCCGAATGCCTCACTTGGGCGGCACTTTGCTGGTGGTGATCGATGGCCCAGCTGGCGCAGGAAAGTCCACACTCTCTGGTCGCCTCGCCCTAGCCATGGATGCTCAGCTCCTTCACCTTGACAACATGCTGGAAGGCTGGGGTGACCTCGACCGTCTCTGGCCGCGGTTCGAAGAGGAGATCCTGATCCCTCTCAGCGAGGGGGTCCCGGCCTTGTTCGAGCCCTGGGACTGGGAGGGAGATCAACTCAGCGGAGAATCGGCAACCGTGCAGGTTTCGCCTCGTCTTATCATCGAGGGCGTCGGCAGCGCACACGCGGGCATCGAGAAGTACGCCAGTTTCAAGATCTGGATAGAAGCCCCAGAGGCGGAGCGCCTTCGGCGGGGCCTCGCCAGACCAGGGCAGGAAGACAGCAAGAAGTGGGGTACCTGGATGCCCATGGAATCGTCCTATTACGACGTCGACAAGACAAGATCCCGAGCAGACATCATCATTGACGGAACAGTGCCTCTGCCGGACTGAGGGAACCCTTGGCATCTCGATCTTAGTGGTTCAAGCGGGCTGCCCGATCCGCCCTGCGGGCACCTTCCCGTACACAGTAAGGAAGCGCGGTGAAGGTCCCTTGTGGGGGAACTGTCGGCGGAGCCGATTGAGGGGTCACCCGTCTCAGGCATCTGCCCCGGTTTGGGGTTAGCTCTCGCTCCTAGTCACCCAAGCGAGGAATTCGCTGGTGAGTTGGTCGTGATCAGAAGGCCTCCGGACCGCAACCAAGTCTCGCTCGGCAATGACCGGGCCTACCGGACTCAACGGATCTCCCTGCTCTGCGACTCCGGTCGGAAGCACTGTCCATCCCACGCCTAGACGAGCCAACTCCTTCAGAACCGCAGGATTGTTAGCCACTGCCTGCACATCAGCCCTAATGCCCCGGTTCACCAAACCCCCATCAATCAGGCGGCGGGTCCGCGAACCCGGCTCATACAGGACAGCTCGGCCGTCTTCCTGCGTGCCGTAGAGCCGCAACTCTTCAGTTGCAACCACAGCCACCTGGCCCTCATCACCCGCTCCCACGACGAAGACCAAGTCCAACTCCCCGAGGGCAAGGCGCTCAAGCAGTCGCTCCGACACATCCACGGCCACAAACACGTCGACGTCTCGTCGATCTCGCCGATAGGCAGCCACCTTGTCTCGCAGGAGATATAGCGCTGCAGCATCGATCATCCCGATCCTCAACCCGTGGCTGAGGGCTCCGCAGTTCACTTCATGCCAAAGCTCGTTGCTAAGCGTCACCACAGAGCGGGCGTAATCTAGGACCCTTTCTCCCGACTTCGTCAGAGCTCTCCTGGACCCAAGCTTCTCAAAGAGATCAGACCCCACCAACGCCCCGAGGCGAGCCATGCTCTGGGACACGGCTGACTGCGTCATAGCAAGCATGGACGCAGCGTCGGCCCAGGTGTCGTTCTGCTGGATCGCTACTAGCACATCAAGTTGTCGCAACGTAGCGCTCTTTAGAAATTCATTCATAAGTAAAGCTTATCATCTATCGCAAGAATATTAATTAGACCAATGACTGGTAGCGCCATACCATTACTCTTCAATCTCCCCGACTGCACGGAGTAACCATGTCATCTGCCGGTCGCCTAGGCATCCTCCTTCCTGGAATGGGGTCAGTCGCCTCAACATTCATCGCGGGTGTCATCGCTGCCCGGCAGGGACTTGCTGCTCCAGTTGGCGCACTCAGCCAGTTGGGTCGAGTAGGTAACCAATCGATGACCGAAGCCCTCAACCTCGCGACACTTGACGACCTCGTCTTCAGCGGTTGGGACCCCTACACCGGCAACATGGCAGACGCTGCCAGGAAGGCCGAAGTACTCCAGGACGACATTCTCGAGAAGGTCTCACAGGAGCTTCTACAGATTCAGCCTATGAGCGCTGTATTCGACGAAAAGTGGACCGAAGCCCTTACCGGCACCGACAACGTCAAGACCGGGTCACTCTGGGAGCAGGCGCAAGAACTCCGCACAGACATCCAGTCGTTCAAGGCGATCAACAATCTCGACAGAGTCGTCTGCGTTTGGACTGCCAGCACCGAGGCCTACATCCTCCCGACGGAAGTCCATCAAACGATTGAATCTTTTGAAGAGGGGCTCCGTAACAGCGACCCCTCTATCTCTCCGAGCCAGGTCTACGCATACGCCCTCGTCCAAGAGGGAATCCCCGTCGCTAATGGTTCGCCCAACTTGATGTTCAACTTCCCAGCAATGCAAGACCTCGCCTGCCAGCGCGATGTCGCCATCTCAGGTCGGGATTTCAAAACTGGGCAAACACTGGTCAAGACAGCCATCGCTCCGATGTTCGCCTCACGCATGCTTGGGGTGGACGGTTGGTTCTCGACCAACATCTTGGGAAACCGTGACGGACTGGTCCTAAGCCGGGAAGAGAATTTCAAGTCCAAGGAGGCCACCAAGGGTGGAGTGCTCGACGGCATATTAGACGCAGAGGAACATCCCGATCTCTACGGCGACATAGATCACATGGTTCGCATCAATTACTACCCACCCAAGGGCGATGAGAAGGAGGGTTGGGACAACATCAACTTCTTCGGCTGGATGGGCTACAAGATGGAACTCAAAATAAACATCCTCTGCAAGGACTCGATCCTGGCGGCACCAATCGTCCTCGATCTCGCTCTCTTCATGGACGCAGCTGCCCAGGCAGGCCAACGAGGCGTTATCGACTGGCTTGGCTTCTACTTCAAAGAGCCCATGACCCGTGACGCGACAGACGTTCCAGTCCACCATCTATACGAGCAAGAAACGATCCTCCACGAAGCCTTGATGAAGCTAGCTGTCGAGGTCTAGGTTTCCCTAACGCGAGCTTCACGGAGGGATGGCTCCTTCCCTTCTGTAATTCAGTCGTGGACTAGCGTTCCGTGCGTGGATCTCACCCCGACTCATCTCGAACCGACCTTCATGGCGAGCTTTCCTTCTGTGGACATGCGGCTCAGTGACTCTGTCGTGGTCCGATCCTCAGCTCTCCCCCACCGACGGGTCAACGCAGCCTGGGTGACCGGCAGGTCGGCCGATCCGGGCCTGATCGGTGACATCGAGGAGTACTACGAGTCTCTCGGTCAGGACCCTATTTTCAAGGTGGCGGACGCGCCAAACCTAGACAGGGCGCTTCGCCTTCGTGGGTACCAGGAGGAAGGGCTAACTCCCGTATTGGGCCTTGAACACCTGGCTATCGGCCAGCCAGCCAACACTGCCCTGTCAGGTGAGGCTGATCTTGAGAGCGCTGTGCGTTACCGGATGGAGTTCACCCAGAAACCCATCGATCGGCTCTCCCTCTATCTCGATGCCTACCAACGCTCCCCAGGACACACTGGTGTCGCCTTCGGCATCGACGGCCTTTCCGTGGCAGCGGTTGGGATGGTTCACTTGTATCAGGGCTTCGCTGCCATCAGCAACGTCGCTGTTTCCCCATCGGCCCGCCGTCAGGGGCTTGGTCGAGCGGTGACCGAGGGGCTCATGAGCTGGTCAGCCTCACGCGGCGTTGAAACGACGGTGTTGCAAGTGGAGGCTGACAATCAAGCCGCAATGTCCCTGTACCAAGACTTGGGATTCGAGAAGCTCTACGACTCTTGGTACCTACGCAAACCTAGGGAGCCAGTTACCTGATGGACACTTGCGACGTAGCCATTGTCGGTGCTGGGCTAGCTGGGCTTGAAACCGCCCGCCTTCTTTCAAGCTCAGGTATCGACGTGGTGCTCCTAGACCGTAAGGCGAACCTATTCGAGAAGATCCACACCACTGGGATCTTCGTCCGACGTACCTTCGAGGACTTCGATCTTCCAGAAGCTTGTCTCGGACCGCCAATTCGTCACGTGGTCTTGACGTCTCCCTCCGGCAAAGAACTCAAACTCAAATCCGATCAGGACGAGTTCCGCGTGGGCAAGATGGGATTGCTCTATACGGCCCTCCTAGAACAAGCTGTGGAAACGGGAATGCGCTGGTGGCCAAAGACAACGTTCTCGAGCCTTCAAACGAACGACGAAGGCGCGACGCTGAAGCTCAGAAGTGGAGCAGAGACGATCTCTCTCCAGGCCCGCTACGTGGTAGCCGCCGATGGCGCCATCTCGCGAACTGCCGCAGCGCTCGGGCTCGACGTGAACAAAAAGTGGATCGTGGGATCTGAGGCTGTACTGGGTTCGGATCTAGGGTCCGAGCCACCACACTTCCGCCTCACGATGGACGCCAAGCTGGCTCCTGGGTATCTGGCGTGGGCAGTCGACGACGGCCACGAGCAACACGTAGGGGTTGCGGGCGCTGGCAAGAACTACCGGCCTGCCGAAGAGTTGCGGAGATACAGCGACCAACTCGGAATGAGCCCCCACGTCCCAGTCATCGAGCGTCGAGGCGGACGGATTCCGGTAGGAGGGGTCCTTCGGAACATTGCAAACCGACAAGGGTTGTCAGTAGGAGACGCCGCTGGAGCAGTATCCCCGCTGACGGCCGGCGGCCTCGATCCTTGTCTGCGGCTATCTCGTCTTGCAGCCGACGTGATCATCGGCATGCTCCAGCACGACGCGGCAGACGCCTACCTGAGGTACAACGGAGAACGCTTCCGTAGCCGTTTCTCGTCCCGCTTACTCCTTAGACGCCTCTTGGAGTTGGCCCGATCGAACACGCTTATCAACCTCGGCATGTGGGCTCTGAGAACCCCGCCTGGACGGAGGTTTGCTGCAAAGTTGTTCTTTGGTCGAGGTTCGTTCCCGGATGTTGAGCTCAAGTATCTTCAGCAGCCGGGCGAGCCAAGCTGAGTCAACTCGAGACGGGTGGCTCGCCCAATCCGCACCAGCGCTAACCCGATGTCTTGAGGCCATTACGCGCTTTCTTCTTCCGCTCCAGCGGGGAAGACAGGCCCGCTCGCGGGCCAGATGGGGCACACCTACACACCTGACTCTCCAAGGTGAGATACCCCAAACCGCCCACAGGACTAGGTGCCCCTTAAGACTGGCGGTTCTCTCGGGCTGGCCCATCCGCCTGCCCCGAAGGCACCTTCCCCGTAAACGGGTAAGGGATCGCAAGAGACTCGCCTCAACCCAGACCTAAACGAACCGGTCCACATCGAGATTGCCTTGGCGAAGAACCCTTGGCTGGTCTCCAGACAGATCGAGGACCGTCGACCCGCTGCCACCATGGCATTCGCCCGGGAGATAGAAATCTACTTCGTTGCCGAAGACCTCCTCGGCACTAGCTCCGTCAACGACCTCAGCGCCTCCAGTGAGATTCGCTGAAGTAACGGCCAGGGGGCCGGCCTCAGCGAGAACCTCTCTGAGCGCGTCGTGGTCCGGTATGCGGACACCGATGGTTTGGCGAACTACGTCCCCCACTCCCGACGGAAGCCCCTTGGATGGCAAGACCAGCGTGAGGTCACCTGGCCAGTACTCGTCGGCGATCGTGAGAGCCAGAGCCGAGAATTCAGCCATCCGGGCGACTTGATCGATCCGTGCAGCCAACACGCCAATGGGCTTGTCCTTGTCCCTGCCCTTCAGCAGGAAAAGTCGAGCCACTCCCTCGAAGGAACTCGGGCGAGCGGCAATTCCGTACACCGTGTCGGTTGGCACCCCTGCTACCCCACCCTCTCGAAGTACCTCCACCGCTTTCTGTTGCGCTTCACTCAGCACGTTGTCTCCCAAACATGAATCGTGGTCGTCCGGTCAGGTCAGACTCTATCTGAGGATCGAACGAGGCAAAGAGATCTTTACAAATCGGCCCCTGTCCCTCCCCAATTTCGAGGGCTAGTAGCCCCCCTGGCGCCAGCCAGGTTCCTGCTTCAGCCGCGATGACTCTGAGAACATCCAGCCCATCGACTCCGCCAAAGAGCGCTATGGCCGGTTCGTAGTCGCGTACCTCCATTGGCAAGGGGGCGTCGTTTCGAACATACGGGGGGTTGGATACCAGCACCTCCACACGTCCCTTGAGATCTGGGTCGACGGCCTTGAACAGGTCTCCCTCGCTGAGGTAGATGTCGAGGTCGGTGCGTGCAATGTTGTCAGCAGCCAAACTCAGCGCTTTGGGGGACAAATCTGTCGCAAAGACTTCGGAGATCGGAAAGGAGTGCTTGAGGGCAAGCGCAAGAGCTCCCGAGCCGGTACACAAATCCAAAATGATGTCGGGGTACTTAACCCGCTGCACGATCAACTCCCAGAGGTACTCGGTCTCGGGTCGAGGAATCAGCGCTCTCTTGTCACTCGTCAGCTCGATCGGGCCGAACTGCACCGAGCCCTCAAGGTGTTGGATGGGCGTGCCCGAAAGGCGCTTATTAAGTAACGCCTTGTATCGGCGTTCCTGAGGAATGGTCAGGGCCATCCCGATGAACGCCTTCGAGAACGGTGTGTCGGTTACAGCGGCAAGCAGTCTACGACGCTCATGCGCCGGTACAATATGCTCAGGAAGAACTGGCCTAGCCATATCAGCCCTCTGCGAGCCGAGCGGCCATTTCGTGGGCTGTGAGCTGTTCCACGAAGGGTTCAAGCATGCCGTCGAGGACTTGTGGAAGCTGCTTGATGGTGAGCCCAATGCGATGATCCGTGACTCTCGAGTCTTTGTAGTTGTAGGTGCGAATTTTCTCTGATCGGCCGCCAGACCCCACCTGAGCCAGCCGCTCAGCCGCTAACTCTTCGTGTTGGGCCGCGACCATCTCGGCGTACAGTCGAGCACGAAGGATTCGAAACGCTTTTTCTTTGTTCTGAAGCTGTGATTTCTCGTCCTGGCAGGACACCACCAACCCGGTAGGCTCATGAGTGAGCCGGACCGCTGAATCAGTGGTGTTGACCGATTGGCCGCCCGGGCCGCTGGATCGATAGACATCCACGCGCACATCGTTGAGATCAAGTTCAAACTCGATTTCGTCCGCCTCAGGAAGGACAGCGACAGTGGCTGTTGAAGTATGCACGCGACCCTGGGACTCAGTCTTTGGCACTCGCTGCACCCGATGGACACCCGCTTCGTACTTGAGCTTGGAGTAAGCACCTCTCCCCTTGACCGACACCGTCACCGACCGATACCCACCAGCCTCAGAGTTGGTCCCTTCCACAATGCTTGTCTTGAAGTTGAGCGACTCTGCATAGCTGTCGTACATCTTGAGGAGGTCTGACGCCCAAAGAGCGGCCTCATCCCCGCCCACACCCGCACGGATTTCAATGAGAACGTCCTTGTCGTCGTTTGGATCTTTAGGAGCCAACGCCGACCAGAGGGCTGCTTCCATCTTGTCGGCTTCGACGGTGCGATTCGCTGCCATTTCAGCGAACTCAGCTTTCATCTCTTCATCTTCTTCAAGCCCAGCAAGCTCCGCCGCCTCGATCGCGTCTTGCTCAACATCCCTGTATTGGCTGAAAGCGTTCGCGATAGCCTTCAACTCAGAGTGTCGTTTGGCCACCTTGGTGTACTCCGGTACGTTCGCGAGAAGGTCGGGATCTGCGAGATGTTGCTCTACCTCGCCGAAGGTAACTACGACCTCTTCGAGTCGTTCCCTCAGCTTGTCATCCATAGCTGACTTCCGCCTCAAGCGCGTCAGCTGGAATACCGCCCCGGCTCACGGCTTCGTCGCGGGCTTCATCGTCAAGCGCAGCCAAGAGCGAGGCTACCGCGACCTCGACTAGGTCGTCCTCGGGTTCGCTTGTTGTGAGACGCTGAAGCCAGAGGCCAGGCCGAGCAAGGGAACGAGCCAACAGACCGTCGCTGCGTGCGCCAGAGAAACGCAACAGTTCATAGGCGATGCCACCAATCACGGGGATCAGCAGGAGTCGGCTGACAATCACGAGCAGGAAACCAATTTCACCTATCGCCGCGAAAACCACTGACGAGATCAACAGGACCAAGAGCAGGAAACTTGTTCCGCAGCGAGGGTGGGCTGGTGAGTACTTCTGAATCTCCTCAACAGAGAGGGGATCGCCAGCCTCGTAGGCATGGATGGTCTTGTGTTCCGCACCGTGGTACTGGAAGACCCGTTTGACATCGGACATCTGACCGATTGCCCAGAGGTATGCGATGAAGAGGCCCAGTCGGATGACTACCTCAATGCCCCCGAAGGCGAGATCGTTGCCTCCCGCAAGCAGCTTGGCCATGAACGAGGGAGCAACAATGAAGACCCCAACCGTCAACAGGAGGGCAGCCGCCACGGAAACGAACAAGGCTCCACCGCCCAACTCTTCCTCTTCTTCGGCGGCTTGGACGTTGGCCGACCACGTCAGCGCTCGCATACCAAGAGTCATGGACTCACCCAGTACGAGAACACCCCTGATGAGAGGAATCTTGGCTAGGATCGAGCGAGACGAAAGTCTGGGAAGCTCATGCTTCTGGGCCACAATCCCACCCTTGGGCGTCCGGGCCGCCACAGCCCAACCGGTCGTCGAGCGCATCATTACGCCCTCGATCACAGCCTGCCCGCCTACAGTCACTGTCTCTGGTTTGCTCATGTACGTACTCCATAAAGAAAACCACCGCGGGAGCGGTGGTTTTCAACGCTTGGGAAGGAGCTAAGCCTCTTCGGTTGCCTCTTCGGTTGACTCGGCGACCTCTTCGGCCGGTGCCTCTTCAGCTGCGGCGCTTGCATCTGCCTTTGCCTTGGAGGCGGAAGTAACTTCCTTGCCTTCGTAGCGGCGGCGGAAGCGCTCAACGCGGCCTCCCGTATCTACCAGCTTTTGACGGCCGGTGAAGAACGGATGGCACTCGTTGCAAAGCTCAATGTGCATATCGCCCGTAGTCGACTTGGTTGTGAAAACGTTGCCACACGAACAGGTGACTTCGGTCTCTACATAATTTGGGTGAATGTCAGCCCTCATGACTGGACTCCTTACGTGTTCTTTGCGATCTCTGCCAGGAACTGTCCGTTGGAAGCAGTGCTCTTCAGCCTGTCCATCAGCAGTTCGAGTGCAGGGCCTGACTCTAGTGCGAGTAGAACCCTGCGGAGTTTCCATGTCGACGCCAGCTCTTCAGGGGTCATCAACAGCTCTTCACGTCGAGTGCCAGAGGCAGCAACGTCAATCGCTGGGTAGATCCGCTTGTCAGCAAGGCGACGATCCAACTTGAGCTCCATGTTACCGGTGCCCTTGAACTCTTCGAAAATGACTTCATCCATCTTCGATCCCGTCTCAACCAGAGCGGTAGCGAGAATGGTGAGGCTTCCACCTTCTTCAAGGTTTCGGGCCGCTCCAAAGAATCGCTTCGGTGGATACAGAGCCTGAGAGTCAACCCCACCCGACAGGACTCGGCCAGAAGCCGGAGCCGCCAGGTTGTAAGCACGAGCCAAGCGGGTGATGGAGTCCAGAAGGACCACCACGTCTTTGCCCTGCTCAACCAGGCGCTTCGCTCGCTCGATGGCTAGCTCAGCTACTTGTGTGTGCTCTTCAGCTGGCCGATCGAAAGTGGAGAAGATGACTTCACCCTCAACGGTTCGCTGCATATCGGTGACCTCTTCAGGCCGCTCGTCGACCAGCACCACCATGAGATGGACTTCTGGATTGTTGATCTTGACGGACTTAGCGACCTCCTGAAGAACCGTGGTCTTTCCAGCTTTAGGCGGGGAAACGATCAGACCACGTTGACCCTTCCCGACGGGGCTGATCAGGTCGACTATCCGGGGCAGGACACGAGCTCGGTTGGCCTCATCCTCAAGACGCAGACGAGAGTCCGGGAACAGGGGAGTCAGCTTCTCGAAACGCGGACGTTTGCGAGCCTCATCAATCGAAACGCCGTTCACAGTGTCGATCCGCAGCATCGCGGAGAACTTCTCGTTGGAGTGAGCAGGTCGAACGGGGCCGTTTACGGTGTCACCCCTGCGGATGCCGTTGTTACGGACCAAGTTCAGCGGGACGTATACATCTTCATCGCCAGCGAGGTATCCGGTCATCCGAAGGAAGCCGTAGCCCTCCGAGACGATGTCGATCATCCCAGTTTTGAACTCGAGGTCAGAGTCAGCTACGTCTTCCCAGCGGGTGTTGTCGTGCTCGGTGCTACCGCCGCCTGGGCCGCGGTTACCTCGATCAGCGCCGCCACGTCCGCCGCCGCCACCACCACCACCACCGGAGCGGTTGCGATTGCGGTTGCGATTGCGATTGCGATTCTGACCTTGGCCTTGGCCTTGGCCTTGGCCTTGACTCTGATCGTTGCGACCGTTGTTGCGATTCTGACGGTTGCGGCTGGGCGCGTTGGACTGGTCCTTATCGGTCCCAGTCCCGGTCTTTGCCTCACTCTTTGGTGCTGATGTGGGCATGTCAGCTTCAGCTATCCCTTCAGAGGGAGTTGATTTGAATTCGCCTGACTCAAGGATGGCCGAGATGAGCTTGCTCTTTTGCAAGCCACCATGATCGACTTTGAGTGAATCGGCGATTGTGCGGAGGTCCGCCACAGCCTTGCGCTGCAGGTCTGCTCTGCTTGTCACAGGGTTTCCTTTCGGGAAATCACGGAACACTAAATGTGTTGAGTGATGGGAAGCTTTGCTCCGATCGGTGACCTCACCTGCCCGACATCGCTAAAAGCAAGTCTTTCTTTGGGGGTGGGTCTGCCGACGATGCAGTTGCAACAGTGTACCCCAGCGAACGGAAAACGCCAACCCTTCATTTGGAGGAGAAGGATCGCACCCTCTCTATGACGGTTCCGAGATCGGCATCGACAACAGCAAACTGCTCCTGCCTTTCGAACAGATCTGCGAGGTCGGCGGGAAGGCTCGGAGCTGTGCCAACAGCGCTTTCTACGGCTTCGGGGAACTTGGCTGGGTGAGCTGTCGCAACGGCGACCAACGGAACAAGAGCCTTCCGATGCTGGATCCGCCCGGCCGTAATCCCCACAGCTGAGTGCGGGTCTACAAGTTTGTCGAACGACCGCTCGATGTCAGCAATGGCAGCGGTGACGGTGTCATCAGTCAACCACGCAGTTGAAAAGAGCGACTGGAACTTGAGGCTGGTATCGGGATCGATTCGTAGCTGTCCGGTCTTCTGATACTCATCCATGAGCTCTCTGAGGACTGCCGCGTCCTGATCCACCATGTCGAACAGCAGTCGTTCTAGGTTCGACGGCACCATGATGTCCATCGCCGGGGTGATGGTTGCCTGCACCTCACCTTTGGTCAACCGCCCCGAAGAGAGGAAGGTAGCTAGGCGGTTATTGACGTTGGTGCCCACCACAATGTGTTGAATCGGGACTCCCATCGCCTTGGCAACGTATGCGCTGTAGGCATTGCCGAAGTTCCCCGAGGGGACCGCGACGGCGATGCCGGCCCCGAAGTTACCGGTCTTCACCACAGCCCAGGCGTAATAGGCAGCCTGAGCGGCGATGCGAGCCCAATTGATGGAATTCACAGCTGACAGGCCAAGTTCCTCTCGCAACGACTCGTCGGCGAACATCTGCTTAACGATCTCTTGACAGTCATCGAACGACCCTCGCACTGCAAGGTTTTGGACGTTCGGGTCATCGACGGTGGTCATCTGACGCCGTTGGATCTCACTCACCCGACCTTCGGGATGGAGGATCGTCACGTTGACTCTCGACTGGCCTGCCAGCGCCGCGATGGCAGCCGAACCTGTATCTCCAGAGGTCGCGCCGATGACGGTGATCGAAGTGTCCCGACGCTCAAGCACTTCGTTCAACAGCTTCCCGATGAGCTGTAACGCAAAGTCCTTAAACGAGAGAGTCGGTCCCCAGAACAGCTCGAGCAACCATCCCTCTTCGCCAAGGCGAGTGATAGGCGCAACGTCGGGATGTCTGAACCCGCTGTACACCTCTTCACAGTATTCGAGCATCTCAGCGGCAGTGAACGTTGGCTCCACATAGGGAGCCATCATTCGGGCGACTACCTTCGGAAAGGTGAGGCCGGTCCACGATTCATCAACCTCGACAGGGGGCCATGTCTTGGGGATATACAGGCCCCCGTCGCTAGCGAGCCCGGCCAGCAGCACATCGCCAAACTCCAACTCTGGCGCCTGGCCGCGGGTGGAAATGTACAGCATCAGTCCCTCAAGACTCGCAACGTTGCCGAGATCTCTTTCACCGACCCGAGACTTCCCAGAGCTTCGGTGGCCTGCTGATGCATTTCCTCAGCAGCGGAGTGAGTGGTGATCAGGAGGATCGCCTCCTCACCCGACCCTTCCTGCCACACCGATGCAATGGAGACACCCACATCAGCAAACACCCCAGCGATCGACGCAAGAACTCCAGGAGCATCATCGACC
>Ga0115002_10007006_pt1 | contig 12810 bp, 11 predicted proteins | sample ArcticOcean_MG_C_8_FD_89576 | JGI IMG/M metagenome (GOLD analysis project Ga0115002, IMG submission 89576) | Marine microbial communities from western Arctic Ocean - ArcticOcean_MG_CB11_86 | ecosystem: Environmental > Aquatic > Marine > Oceanic | place: Arctic Ocean: Canada Basin | collected...
ATGGTTCAAGTGACTGGCGGATTGACCATCGCCAGCCGACTGATTGATTCCGGGACCGACGGGTTAAATAACGGCGATCGAATTCGAGTGACCGGTGAATCCCCAAACCACACGCCTGGAAACGCGCAATCACAACCATCTAAAAGCACAATGAATCGATTGCCTACAGGAGAAAGCAACTAATGGCACTTGTTGAAATTCGAGATGTGACCAAGCACTACCACAAAGGTGGCGAAACTATCAAGCCGTTGGACGGCGTGACGCTGGACATCGAAGAGGGGGAATTCCTCTCACTGATGGGAGCCAGCGGAACTGGTAAGTCGACGCTGTTAAATATGATCGCCGGCATCGACACGCCTGACTTCGGCAGTATTTCGGTCGCCGGGACGAATATCGTTGGATTGTCCAGAACGCGATTGGCCAATTGGCGGGCTACCAATATTGGCTACATCTTTCAAACGCACAACCTCATCCCTGTACTCACCGCCTACGAGAATATTGAATTGCCGTTGTTGCTGTTACCAATGTCGCGGTCCGAACGCCGAAAGCGCGTAGAGATTGCCTTGCAGGCGGTCGATTTGCTCGACCGTGCCGATCATTATCCTCGACAGCTTTCCGGTGGGCAAGAACAACGCGTCGGAATTGCCCGGGCCATTGTGGCCCACCCCAAAGTGGTCGTCGCCGACGAACCAACCGGCGACCTCGACCCAGAAACCTCGAAGCAAGTTTTAGATTTACTGAGACGGTTGAACCAAGAGTTGAATATCACTTTGTTGATGGTGACTCACGATACTGACGCCGCCGCCGTTGCTGACCGTCAGTTTTATCTTGACCGCGGGCTTTTGAAAGAGGCTGTTAGCTCTTGACCCTAGACTCTTAGCTCTGGACTTTCAAAAAATGTTCAAATTCACAAACTACATCCTAAAAACACTGTGGCGGCATCGCTCGCGGACGGTGCTAACCGTTAGCGGCTCGGCGGTGGCGCTGTTCGTTTTCTGCTTTGTGGGGGCCGTGCAAGAAGGAATGAACGACCTGCAAAAACGGCAAGCGGCGAAGGGGTCGTTGATTGTTTTTCAAGCGAACAAGTTTTGCCCGGCCACCAGCCATTTGCCGCAAGATTATGACCAGCAACTGGCCCGTGTTCCCGGGGTTCGAGAAGTAATACCCATTCAGGTTTTCACAAACAACTGCCGGGCCAGTTTAGATGTCATTGTATTCTACGGTGTTCCGCCTGAAAAACTGCGGAAGGCGCGAGACTTTGAATTACTGTCGGGAAGTTGGTCCGAGTTTGAAGGGCATCAAGATTCCGCCGTCGTCGGGCGGGCGGTCGCTAACCGGCGAGACATTCAGGTTGGCGACAAATTTTCTATCGGCGATTTATCGGTCAACGTGGCGGGCATCTATTCCAGCGACGACCCGGCTGAAGAAAACTACATCTACAGCCATCTCGATTTTCTGCAGCGTAGCAAAGGCATGAACTTAGTCGGCACGGTCACGCAGCTTGAAGTGCTGCTTGATGCCGGCATCGACCCGATGGCGAAATCTGCAGAGATCGATGAAATTTTCAAAAGTGGTTCCGTCGAAACCGATACCCGACCGAAAGGCGTCTTCCAAGCGAAAAGCCTGGGTGACTTAGTTCAGCTGATCACGATGGCCCATTACTTGGGTTTTGCCTGTGTGGGGTTGGTCCTGTCGTTGGTGGCGACGACCACGGTGATGTCGGTGCAAGACCGCATTAAAGAGCACGCCGTGTTGCAGACGCTGGGGTTTTCCGGGCCGCGAATTTTTGGCTTTGTGCTTGCTGAAAGTATTTTGTTGAGCGTCGCCGGTGGAACAATCGGCGTCGCGGTAGCAACGATAGTTCTTCATTTAAGCAGCCTGTCGGTTGGGGCCGAGGCGGTGACGATTGCCTTCACACCCTCAATACGGTTGGCCGTTGTGGGGGTTGTTGTTTCATTGATCGCCGGAACGCTGGCCGGCATTGCCCCGGCAATACACGCCAGCCGCACCGAAATTGTCCCGGCTCTTAGGCAGTCTTAGTCGAAAAACTGCTAACACCGGGGCGGTCGGAATTGCGAAATGATCAGCGAAAACTTCATGCAACAGGCATGGAGGCTTACAGGCTGTTACAATAATCGGCGTTCCTACCCCGTTTGCACACCATCCAATAATAACACGCTCAAGGCAACGACCATGAAATGTTGTTTCTCATCATTCGGCTTATTGATCGCTTTGCTTCTTACAACACCTTCAGCACACGCTGAAAACTGGCCCGCCTGGCGTGGTGCCGATGGTCGTGCGGTTAGCAACGACCGTAATTTGCCGGCTCAGTGGAGTACCAGCGAAAATGTGATTTGGAAAACCCCGTTGCCTGCATCTGGCAACTCGACGCCCATTGTTTGGGAAGACAGAGTCTTCATCACACAGGCAATCGGTGGCGGTAAAACTCGTAGCTTGATCTGTTTCGATCGAGCGACGGGCAAAAAACTGTGGCAGCACGATGTGGCCTATCCAAATAAGGAAACGGCCCATCCGCAAAACCCCTTCTGCTCGGGTTCACCCACGACCGACGGCACGTTGGTTTATGCGAGCTTCGGTTCGGCGGGAATTGTTGCCTGCGATTTTTCAGGCAAGAAAGTTTGGAGCCGCGACTTAGGAAAACTGGCGCACATTTTCGGACCGGCGACGACGCCCGTACTTTATAAAAACTTACTCATCACCCACCGTGGTCCTGGCGATCCGACGCACATTATCGCGTTGAACAAACTGACCGGCGAGACCATGTGGGATACTCCCGAAGTTGGTAACAACGACAAACTGTACGGCTCGTGGTCGACGCCGGTTTTCTATCGAGTCGGCGACCGAGATGAATTTGCCCTTTCGATGCCGGGACAATTGAAAGGGTACGATCCACAGACCGGAAAAGAACTATGGCGCTGCGCTGGGCTCGGTCCAAGCAACTACCCCGATACCGCCGTTGGTGACGGCGTGCTGCTAGGCGTTAGTGGGTTCCGTAAATCGATGATGGCGGTTCGCATGGGCGGCAGTGGCGACATCACCAAAACTCATCGTCTGTGGCACGTTCCATTAACTCAGCAGCGAATCGGTTCGGGCATCGTTTATCAAGATCATCTTTACGTCGCCAATGCCACGGGAATTGCCGAATGCATCGAAGTGAAAACTGGCAAGGTGGTTTGGAAAGAACGCCTGGGGGGCAACTTGTGGGGTTCACTGTTTCTGGCCAATGAAAAACTGTACGTCAGTAATCTTGATGGCGACACCCACGTTTTCGCGGCCAGTCCTCAGTTCAAATTGCTGGCCACCAACAAATTGGAAGAAACCCTGTACGCCGCCTTGGCCGCCAGCGACGGCCAACTTTTCGTCCGCACGTACAAGCATCTGTACTGCATCGGCAAGAGACAACCGTAATCGAAACAGAAAATCTCCGCACAACACAAGCCTCTTGGGCTTGCAGCACGCCGGGATTAATTTCGAGGCCACCCAACACCGATAAACTGCGGCGCGCAGCCGAAAGTGGCACATTCTTACCTGATTTCTAGATTGATGAGAGAGACCAATGGGCAGAACAACCGAACCCACTTGGAAGAACGACTGGAATGCATTTACCGAGTTTCTTGAGATGCAATTGCAGGGCGGTGCAACACAGAACGATCTTGCTTCTAGTTTCGGTGGATGTGAAGTCTGCTGGGCAGGAACAATTGAAAATGTAGAAATTGATGAACTCTCTGCGGGTGTGGATGTCTTATTGGACGAACGCATTGTCACACTGCAGAATGGTTCTGAAGTGATCCTTGATGGACTTTCGCTGTCACTAGCAGAAGAATCAACCGACAAGTGGCAATCGTTTACCGCAGGCGACTTAGTCTCGTTCACAGCAATTCTCGGCAATTTAGCCTCTCCGTTTTCGCCGATTGAGGTAAAGACTCTGGGAAGCGGAAAGTCAATTATCATGATCCGGTTAAGCAACGCGCTTCCCGCATGATCTCCGTAGCCGGACGGCACTTGCTACCAAACTTTCCACCACGATTTTCCGCCTCCAGCTTGCACGGGGGCGGCGCCTTGGCCGGAGGAGATGACTTTGTTCTCTGGCAACAACACGCAGCTTAACTCGCCTGAGTGGCCGCCGGTGGTGTCGGTTAGAATGCGCTTTTTTGTGATGCTGACTTGGGGAACCCGCACATGACCGGAGACGACCGAGAACGGACAGTCTTTGGGGATTTCTGATTTGACCAGCGTTTTTGAACACAACCAGGGCGGGCGGTTCATGGAGAAATCTTTTTGCTTCAAAATTTTCATCTGCAAAGCAAACGGTTGATTCGGGTCGATGCCCGCGTGCACGAACAGGTATTTCGGATGTTCGACACACCAGGGTAACCCGGACAGAATTTCCTGATGCCGGTCAGGCAACCGCGATTTCAAATCTTCAATGTTTCCTTGCTCGGCCTGATAGGAATCGAACGTGGTGTGGGCGTCGTAATGGTCCATCCAACGCTCGGCCCAGTTGGAATACTCGGGCGTGGGAATAAGGCCAAGCGATGCCGCCATGGCGAAATCGTGGTTTCCGGCGATGGCCGTCGTACGGCGGTGCTGCATCATCAAATCGGAAAGTACATCCAGGGCTGCTTTCGGGTCGGGACCACGATCCACCAAGTCGCCGATAAACACAATCCAACGTTTGTCAAAGTCGGGCGTTTCTCTGAGCTTGTCGAGAACGGTTATCAACTTGCCAACCTGGCCGTGAACATCACCGATGACGGCAACCGGTCCGTTGATTCGAGTCGGGAATTTCAGCATCCTTGCATGCCCCTCGCAGAAAAGCGTGTTTCATTGAATTCGAATTCGCCCGGGGTTTCCATTCCCTAGGGCCAGCGAATCATACCAGCGTTCGCCGAATCGACTCAAGATGAGATTCTGCGAAGACGACTAAAACACGTGCCCAGGCTTCGGACCGTTTTCGGTTTTTGTCAAAATTTCGAGCCCCGATTCGGTTATCAGCACCGTGTGCTCGAATTGTGCCGAGAGCGCACCGTCGGTCGTGCGGACTGTCCAGCCGTCCTCTTGATCGAGGCCCGTTTTCCAAGTCCCTAAATTCAACATTGGTTCGATGGTTAGGCAGGTTCCGGGAAGCAGTATATCATCCAGTGAGCTTTTCACCGGGTAGTGAGGCACGCCGGGCTCTTGGTGAAATTGATGGCCGATGCCGTGCCCTTGGTACTCGCGGACGATACCGTACCCTTTGGGTTGGACGAATTTCTTGATGGCCTGCCCGATTTCGTAAACCGAGCCTCCCGGCTTGACGGCATCAATGCCAGCGTACAGCGACTCGAACGTAGTTTGCACGAGCTGACGTGCCTCGTCGGAAACGTCACCGATGAGAAAGGTTTCCGATTGATCTCCGAACCAGCCATCGACGATGGTCGTTAGATCGACATTGATGATGTCGCCACTTTTGAGGACTGTGGCATCGGGAATACCGTGACAGACGACTTCGTTAATGCTGGTGCAAATGGTTTTGGGAAACCCTTTGTATCCCAAGCAGGCAGGAATGTGGCCATGATCGAGCGTGTACTCGTGGGCCAGTTGGTCGAGCTTTTCGGTGGTCACGCCGGGTTGAACATGGTCGCGAACGAAATCGAGTAATTGAGCATTAAACCGGCTGGCGGCTCGCAGTTTGTCTTGCTGTTCGGAATTGTAAATGGGGATTTGTGATGGCAATGTTGGGAGGCCTGAATCAAAGTAATGTAAGATGTAGAATAAAACGAGGGTACCAGCTAAGCGTTCACCATTCCAGTATTCCGCCTGTTTTTCTTTCAGAAGTTCAGAGAGAATCATAAGGTATCGTTCCCATTTTTTGAATTGCTAGCAGGCTCGATCTCAGTTTGTTACGCTGCATTCTCGATGTTTCCTGAGAAAATTCCTTCATTGAAAATATAGAGGAGTCAACAGTGCACTCTATTAGGACTAAAAACCAACTCGCCGCAAATAATCGAATTGATCGCCGTAACTTCCTTGCCTCTAGTGCAAACGGACTTGCTGCTCTGGGGCTGGCCACTTCCGGGGCATCCCATGTTTTTGCTGCGGGGAAACGCTCGGATCGCAAACACCTGAAGATCGAACGCATTGAACGGACAACCGTAAAACTCCCTTTCCGAGAAACCCCCGCTCGAAACATGGCCCGCGAATTACCGCATTGGGTTTACTCTGAAATTATCGAAGTTCATTTAAAATCGGGACACGTGGGCTTTGGCGAAACCATGCTGTATTACACGTGGGAAGCCACGTCCGACGAAGATGTCAAACACGCACAGGGTAAAAACGCCGCTGAGTTAATGTGGAATGACAGCCTGGGGGCGGGCCTGCAGATGGCGCTGTTCGATGCCGTTGGCAAAGCAGGCGAAGTTCCCGTGCATCGGTTGCTGGGCAATCAGGTTCATAAGAAAACGCCCCTTTCCTGGTGGAACATAGATACAACGGTTGAAGACATGGCGTCGGAATGCGCACTCGCGTACAAAGAAGGCTACATGTCGTACAAAACCAAAGGTCGTCCCTGGTTCGATGTTTGGGCTCAGGTCGAAGCTTCGTCGAAAATGGTTCCCGACAATTTTAAAATCGACATGGACTTCAACGATACGTTGATCGACGCCGAACGTGCCATTCCTATTTTGAAAGATTTAGAGAAATACCCTCAGGTCGATATTTTTGAATCACCCATTTTTCAAACCGACATTGCTGGCAATAAAAAAATCATGGCGGCAACGCACGTAAACGTTGCCATGCATTACGGCAAGCCGAGCCCGCTAATTACTATTCGGGAAAACATTTGCGACGGTTTTGTAATCGGCCACGGGGCCAGCGAATTGATGGCGGCTGGGGCTGTTGCCGCCATGGCCGACAAGCCGTTTTGGTTGCAACTTGTCGGCACAGGAATTACGGCTGCATTTTCGTTACATTTCGGTGCCGTGTTAAGCCACGCCATTTGGCCTGCGGTGAATTGCCACCAATTATACACGCATAACATGTTGACCAAGCCGATTACCGTGAAAGATGGTTTTGCCAAAGTTCCCAACAAACCGGGGCTGGGGTTTGATCTCGACCGCGATGCCATTGAAAATTTCCGCGTCGAAAAACCAACCAGCCGTCCCGAACCGCCTCGGCTGGTCGAAACAACCTGGAGAGATGGCCGGGAAATGTACTTCGGCAACACGGGTGAAGTGAACTTCGTTCTCACCCCGGCTCGAAAGGCAGAAATGCCCTTCTTTGAACGCGGGGTCAACACACGGCTCGTTCCAAACGACGGATCGAAGGAATGGAAAGAGATTTACCGCAAGGCCAGCAAAAAACCGTTTTTGGTCAAAGGGTAATTACTTCGACAAATCTTTCAGTTTGACATTGCGCCAGCGGACTTGTTTACCGACCTTCTCAGCATTGTTTCCCACACCATGAACTTGCAAGGCGATGAAGCCGGAAGCGGTCATTGAATCTTTCAAGTCGGCGGCAGGCACGCCGTTGAGCCAGGTTTTAATTGAGTCACCTTTGCAGACAACGCGAAAGTGGTTCCACTCATTTTGTTTGAACGCCTTTCGTGCCGGTTCGTTTTTTTCGAGGTTATTCAACCAGCCGCGTCGCGATTCGTCGTAGATACCACCCGTCCAAGCTCTGTCGGAAGGGTCGATTTCAACCTGGTAGCCGTAAACGGTGCCCGCTTTTTTCTTGCGTTTTTTCCCGCCGATTTCAACTTCGGTATCCTCTTTGTGGACGTGGCTGCGAATTTGTACTCCGGAATTCAGCAGCGGATCGACCTTGAACTCTAGCTCTAAAATAAAATCGGAATATTCTTTTTCGGTACACAAAAAACTATTGGGCGTGCTGGGAACCGACGTTCCGGTAATCACGCCTTCTTTGATTTGATACTTTGCTTTCCCGCCATTTTGCACCCAGCCTGAAAGAGAATCGCCGTCGAATAACGGTTTAAGCCCCTCATCCGCTGTAAGACCAAGAGAACAAACAGAGATTGAAAGGACGGCTGCAAGCAAGAGAGCAGGGCGTGTGAAAATCATGATCGGTTTCCTTCAGAATATAATTCAATGTACGGAGATGGTGGGAATTGTGCGGTTAATTCTACCCGAGTCGCCGTCGGTTATCGAGTCTCTACCTACTCCACTTGTTCGACGATGAGAACTGTTTGATTCGGGATGGGTCATTGCCGAATTCGGCGGGGTGTGTCACAATCTGAATTCAGAACACGAACGGTTCCTTTTTTTTAATTCAATTGAAGAACTTTTGGAGCACCGCCAATGAGCCTGCCATTATTTCCGACCACTGTCATCGGCAGCATGCCGCGGCCTCAATATATGAAAGACCTGTTGCAAGCAGGTTCGCGTACCGATTCCGTTGATGCCGAATGGCAACGGCACATGGACGACGCCGTGCGGTATATTATTGACATGCAAGAGCAGGCGGGCATTGATATTATTTCTGACGGTGAATGGCGGCGTGAAACTTATGTCGATGTGATTGGTGAAATTGCCAATGGCTTTGAATGGATTGACCGAGAGTTGTTCGGCTACCACCAAGTCGTGACGCAAAAACTCACACCACGGAAGCCAGGGGTCATCGCTGCCGAGGCTCAATTCTTAAAAGACAACACCGATCGCGCCGTCAAAGTTTGCTTGCCTTCCCCTTACTTAATCGGCCAGCGGATGTGGGTTGAAGAACATTCGAAAGAGGCTTATGCAACTCAGGACGATTTTTGCGAAGCCTTGGTTCCTTACTTGCGTGAAGAATTACTGGCCATTCGAGATGTGGGCGTCGATGTCATTCAATTGGATGAACCCCATTTATGTGTGCTCGTCGATCCGAAAGTTCGTGAAACATTTGACGATCCGCAAGCGGAAATGGCCAAAGCGGTCCGCTGGATAAACCAAATTGTGGAAGGGGTTGAAGACGTCCACCTTTCGGTCCATTTATGCCGCAGAAACTGGGGACGCCGGGGTTGGGGTGCCGCCGGGGGATATGAATCGATCCTCGAACACATCAAACAATTCAAGGTGAAACAACTCATGATGGAGTTCAGCATTCCAGCCGCCGGTGATGTGAGTGTGATCCAAGACTTACCCGAAGAGTTTCAAGTGGGCTTAGGGTGTGTTGATGTGCGGTTTGAAGAGATCGACCAGCCCGAGCAAATTGTGGAACGCGTGGAAAAAGCACTCGAGCACCTTTCGCCCGAGCGGATTACGCTCAACCCCGATTGCGGATTTTCGCCTGGGAAAGATCACGAGATTGAATTAGAAGAAGCCTACGCCAAGCTGAAAAACCTTGCAGCGGCAGCGAAACTTCTGCGAAAGAAATACGCCTGAACCTGCCTACCACAATCTCCCGCCATCCGATTGGTACAAAATGTGCCACGTAAGGATGCCTGTCTTTCTCACCCCTCTCGGTGCACGCCGTTGTCTCATCGACTGACATCGGTGTAAACGTTTCTTTACATCCATGCAGGCCGTGAGAACTTCGTAAAGGACGATACTCTAATGGAACCGGGTTTAGCAAATCCTGGAAACTCTCATCCGAACTCAGAGTGTAATGCCGACAGCTCGTTGCAGCGTCGCGACAAGCTGCTCACATGGCTGCTGGTGACTTTCATCATTGGTTTTGGGCTGTTTCTTCGAATCCAAATGCTCGATGCAAAGTTTTTTGAGAACGATGAATCGCTCCATCTTCAATCTGCTAAAAAACCGACATTCGCCGCAACGTTACACGCGGGAACAATTCACTCACACCCTCCCCTCATCTTTTTGATCCATCACGCACTTCTTCCCTTGGGTGATTCGGAACCTATTCTGCGGATGTCGTCCACTGTTTTTGGAATCGGGGCACTCATCGCGGCCTTCCTTTGGCTGAAGCTGTTTCTCGGGAAAGCGCCTGCATTCGTTGGTCTTTTCTTTTTGACGTTTTCAGCACCAATGATGTCGATGTCAGTTCAAATGCGGAGCTATATGCTTTTGATGCTGCTAATTTTTCTTGCGTTGTATTTCTACGAACTGTTTCTACATCAGCGTTTATTGAAATATTTGATCCTATCGAATGTCATGTTACTGGTCGCATTGTGTACGCACTACGTCACCAGTTTATTGATACTTACTTTAGGTGTTTTGATGGCAATGCGTTTCATTGCGGGATCTTTGACCCGTAAAGAAACTGTCGTTTGGGGCATAACACAACTGGTACTTCTTGGGGTTTGTCTCTTTTGTTTAAGTCACATCCAAAGCATCGCGGCAACCCCAATGAACGCGTATCTTTGGAAATCGCGGCTGTACTCGGTTAGACAGTTTTCACCTATCGTTGCAACTTTCATCCAGTTCACTAGGTTCATCAATTTTGCATCGAGTTCTTGGTGGATCGTCTTTCTCTTAAGCTTCTTTTCAGGCTTGTATGCTCTCGGACGTCAAAGTTGGAGTAGCGCGACGAAATTATTACTACGAATGGAAAAACCACTTCTGGTGATCTTGCCCTTCGCAATTGCCATGACAACTTTCAACCTGCGAATTTATCCGCTAGGTCCAACCAGGCATTCACTCTGGTTGATCCCATTCGCTGCTGCTGGAATTTCCGCAGCGTTCATTCCATTGTTCAAGAGGTTTCCCCGGGCTGGCGGATTACTGGTCGCTCCGCTATTAATCGTGTGGTGCTTCAGTGCGGCTTGGCCGACAGTGTTTCAGCCGGAACGCGATCTTTCGCCGGACATGATGCGGAAAACGGCCAGCCTCATTCGCAATCATGTTCCAAAACAAGAACTCATGGTGATGGATCGCTGTTCTATGAATGTGCTCGATTATTACCTGGCAAGAAAAACGGTCAATCGGCGAATCGACTTAGGGAATGGGTATTTCGAACACCATTTTGATGGCTACCGTGTGATCGAAGTTCCGGCATTTACCTTCCTCGAATACGACGTCGAATCAGAATGGAAGAATTTACAAGAAGTGCTCGGCTCCAAAACTTTCGAACCGCTGTGGGTTGTCCAGCTCGGCTGTAACTACCCGAAAGACTTATTGTTCGACTTAAGAGACTTTCCGCTACGGAAAAACCTCAGTCGTCACACCTACGGCGACAACATTCTGTATCGCATCAAGTTCATTTCGGAGACAGAGCAAGCAAGCTCCGATAAAACGGACTCACCTCAATCCTGATGGCTCTTCTTGGGTCTGATGTTCAAACCCAAGAAAAGCTACGGCATCTCCGGGCGGCTGTTTTTAGCCGTCACCCGGACGCCTATTCGTTACGCTGCACGAACTAACTCGGTAGCAAGTCTTTCACGGTGTCCCGTTCGGAACGCAGTTCAGCAAGTGTTGCATCAATTTTTTCTTGAGCGAACTCGCCGTGCTCTTGGCCTTGGATAATCTGCCAAGTATTGCCGTCGCTGGTCAGCGGGAAGCTGCTGATGAGACCTTCATCGACGCCGTAACTGCCGTCACTGCAAATGGCGGCCGAGAACGAATCGCCAGCGGGTGTCGGGGTGACAATACTTTTCAAACTGGCTAAAGCCGCGTTGGCTGCGGATGCGGCACTCGATGCCCCGCGGGCTTTAATCACAGCGGCACCACGTTTTTGCACGGTTGAAATAAACTCATTTTTTAGCCAGGCGTCATCGCCAATGACATCGGCGGCCGGTTGGCCGTTGATCGTGGCATGGAAGAAATCTGGGAACTGCGTTGCCGAGTGGTTGCCCCAAATTGTCATGTTCTTCACTGCGGCAACCGGTTGTCCCGATTTTTGTGCCAACTGGGTCACGGCTCGGTTTTCATCGAGGCGTGTCATCGCGAACCAACGGTCACGGGGCACGTCGGGGGCGTTGCTCATGGCGATTAAGCAGTTGGTATTGCACGGGTTTCCGACAACCAGCACTCGCACATCGTCGGCAGCGGCAGCTTGAATGGCTTTACCAGTGCTGGTGAAAATCGGTCCGTTCACGCGGATCAAGTCGCCTCGTTCCATGCCAGCTTTTCTCGGAACACTGCCCACGCACAGCACGAAGTTACAGTCGGCGAATCCGTCTTCTAAGTGGTCGCTGTCGGCTTTCACGACGCCAGACAATGTCGGAAACGCACAGTCATCCAACTCCATTTCGACGCCGTCCAACGCGGACATCACCGGGGGAACTTCCACCAAGTGCAAAATCACGGGTTGATCGGGGCCGAACACTTGACCAGATGCCAATCGGAAAATTAAAGCGTATCCAATTTGTCCGGCGGCACCGGTTACAGCAACTCGAATAGGGGCAGTCATGTTTAGAACTCCTCGATTGAAATTTCACACTGTTTATATTGTCCAGACGGGCACAAGCCGCCGGAATTTGACTTCGTAGACAGACTGTTTCTTGTAACGTCTGTTCGTCTCAGCGGCAACCATCGCCGGGATGACTTCGACAGGAATTCGAGAAATCTCTGCCATTGTGGCTACGGACGTCTGTTGAATTGTCGGCTTACTCGAATTTCGATAGTCTTTGTGGAATCGTGCTCTTCAGGTTTGGTATCCGGGACTGAGCCCGGTGTTCGTTCAACTCTGCTGAAACGTCTTTAGCAAATCGCCCCGATAAGATAGGCCACTGCAAGTTCAATGTCAGACCCGACAAATCTTACCTACGATTTTTTCTCACCGCAACAAATTGTGTTTGGCTGGGGAAGGCGGTCTGAACTCGGGCAACATGCAAAACTATTAGGAAACCGGGCCTGGCTGGTCTGCGGTTCGCGCACGTTGCAGCAATCCGGCATCATTGACCAGATTCTCAGCATC
>Ga0115002_10007007_pt1 | contig 12810 bp, 8 predicted proteins | sample ArcticOcean_MG_C_8_FD_89576 | JGI IMG/M metagenome (GOLD analysis project Ga0115002, IMG submission 89576) | Marine microbial communities from western Arctic Ocean - ArcticOcean_MG_CB11_86 | ecosystem: Environmental > Aquatic > Marine > Oceanic | place: Arctic Ocean: Canada Basin | collected...
AAATTTTGGTATTTCATCATTTTTAATATTTTCTTTGAAACGTAAATAACGCAGAGGTATATTAATAAAAATTTTATCTATTTGCTTGGTTTGGCTTAACAAAGAATTTATCGTTTTACTCAAATTTTTAATTCTTTGAGGGATTGCAGTAAGAGAAGCGTATATCATTTTTTAATTACTTGATCCAAAATAAAAAAGAGGTTTTTCCTCCATTAGATCCAACAAATCCCTTGGAAAAAAACCTTTTTTTATTTTTTGAGATTTAATATCTCTTTTAAATAAGTCTGAACCATTTTTTTGACAATTTGATATATGATCTGGATTAATAAACTCATCATTATTGTACTCTTTATGGGCAAAAGCGCTAAATTTCTCTTTTATGGCTTTCAATCCTCCAAACGAAGAGAAGCTCCAACCTGAATCTGATAAATAAGATATCCTATTTCTTGCGTTTCTGAGCTCTTGAGGTGAATATTTTTTACATACTTGCATGGTCGTTAAAATACTTCCTCTCCAGCTTTCTTGTCTTAAATAATTGCAGTCTAAATGAAACAAATGTTGTTCAAAAGCAATAGGAGCAATTTTTTTAAAATCACATTCCAAAATAAAACCTAGTTTTTCTTTAGAAGGTATTTCATCTACATCGCTTAATATCATAATGTTTTCATCTGAAAATTTACTGCATGCTTCTTTAATAAAATTTCTTTGGTAGTTTTCTACCCTCCAGGCGTCATCGCCCTCCACTCCCTTTATAATCCAAGATTCTTTGTTTTTGATCTGATTTAAATTAATGTTAATTTTATGATATTGAATTTTATTTGAAAATTCCTTTAAGGTTCCATCCAAGAGAGCTTGAAAATTCCAATTTTTTTCCTTTCCTTGATGGGTAATATTTGCTTCCACTACAACAAAAAAATCTACAATAGAATTCAGGTACTTTATTCTTAACTCAGCTAATTCCTTTTCATTAAAAAATATGAAAGCATCTATAATCATAATTAGGTTTTCTTTCTTATTTTAAAGAGATGTATAATAAAACTAACAAATAAGTATATCAAACATCCAATAAATGAAAAAATACTTATATAGTTTGAAATTTCTTGAATTGGATTCTGTTTAAACTCAAATTTATTATAATTTGCAAATTTTGTTAATTTTTCTTTTTCATTTACTTTGAAAGTGTCGCCAGGCAAACAATTGTTTTCGTCAGGAAATAAAAAACAAGCCGGATTAAAAAAATTGAAGTTTTCACCCTGTTTATCAAATTTATTTGAATAAAGAATATAGGAATTATCTTCAAAAACTTGCTTGTAGTTAAACATAATTTTTCTACCGTCAAGGTTCTCTAGACCATAACCAAATATTGGCTGGTAGCACGTGAGCGGTGAATAAGAGTTAAAAAATAAATCATTTTTACTGTCACTATGTTTTGGAGATCCATCCATATTCATTAAAATTGCAGGTCCTTTTATTTCAGGCATATTATTTTTGCTAAAATTTTCATGAAATTTAACTACATTTTTAGAGTTATACTTTAAATCACTATAATGCCAACTTTTATCTTTTGTAAGATTTTGAATTAACAATATTAATATCATCACACCTGCTAATTTGTTTTTTGCTGAATTACTTACGTTTAAGCTTTGCAATAATATTCCTGATAAAAATATTATCGGTATAATATAAATTGCCATCCATCTAAACCTGACCCAATTATTTCTTAAAATTGGAATTTTTTCAATTACTTCATATTGGTTAAAAATATTAACGTTTAAAAAGATTGGAATTAAAAATATTAAAAATAAAAATAAATAAATTACTAAATTAAGATATTGAAACTTTCTGTTTTTTTTATTAATAAAAAAAATACAAAATAATAAAATTAGTGGTACGATGCTTATACTATAATCCATTTCGTGCAAACCAAATGGAAACATTGAAGTTATATTTTCATTAAAATAACTTGCATCTGGTTTGATGAAAAATGATAAGAAAAAATTTTTAAAAAAAACTATAATAGAATAAAATTCTGTTGGAGGATATTTTCTTGGGAAATTGTCAAAGAAAAATAAAACTGCTGTTATTTTTGAAAAAGAAATTAAAACTCCTAGAATGGATGATAAAAGAAAATTAAAAAGTATTTTAAGATTTTGTATTATTAATGAATAAAATAGTAATATACATAAAATTGAAGTTAATATTATTAAAATAATAGATCCGCTGCCAGAGTGAAAAAAATAAGCAAAAATAATTGAGGAAATTATTAAATGTTTGTATTTAATTTTTTGCAAACCACTTTCAAAACTTTTAATTAAAAAGTAACAGTACAAAGGTACAAAAACATAACTTAAAATTGGTCCTGCAATTGTTCTGTAGACAAAAAAACCATTGAATAAAAAAAGACTTGCACATAACAATGCTACATAATTATCAAACTTAAATTTTTTTCTTAATAGCAAATACATCCCCAAATAACTAATCAACGACATTATAAAAAAAGTTATTTTTAAAGACAAAATTGGATTAAAAATCAAAAATATGAACTGAGGTATTGAATAATATGCTGTATTTGGATCTGCATAAAAAGGGATGCCACAACAAAAACTTGGTGTAAACCAAGGGATAGATAGAAAGTTATTATAAAACCAAATTTTGCCAAAAATGAGATTAGGAATATATTGAGAATAGTCATGTCCCAACAAACCTTTAGAGTTTGGAAAAAACTGCTGAAAAATTATTTGATGCAATACTAAAATAAACGAGAAAAATACTATAAAAAAAAAATTTTTTTTAAACTTTAATAACATTCTAAAGTTCCTTTTTTGGTGGGCCCACCAGGATTCGAACCTGGGACCAATACATTATGAGTGTACTGCTCTAACCAGCTGAGCTACAGGCCCTTTAATATAATTTTGTTTTTACTAGGATTTTTCATTTCATTCAACAGTATAGATTAGATTCTATAAATACCTGTTAATTGGCCTTTAAGTTCATTAATAGCATCTAATCTCAAATCTGGGTTCTGAATTTTTTTGTTTAATTCACTATTACCTAGAACACCATAAATTTCTGATAATAATCTATAAATTTTTTCATTCTTTTCAAATTCCAAAGCAATCAATAAGGCGTCGATAGCAGCGTAGTACAATTTTTTTAAATAATAAATTTTTCCTCTGAGGTAGAGGTATTCGGCATTATTATTATACTCTTCCCCAAGTTTTGATAATTCTATCTGCGCCTCGGTAATTTTTTTTTTATTAACTAGTTTTTCTATTTCAGCAAGAAGGTTTTTATTCATGAATTTATCCTATCAAGAATATTATTTTGAAGTTGGTTTTTATAATTTGTCCACCAATTTTTACATTCTTTTCTTTTTTTTTGAATTTGATCATCACTCCATTGCTGAATAACTTCCTTTGCTTCTATCCATCTATCAACTTTGATAAATGGATTTCCTGGAAACAGCCGATCATAATACTTAAAGGCATTTTCTACAATTGGTATAGACTCACATTCTAAAGCTTCGTAAAGCCTATAAGTTTCAGGATGAAAAAAACCATTTGGGCATGGCACGAACTCTGCTGAGGACAATACTTCACGCATTTTTTTTACTTCTATAATTTTTTCATTGAATTTATTTGTTTTGTGACAAAACGAGGGTTTTATTTGAGATAGTTGATATAAAATATCATGTCTACTTGATCTGTGTGGCGTTCCAATAAAAGTCCACTTATATTTTCTTTTTTCTATCTTGTTATCAAAAAAAGTTCCAGATTTATATCCTATTGGAAAACAACTTACTCTATCATTATTAAAATATTTACTTGAGCAAAAAGATCTCCAAACATAATTACAATTATTATAAATATTTGAAAAATTATAAAGTCCTGCCTCATCTCCTAGGTGTATAAGAAATATTTTTGAACATAGTAAGTTTAGTTTATTATAAAAATCTAATTTATACTCAATGCTAGAGTCAACTATTATTAGAACATCCTCAATTTCGATTTCGTCTATATCGTTTATTATTTTAAATTTTACTTTATTTAATGCTTCAAAGATCCACTTATCAGAATTTTTTTTGTGATAATTGCCCCATGAAATATTTACAGCTATTTGGTTTTTTGGAATACTAAAATTTGATTGGGTTTGATTATGCGTGTTCCAGAATAGTTTAATCATTAAAGATTAAATTTTTATTTTTCTAAAAAACTTTTTAAGTGTTTTGATCTGCTTGGGTGCTTAAGTTTTCTTAAAGCTTTAGCTTCAATCTGTCTTATTCTTTCTCTAGTTACAGAAAATTGTAAGCCAACTTCTTCTAAAGTATGATCCGTATTCATTCCTATACCAAAACGCATTCTAAGAACTCTTTCTTCTCTGGGGGTTAGTGTTGCTAATATCTTAGTTGTAGACTCTCCCAAATTAGATCTGATTGAAGCATCGAGTGGTTGTAATGCATTTTGATCTTCAATAAAATCTCCTAAACTACTATCCTCCTCATCTCCAACTGGAGTTTCTAAAGAAACGGGTTCTTTTGAAATTTTTAAAACCTTTCGGACTCTTTCAAGAGGCATAGCAAGCTTTTTAGCTAATTCTTCTGGCGTCGGCTCTCTACCGCGTTCGCTTAAAATTTGTCTTGATGTTCGCACTAGTTTATTAATAGTCTCAATCATATGAACAGGTATTCTAATTGTTCTAGCTTGATCTGCTATAGACCTGGTGATGGCTTGACGTATCCACCAAGTTGCGTATGTTGAAAACTTATAACCTCTTTGGTATTCAAATTTATCAACAGCTTTCATTAAACCGATATTTCCCTCTTGGATCAAATCCAAGAACTGCAATCCTCTATTTGTATATTTTTTAGCAATCGATATTACCAACCTTAAATTAGCTTCCACCATTTCTTTTTTGGCTATTCTAGACTCTCTTTCACCCTTTTGAATCTTACTAACGAATGCTTTAAAATCAGCGACCGTGACTCCAATTTTCTTACTAAATTCAACTAATCTGTCTCTAATTTCTTGAAATTCTTTCTTTTTTTTCTTAAAAAAGTTTCTCCATAAAATATTTTCGCTTAAGAATTTTTGAAAATTTGGATTTATTTCATTTCCTAAATAGTATTTAAGAAATTCTTCTCTGGAAATTTTATTATCTAAAGCTGATCTCATTAGAATACCTTCAAGAGAAATTATAGTTTTATTTTCTTGGTAGTGCAGTTGTACTAATTCCTCTAATACGGATGGGTTAAGTTGCAAATTTTTAATTTGTTCAATTAAATTGCTTTGTATTTTTTTATAACCTGTTTCTTTTGATCTTGAAAATTCCTTTGACTCCAAAGTGTAATTTAACTTTTCATTTTGATATTTAATTAATTTTGCATAGTTTTTACACAAAGAATCAATCGTTGAAATAACTTTTGGTCTTATTTCTTCTTCCATTGCCGCAAGGGAAGGATTAAATTCATCTTCCTGAGAATAGTCTTCGGTACTACTTTCATCTTTTTTTTCATCGGCTACATCTTTTTTACTTTCTTTATCAGATTTAACTTCTTTTTCTTTTAATTTTTTTTCATTTTTTTTATTTTTAGTTTCTGATTCATCAGAAGTTTCAGCATCTATATCTGTATACGTTGAGTCGATATCAATAATTTCTCTTACAAGTAATTGATTTTCCTCTAATTTTTTCTTCCATTCGAAAATTTTATTTGCGGTTATTGGGCTTTGTGAGAGAGCGCTTATCATAACATTTTTTCCTGCTTCAATTCTTTTTGCAATGGCAATTTCTCCTTCTCTAGAAAGAAGTTCTACTCCACCCATTTCCCTTAGATACATTCTTATAGGATCGTCGCTTTTATCAGTATCAGCAGATTTATCGTTAGCACCAGAAGCAGAATCTTTTTTTCTTGTTGACTTATAATCTGTTTTTTTTTCTACTAAACAAACTTTTTGATCAAAAATATGAAGGCAGGCTTGCTCTAAATTTGCTTGAGAGAGATTTCTTTTTCCTAGAGATTTTGAAAGCTCTAAATAAGTAATAAAACCTCTATGAACTCCTTTGTCTAACAATCTTTTAAAAGATTTAGTAATCACTTTTTCAGTCGTTTTATTCATAATTTTTGATAAGTTAGATTTATATATAATATCTAATAAAATAAAATCTATAGCCTATTTATCCGCTTTTTAGTTGGTTTCTTAGAGATAATAGCTCTGAATAAAGATTTTCGTCAAGATTCATAGAAACTTTAGCTTCTAGAGTTTCAATTTTGTTACGAAGCTCTATTTGTTTGATCTCATTTTTGATTTCATTAAATATGGAAATCACTTCTTTTTCATTTTTATTTTTAAGAATTATTTTAACAGGAGCATTGATGTTTATAAGATTAATTAACTCACTAAATTTTTGATCAAAATCATCCACTTGTAAATTATTTTTGTTAAAAAACTTCTCTGATGATAAATTATCAATTATTTTTTTTTTAAGCTCGTTCATTATTACATTGCCAAAAGTCACTTCAGATATAATTTCAATATTTTTTCTAAAGAAATCTAAATTATTAATAATTAAAAATAAAATTGAAAATTCTTTTAATTCCTTTTGTTGAAACTTATTCCTTTGATTAAATACATCTTTAGTTTGCTGAAGAGGGTTAATATTTCTTTTAAACTTTAAAAAATTATTTTTTTTATAATTTAAGCTTGGTGTTAGCTCGTTAATTCTTTGGGTAAAACTGTCTAGATAGTACTTAGCTAAAGTCCTATCTTGTATACTTTGGCAAAGAGACTTAATTTTTTTTTCAAACAATGAGAGAGAGTGTGGATTATTTCTATCAACATTCGCATAATAAGAGTTCCAGATAAAAACTGATATTTCTTGTTTGCTTTTTACAAAATCTAAAAAAACCTCTTTACCATTTTGATTTATAAAAGAATCTGGGTCTAAATTCTCAGGAAGTGTTAAAAAATAAATATTATAATCTGGTTTAATTAAAGGGAATAGTCTTTCGGCTGCTCTTACCGCAGCTTTTTGCCCGCTAACATCTCCATCTAAACATATAACTGGGTTTTTAAAAAATCTCCAAACTAAATCAATTTGTTTTTCTGTCATAGCGGTACCTAGATTCGCTACAACATTTGTAATTCCAAACTTATGTAAATTTACAACATCCATGTAACCTTCAACTATAATGACCTCTTCTTTTTGATTTCTAGTTTCTCTTGCAGAATTAATATTATATAAATTATTTCCCTTTTTATAGAATTCTGTCTCAGGTGAATTAATATACTTTGCAAAAGAATTTTTAGATAAACTTCTTCCACCTAAAGCAATAGTAGAGCCATCTAAGGTTTTAACTGGGAAAATAATTCTATTTCTAAATCTATCAACATGCTTTTTTTTATTTTCATCAAAATAAAAAATCCCCGACGAAATAACTTGTTTTTCTTCAAACTCTTTTTTTTTAAGCATTTCATAAAAATTATTATTTATTGGAGAATATCCTATTTTAAAAAAAACAATTTCTTTTTTTGAAACTTTTCTTTTATTTAAATATTCGACAACTTCAGGATGTTTTCCTGATATTAATTCTTCATGGCAAAAATTTGTATATTTTTCTAATACATTTTTATAAGTTGTCCATCTTTTTTGTCTTTCTTCATCTTGTTTGGTGAATCTAAATGGCTGCATACCAGCATCCAATGCAAGAACTTTTACAGCTTCACCAAATTTATAGCTTTTTGTTTTCATTAAAAAATCAAAAATATTTCCATGTTCTGCTGAGCTAAAACAGTGATAAAAAGCTTTTTCATCATTTACTGTAAATGAAGGAGTTTTTTCAGTTGTGAATGGGGACAGTCCAATAAATTCTTTTCCACGCTTTTTTAATTTTACAGATTTACCAACTACCTGGGAAACCTTCAGGCGTAATTTTATTTCATCCAAGTATTCTTTTGGATACTTCATTAACTTAACAGCCCTTTAATTATTATATTCACTTTTGAAAAATCAATCGTATCAGAATGCTGTTTTTTAAGCGCACCCATTATTTTGCCCATATCTTTTAAACTTGTGGCTCCTAAGGATGATATAATTTCTTTACAAATTTTTTGCGTGTCTTCCTCTCCTAGTTGTTTTGGTAAATACAAATCAATCACTTTTATTTCTTCCTGTTCAACCTGTAGCAACTCTTGTCTTCCTCCTTTTTTATATAAATCTGCCGATTCTTGTCTTTGTTTCTTCATTTTTCTTAATAATTTTATTATTTCTTCATCTTTAACATCTTCTTTCTTTTCGCTAGATCTATTGGCTATATCTTTATCCTTTATAGCTGCCAAAACTAAACGTAAAGTGGAAACTAAGGTTTTATTTTTGCTTTTTAGTGCAGAATTAAAATGTTCTTTTATTTTTTCGCGTAATGACATGGCTTTTAAATTATCAATTTACTGTACTAAAGAAATTTCTTCAAAAGAAAAAATTCACATTGACTGTATAAAAAAATTTTCATATCTTGCGCAAAATCATATTTTATAGTAAAAGCCTTTAACTCATGAGTTGTATTTGGTGGTAAAAACAAATTTAACCCATACATCAAAAGATAATCTTCAAAAGATTCATCCTACAGGAATTTTAGTTTTAGAAAATGGGACTTTCTTTAACGGCCATGGCTTTGGGTATGAAGGCACGGCGTCTGGAGAGGTTTGTTTTAATACTTCTATTACAGGGTATCAAGAAATAATATCAGATCCATCTTATGCCGAACAAATAATTAATTTTACATTTCCACATATTGGGAATGTTGGCACAAATATTGATGATCATGAATCTGATAAAATTTGGACTAGAGGTGTAATTTTTAATTCTGAGATTTCTAATCCTTCAAGCTATAGAGCTTTGAAACATTTAAACAACTGGTTAAAAGTAAACAAAATTGTTGGCATTACTGGCCTTGACACTCGAAGTCTAACAAATTTTATAAGAGATAAAGGGGCACCAAAAGGAACTATTTCTTTTTCTAAAAGAGGAAAATTCAACATTAATAAATTAAAAAAAGTAGCAGTAAAATGGAATGGTTTAAAAAATCTAGATTTAGCAGAAAAAGTTACAACTAAAAAAAATTATAAATGGCCAGGATTTAAAACTTGGAAAAAAGAAGGTGGATATAAAAAAAATAAAATAAAAATGTTAAGAGTTGTTGCAATTGATTATGGAATAAAAAAAAATATCCTAAGATATTTTTCTGATTTTAAATGTGATGTTTATATTGTTTCTTGCAAAACAACTGCAGAAAAAATTTTAAAAATTAAACCAGATGGAATATTTTTATCTAATGGCCCGGGTGATCCTGCGGCAACAGGAAAATATGCAATAAATATTATTCAAAAACTTATGAAAAAAAAAATACCTATATTTGGAATTTGTCTAGGACACCAAATACTTGCTTTATCACTTGGAGCAAAAACGAAAAAAATGAAGCTTGGTCATAGAGGCGCAAATCATCCTGTAAAAAATTTGGTTAATAGTAAAATTGAAATTACATCTCAAAATCATGGTTTTGAAATTGTTAAAGAAAGTTTACCAAAAAATATTGAAATTACACACAAGTCTTTATTTGACAACTGCATTGAAGGTATAAAGTTAAAAAATAAACCTATTTTTTCTGTTCAATATCATCCAGAGTCTAATCCGGGTCCGCAAGACAGTATTTATTTATTCCAAGAATTTATTGATTGTATGAAAAAAAATGCCAAAAAGAAAAGATATTAAAAAAATATTAATAATTGGAGCGGGTCCAATAATCATTGGCCAAGCTTGTGAATTTGATTATTCAGGTACGCAAGCATGCAAAGCATTGAAAGACGAAGGGTACAAAATTATTTTAGTAAATTCAAACCCTGCAACAATTATGACAGATCCAGGTATTGCTGATAAAACTTATATTGAACCAATTACTTTAGATGTCCTAGAAAAAATTATTAAAAAAGAAAAGCCTGATGCCATGCTGCCTACAATGGGAGGTCAAACTGCTTTAAATTTAGCAATGGAAGCTGAAAAAAAAGGTATATTAAAAAAATATAAGATTGAACTTATAGGCGCAAAATCTAAAGCAATTTCAAACGCTGAAGACAGAAAAAAATTTAGAAAAAATATGATTGATATAGGGCTTGACTTGCCTAAATCAAAAGTAATTAAAAATATAAAAGTAGCTAGTAAGGTTTTAAAACAAATTGGATTACCAGCTATAATTAGAGCTTCTTTCACCCTGGGCGGTTTAGGAGGGGGCATTGCAAGAAATAAAAAAGATTTTCTAAGAATAATTAAAGAAGGATTACATGAATCTCCAGCTAATCAAGTGTTGGTTGAAGAATGTTTGGAAGGCTGGAAAGAATTTGAAATGGAAGTCGTTAGAGATAAAAAAGATAACTGTATAATCGTTTGTTCAATTGAAAACATTGACCCCATGGGAATTCATACTGGCGACTCTGTAACTGTAGCTCCAGCTTTAACTTTAACTGATAAAGAATATCAAATTATGAGAAATGCTTCTATTGCGTGTCTTAGAAAAATTGGCGTCGAAACTGGTGGATCAAATGTTCAGTTTGCAATTAATCCAAAAAATGGAAAAATGGTTATAATAGAAATGAATCCAAGAGTTTCAAGATCTTCAGCTCTTGCATCTAAAGCTACAGGCTTTCCAATTGCAAAAGTAGCTGCCAAACTTGCTGTAGGCTACACATTAGATGAGTTAAAAAATGAGATTACTAAAACAACACCAGCCTCTTTTGAGCCCACTATAGATTATGTTGTCACAAAAATTCCAAGATTTACTTTTGAGAAATTTTCAACTTCTCCAGAAATACTTGGAACTTCAATGAAGTCGGTTGGAGAAGCAATGGCAATAGGAAGAAATTTTAAAGAATCTTTACAAAAAGCATTGGTGTCATTAGAGGTTGGTTTTTCAGGTTTAGATAGAATATTTAAACTTAATAGAAGAGAAATAGAAAAAAAATTAAAAGAAAATATCCCTAACAAAATTTTACTAATTGCTGAAGCTTTTAGAAAAAAAATTAAAATTGAAAAAATCTACAGACTATCAAAAATTGATACTTGGTTTTTAGAGCAAATTAAAGAACTTGTGGATGTGGAAAGCAAAATTTTAAAAAAAGGCCTTCCTAAAAATTATGACATTTTTAATAAAATTAAATCAATGGGTTTTTCTGATAAGAAGTTATCAGAACTAACTAAAATCTCTGAAGCTATTGTAAGAAAAAAAAGAACCGTTCTTAAGGTATTTCCTGTTTTTAAAAAGGTTGATACCTGTGCAGCAGAGTTCAGGTCTTTTACACCCTATATGTATTCAACATATCAAAGAAGCTCTTTAATTAAATCTGAGTGTGAAGCGGATCCTTCTTCAAAAAATAAAATAATTATACTTGGAGGGGGGCCAAATCGTATTGGGCAAGGTATAGAATTTGACTATTGCTGTTGTCAAGCAAGCTTTGCTCTTAAAGAAGAAGGTTTTGAAACAATTATGATTAATTGCAATCCTGAAACAGTTTCAACAGATTATGACACGAGTGATCGCCTCTATTTTGAACCTCTGCAAGAAGAGTATGTTAATAATATTATTAATAGAGAAAAAGAAAAAGGTAACCTGGTTGGAATAATTGCTCAGTTTGGCGGACAGACGCCAATAAAACTTGCTAAATTTTTATACCAGAATAGATTGCCTATCATTGGCACCCAGTACGCTTCTATAGATCTAGCTGAAGACAGGGAAAGATTTAAAAGTCTTATAAACAAATTAAAACTAAAACAAGCTGAAAGTGGAATTGCAAAATCTTATTCTCAGGCAATAAAAATTGCTGAAAGAATTGGTCTGCCTTTAGTTGTTAGACCTTCGTATGTTTTAGGTGGTAGAGCTATGGAAATAGTTCACGAAAAAAGTCAGTTAAAAAATTTTGTAGAAGCGGCTTTTAAGGCGGCTGAAAATAACCCTATATTAATTGATAGATTTATTAATAACGCAATGGAAATTGATGTTGATGCTATATCCGATGGCAAAGAAGTATTTGTTGCCGGAATAATGCAACATATTGAGGAAGCTGGCATCCATTCTGGGGATTCTGCATGTTGTTTACCTCCTATTTCTATAAAAAAAGAACTGATACATGAAATTAAAAAGCAAACAAAAAAATTAGCATTAGCGTTAAAAGTAAAAGGTTTTATGAATATTCAATTTGCTATTAAAAAAGATCAGATTTATGTAATTGAAGTAAATCCTAGAGCAAGCAGAACTGTTCCTTTCGTTTCAAAAGCTACAGGCATTCCCCTAGCTAAAATTGCATCGGTCGTTATGACTGGAAAAAAATTGTCTAAATTTAATTTAAAAAATAAAGGTAAAAATATGTATGCCGTTAAAGAGGCAGTATTTCCATTTAATAAATTTCCAAATGTAGATGTGCTTCTGGGCCCTGAAATGAAATCTACAGGAGAAGTTATGGGCTTAGATAAAAGTTTTGGACTTGCGTATGCTAAAAGTCAAATCTCTGCAGGCAATTCTTTACCAACACAAGGCCTAGCTTTTATTTCCTTAAAAGATAAACACAAAAGTGAAGCTTCAGACTTGGCAAAGAAATTAATTGAATTAAATTTTACATTGTGTGGAACGGAAGGTACTGCCAATATAATTAAAAACAGCGGTATAAAATGTAAAAAAATAAATAAAGTGAGCGGAGGGTCTCCACATATTGTAGACATACTAAATTCAAAAAAAATTGCTTTGGTTATCAATACTGGAGGAGGGAAACGTAA
>Ga0115002_10007010_pt1 | contig 12807 bp, 9 predicted proteins | sample ArcticOcean_MG_C_8_FD_89576 | JGI IMG/M metagenome (GOLD analysis project Ga0115002, IMG submission 89576) | Marine microbial communities from western Arctic Ocean - ArcticOcean_MG_CB11_86 | ecosystem: Environmental > Aquatic > Marine > Oceanic | place: Arctic Ocean: Canada Basin | collected...
ACCGTCTGCCAAATACCCGTGACGTCTAATTTGAGTTAGGCGAATTCCCGGAAACCCATTTTCCTACTGCAAACACCGCTATCATTCCGATAGGGTACTGACGAGGCTTGGCAAAGCCAATTTCCGCGATTCTCTCGGTTCGCTGCGTTTTTGCCAAAGCAATGCAAACGACTGCCGAATTGCGATGAAGGAGAACACCATGAAGGCATCCGAATCTGTCCGACAGTATTTCGAACAAGCTGCAGATCATCTGGAACTGCCCGACCAGTTGCGGACACTGCTGCTCACGCCACGACGAGAAGTTCGCGTCCAGATACCGGTGGAAATGGACGACGGCCGAATCGAAACGTTGCTTGGATATCGAGTGCAACACGACAACGCCCGTGGACCGATGAAGGGCGGCTTGAGATATCATCCAGACGTCGACCTCGATGAAGTTCGCGCGCTCGCGACTCTAATGACTTACAAAACTGCTGTCGTAGACATTCCCTATGGTGGAGCGAAGGGTGGTATTTGCGTCGACCCCCGAAAGCTCAGCAAGAAGGAGATGGAGCGAGTCACTCGAACGTTTATCGACCAGATCCACGACGTGATTGGACCTCGAGTCGATATTCCGGCACCGGACATGGGAACGAATTCCGAAGTGATGGCTTGGATTCGAAACCAATGGGAGAAATACCATGGGTTCCACCCAGCCGTTGTTACCGGAAAGCCTGTCGAGCAATACGGAGCCGAAGGTCGGGAAGAGGCAACAGGTCGCGGCGTTGGGATTCTCGCCTTCAAAATGCTCACCCGCCTCTCACGCAAACCAAACGAAACTCGAGTTGTGATTCAAGGGTTCGGAAATGTGGGAGCCCACGCCGCAAAATTCCTCCACGAATCTGATTTCAAGATCGTCGCTGTCAGCGACATTAGCGGTGCCTACTACAACCCCGGCGGATTAAATATCCCAAAACTGCTGAGACATTCGCTCAGTAACAACGGGTCTCTCGAAGGATACGACACCGCCGAAAAAATCGACAACGATCAACTGCTTGAATTGGATGCCGAGTTGTTGATCCCCGCCGCAATTGGCGGTGTAATCCACGACGGCAACGTCGATCGTATTAAGGCGAAGTACATTATCGAAGCAGCGAATGGCCCAATTTATCCGTCCGCAGATAAGAAACTCGATGAGCGAGGAGTGATAGTCTTGCCCGATATTCTCGCCAACGCCGGCGGCGTGACCGTCAGTTATTTCGAGTGGGTGCAGAATCTACAATACTACAAATGGGGCTTGAATCGGGTTCGACAAGAACTGGATCGAGCACTCTCGTCCGCCTTCGAAGATATTTGGCAGCAGTCGCAACAACGCAATGTGTCACTGCGCACCGCCGCCTATATCATCGCCATCGACCGAGTCCGCCGCGCGACCGAACTGGCTGGAATCGGATAAAGCCACTGACGGTTCCGCTCTGGTTTCTTACTTCATACTTTTAAAAGCTTCGAAGTATCGTCGCCCGAGTTCGCGGTAGGACTTGCTGTCGAAATGGACTTGGTCGCCTTTGTGAGTCAATTCGTCTGAGTTGACAAAGGCAGTTGCAGGGACTTTCTTGGGCAGGTCGTGATGGGCTTTGTCGACCTGTTTTTTCTCATCGTTCCACGGACGTTCTGCAAACTGACCCATCTGACCCGCAATGAAGGGGACGTTTTTTGCGTCCAGTTCTTGGCGGAAGCGAACAATTAATTCGTGCAGTTTCGATTCGTAGATCTTGCTGAGTTCAGGCTTCGCGTCCGACTCGCCTTGATGCCAGAGAATGCCTTTTAGGGTCCCGTCCTCGAGAGCGATCTTGGCACGGCGAATGGCATCGTCGTATGGGTGACTCTTTGTTTGGCCATGGTAGCCCCCGACTTCCCAGGTTGAAATCGGAGATCCGCCAGCACCACATGGGATCAGTCCGATAGTAATTTCCTTGTCGGTTTCAGCAACCAATGTTCCGAACGTCTTGCCGACGCCAACACCGGCAACCGACTTGTCAAAATGAAGAGGATCGACAGCAGGCACCCATTTGCCTTCTTTGTTGAGCATTTTCACTCGAGGGTGTGGAGTTTTGTCGGCAGTAGAGACCTTGCCGCGGCCCGCCATATTGGATTGGCCAACCAAAAGAAATAAATGAAACTTCTCTTTGGAGGCTGCAACCGAGTCCTTTACAAACCCTGGTGCCGTAAGAACAGATAAACTCAGTAACAATAGGATAAGAGGTCGTAGCATGGTTTCGGCTCTCAGTTGTTGTCGCGGGGTTCGTTAGGTTGTTTTTGTGCGTGACGGGTCAAATGCAGACTGTATGGGTCAGCTTGCAGCAAAGCTGGCCAGTCGATTGGAGTCTGTTGTCTGACGAGTCGATTGGAGTCTGTTGTCTGACGATAGGACCCGAGTAATTTTACACTCAATTTTGTGCCGATTCCAATCTGCAGTTTTCGATATGGCCAGTTTAGATGTTCAGTCCGGCAAGATAGCCTGTGCTAAACGCGGCTTGGAAGTTGTAACCGCCGATTGGTCCGTCCAAGTCGAGGATCTCTCCGGCTAAAAACAAACCGGGAACCAATTTGCTTTCCATGGTTTTTGAATTCACTTCTTTTAGAGCGATGCCACCCGTCGTTACTTCTGCTTTTTCAAAGCCGAGCGTACCGGTAATGGGGATCGCGGCTCGTTTTGTCCATCGCACGATTCGTTCCTGCTGGACCTTACTGAGTTCCGCTCCGCGACGATCGAATGGAACCTCCGCCTGACTCATGATTGTGTCGGCTTGTCGTTTGAGAAACCAACGATAGAGAATCGACGACAGTTGCTTCTTGCCACCTTGCTCGCATTGAGATTTCAATTGCTGCTCAAAGTCATTCGCTTCTACCTCGGGTAAGAAGTCGCAAATGACTACGAGATTGCGACGGTCCTCCTGAAGCGTGATCACTCGACTTAGATCCAACGCAACTGGTCCTGAGAGACCGAAGTGTGTGAACAATAGAGATCCAATAGCATCGTCTCGAAAATTCGCCCTCGCCCTGCCCTTTGCTTTGCCAGTTGTCCGCACGACCTCGCCCGTTGCCGTTTCCACATGGAGTCGAACTTTGGGGAGAGTGAGACCCTGGAGCCCCGTCACCCATTCGGCGTTGCTCGTGATGGGGACCAGCGCTGGACGCGGTGGAACGATGGAGTGACCAAGTTGTTCGAGCCAACCGTACCCTTCTCCCGTCGTACCGCATCCGGGAAAGGATTTTCCACCAGTCGTGATCAGAACCGATTCGCACTGATAAACACGATCGTCCGTTTTAATGGCAAAACCGTTTTCTTCGCGAGTTACGGAATGCACATGTTGCTGCAGTCGAAGATCCGAACCACTCCGTTCTAGCCTGGCCAGCAAAGCCTGCTGGACATCCAGCGCACGGTCGCTGGCCGGGAAAATCTTGCCACCCTCCTCCGTCTTGGTTTCTACTCCTTCTGATTCGATTAGTTCGACGAGTTGGGAAGGAGTAAGAGTGGAAAGAGCCGAGTGTAAAAAGGGACCCTGCTGACCATAGGCTTCGATAATGCCTTGTTTATCGACGGCGTGGGTAATGTTGCAACGAGTACCGCCGGACATCAGAATTTTGACACCCGCCTTTGTATTCTTTTCCAGCAGCAACGATTTACGACCGTTTTCGGCCGCGACACTCGCCGCCAGTAACCCAGCAGCACCTGCTCCAATGATAATGCAATCCCACTCGTTACTCATGCGCACTCAGCACTCATTCTTGTTCGTTGTTCGATGGTTGGCCCGAATTACTTTCGCCCACTTCCGATTCGTCGTCTGCGACGATTTCTTCGCGCACTGGTTCTTCGAAAACTGGAGATTCCAGCCGTTGTTCGATCCACTCGGGCGAAACGAAACGACGGAGCAGATTTTTCAAGTTATGCAACATGTCGGCAGCCTGTTCTCCAGTGAGCTCAGTCTCTTCATGCCGGCGAAAACCCCACCAAGTCAATTGAATGGGCCACTTGTACATTTGAGCGGAGGCGTTGAATCTTTCGGAGACGCGGAGTCCCCATAATGTTCCATAGTGATTGCGAAAGTCGAGCCAAAGAAGGTCCATGGGTTTGACTCGATCCGGTGAACGCATCGTAGGTAGCCGGGCAATTCCAACCGCCGCAACGAGTAGAACAGTTCCAATTAAGGTTCCCCAAGCTTCGAGAGGAACGTGGAGAAGCGGAAGGTAGGCGCTGAGCAAAACGGCTTGTCCCGCAAAGACGAAAATCGCTGACACCGAAAAGCGCGTCGGGAGTAAATTCGAGGCCCCAAGAGCGATCAGAAACCACAAAAACCAGCCCCGTATCGAGTGGAGCTGTAGCGGTTCATCGAGGAAATACGCATTCGCAGCGGGCAGCGCGAGTACTGCCCAAAGAGAAAATACGATGAAATGCCAAGCCTGATCTTGAGGCCGCTTGGCTCCCATCTGCGACATGATTGGGCAGAAAGTTCCCAACGCCATCGTGAACCGAAGTGGCTCCACCCAATTCGAATCGGGAAGAGCATAAAGAGCGATCGGTAGTTCGCAGATGCCCAAACAAAACAAAGCTGTGGCAGCCCAGTACCAAGTTCCGCGCAGCGTCGTGCCTTCGAGTGCTCGATAACCGCTGAACAACAACAGCAACCCCAAGGCTGCAAGGATGGCAATACAACTGGCCACCGGTCTCCTTCGCTTCTACTGCTCGTTTCTGCTGTGGCTGTGCGTTTGTGCTGTGCGTTTTTGCGGCTCGTTTAGCTGCGGTACGTTTTCGGCTGCCCGTGCCATCATCACAACCGACATTACCCACCGTTTGCTGGGGTACGAATGTGAGGCCATGTAGCAAAAAATCAACAAACTGAACAACCTTGGATCATATCACTAAATCGAGTTCTCACAAGGGAATATGGCGAAGATTGCGCGGTAATGACCGTCGCAGCGGCTAGCGAATCTTGAAAAAATGCAACGGTTGTATTTGCTCAACACCTAATTGGGAGGCATGTTTCCCCAGAAGCACATTTGGTACCCGCCACGAATTTTGGACGTTGCCAATCGGCTGGGTAGCCAACAGTTGGGCGTGAGCAATGTGGATTATGTTTCCACCTCCAGGGTTTCAACCAAGTGTGCCATTTGAAACAAATCAAAGTTTAGGAGTTTGATGCAATGAAGTGGATTCGCCTTCCTGCAGTGATGTTAGTTTTGTCATTAGCTACGACGGTTGAAGCCGATTGGCTAGGTCGAGTTGGAGTTTCGATGAATGACGGAATTGTCCGTCAAGTAGCTCCTGCTCAATTCGCCCACCCAACGGTTGGCAGCAATTATCAATTCAGCAATGCCAGTTACGGTTGCACATCGGGTTGCAACGGCGGCAATGTCGCCCACGACAATGGCTACGTCGGCGACGGTTCCTGCGGCGGTGGCTGTGCCACCGGTTGCGATACCGGTTGCGGATCGAGCTGGAAAGGCTGCGGCCTCTTTAGTGGCGGCGGAAACATGTTCCGCGGTTGTGGCAATTTGTTCAACGGTTGCGGTCTCTCCCGAACTTGCGGATTGAAGCCAACCTGCAACGGTCGTTTTTACAATGGTTGCGGTGACACTGGCTGCGGTGACACTGGCTGCGGTGGAGCAAATTTGTTCAGCGGTCGCGGTCGATTGTTTAGCGGCTGTGGTTCGCTGTTCAGTGGCTGGGGCAACAACGGTTGCGACACCGGATGTGACACTGGTTGCAATACTGGTTGTGACACCGGATGCTCGACGGGTTGCGATACCGGTTGTGGAGCAGGCCTTTGGGACGGTTTTTGCAACCGAGCCAAATCTTGCGTTCCTCGCTGTCACGCTCCTGTTCGCCGCTACCGATGCTACAGCAACGACTGTGGTGACAACAGCTGCGGAAGTAGCGCCGGCTCTTGCTTCTCGATTCCCCGCACCACTTCCTACTGCCCCTCGACTTGCGGTGGTTGTGATGACGGTTGTGATAGTTACGGTTTCTGCGGTTTGCGAAACGGACTTTTTGACGGTTCTTTCGGCTGCCGCGAACGATGTGGTTCGGGTCTCTTCGGCTGGTTGAAAAGCAACAGCTGGAATGGATGCGGAACCAACTTTGCATGCGATAGCGGATGCTCCGCTGGAAACGACACTGGTTGCTCGAGTTGCACTGGACATGGGGGTGAGTATCATCATCACGGAACCACCAGTCCTGCAGCTCCCGCTCCTGCTGCTCCCGAAGTACTGTCCCATCCCGCTACCCAGCACGGTGACAGTGTAGAAGTTGCTCCTGAGTGGAACAAAGCTGTGCGACATCGCTGGCCAACTCACGGGTTATTCCTACCCGTTAGCTTCGGCCTCTAATGCGAATCCTCCCCGGATGAGTTAACCAGAACGGGCGATGCGAGTTTAAAAACCGCATCGCCCGTATTTTTTCTTGGGCGGTTAACAACTGGCACTTGGCGGCTAGCGGTTTGCAGAGAGCAGTTGGCGGTTGGCAAAAGCGAATGGCGATTAGTGATTCGAAGAGTGGAATGTCTATGTGCTCCCTATAATTTCTTGGCGAAACCCGGTAGGATTCTGTGAGGTATAAATCCGTAGGCTCAATTCGAGGTAGCAGATGCACATTCACAGCGTCGAGAAGGCAGATCTCCAACCATTGGAAATGCCCGATCGCTTTCGCATGGAAGTGGTCTACTTCATGACTCCGGGCGGAGATGAGGGAGTTCCCAATCTGGCGGAAAACGAATACTGGATTCGATTGTCGGACAGCCGTAAATGGCTGGAAGAATTCGTCGTCGAAGTCATCTCTCCGTTAGATGCGGAATCCAAAGCTGAATTCGAGTTGACCGAAGAACAGGAGTCGTGGCTCGAGTGGCTGGTGGAGCACGAAATCGAACACATTCGATTGGTGTTTTAGCTGCCGTTCGTCTCCATCGGCTCATCACTTGAGTCTACTGGAGGACGAGATGCTATTTTCAACATTAGTTTGCCTGATAATGACTGCTGCTCCATCACTCAAAGTCGGCGATCACACCGTTGAAATAAATGTCGACGGACAATCTCGCAACTATCTCGTCCACATTCCCAAGCAACCGAAACCGCGCACGGGTTGGCCGGTCGTGTTGGTCTTTCACGGCGGCGGAATCGATGCTGCTCGGATGCTTCAATTCTGTGGAATGAACGACAAGTCTGATGAAGCGGGCTTCGTCGTTGTCTATCCCAACGGCAGCGGGCGCCTCAAAAAAGTTCTCACATTCAACGGCGGAAATTGTTGTGGTTACGCGCAGCGAAACAACATCGACGACGTCAAGTTTGTGGACACACTGTTAGACGATCTTCAGCAGAAATTGCCATTGGACAAACGTCGAGTCTACGCGACAGGAATGTCCAACGGTGCGATCATGAGTTATCTACTAGCGTCCAAACTATCGCATCGCATTGCCGCGATCGCTCCGGTCGCCGGACCAATGGGTACGGAAGAGTGTTCCCCAAAACGAGCCGTTCCCGTTTGTCACTTTCACGGAGTTGACGATCGGAACGCCCCTTTCGATGGCGGTATTGGACCGCGGAGCCTAACGAAAACCGTTTTTCATTCCGTCGACCATTCGATTCACAAGTGGATCCAAGCCAATGGTTGTCGCAAAGTGCCAACGATTACTCAAATGCCTACAAAGACCGACGATGGCACCAAAGTAACTCGGTATATCTACGGCGGCGGCAAACACAATACAGAAGTCGTGCTCTACAAGATTGCCGGCGGCGGACACACGTGGCCAGGCCACTCCAGCCCGATCAAGAAACTAGGCGTGACGACAATGAACATCGACGCCAACGATATAATGTGGGACTTTTTTAAGAGACATCGGTTGGGAGAGTGAACGGATTGCGGTTAGCAATTAGCGGTTAGTCAAAACCGAATTTCCAACTCGCAACGCGAGTCACTCTCCCTCCGGGAGAGTCGGAGTCTCAGCTCCGGAGAGGGTTTAGGAAGCCCGCAAAACGTGACCATGGCAAGACGACAACTGAAGAAGCTCGCCTGTTTCTAAAATTTGGCGTCCCATTCAGATGGCGTTCTCCTCGCTGTAGGTCGTCGAGCTAGGCCAAAATATGCAGCGTCTGCGGCGCAAAGAAACGACTCTTCTAAATGACTTATGGCTAATGACAAAAACTAATGTCGTTTTGCCATGGCCTCGTCAAACGAAGTTCAGAAACCCTCCCCGGAGCTGAGACTCCGACCCTCCCGGAGGGAGGGTGACTCGCGTTGCGAGTTGTTATTGAATATCCCAACCAGCTAATCGCTAACAGCTAATCGCTAACAGCTAATCGCTAACAGCTAACAGCTAATTCCTAGTCCGCGTGCCGGTTGAGCTGCATCTTCTTCTTGATCTCGTCTTTGAGATGTTCGAGCACCGATTGTTTATCGGTTTCGCTGAGGATCTTGCGAATGACTGTTTTCGGCGACTCGCCGCCCCACGATCCACCGTGCTCAAAATAGTATTTCGCGGCCTGTCCGACGATGTACGAACCGTAGCCAGCTGCGGCCGCTTGCGGAACTGCCGTTACGACAGTTCCATATCCAAATGTCAGCCCTTTGAAGAACGAGGAGGCAATGGAGATAACTGCCTCTCCGGCAAGATAACCGCCGACCATCCAGCCGGCTGCTTTGAAAACAGATTTGATCAGGTCGCGGGCATGTGTCCAGGACATGTTCAGTCCATAGATTTTTGCCAGTGTCACAACCATCGTGACATCGACGGCACCGCCACCGATGACATCGGCAATGGGAACTGGATTCCATGCAACAGCGACCGACTTAAGGACCGCATAACCCCAAATGGTTTTTGTCGCTTGTTGATTTCGCAAGCGTACTCGCAAGGACGAAATTCGATCGCTTTTGTCGGCTGCGTACATTGCAGCATTGAGCGTCAGTAAAGCGAGCCCGTCTTTCTCCAGCACTTCTAGGATCAGCGCTTTTAATTCGTCAACTTTTGGCGGTGGCTTTTTCCATTCATTGCGAGTCGTTCCATCGGCCGATTCAATGACGTACTCCACCTCGCGCGGATCCGCGGCTGTTGTAACAAAGTGATTTGCGGGAACAAATTCCGCAATCCGCTCGTCCCGCAAAACTTCCATCAACCGCTCGCGTTGTTCGGGAGTGTAGAGGTCGACTTTGTTGAGGACGACGACGATCGGTTTATGCGATTCCGCGAGAGCTCGTAGCGCGACGAATTCGGTGTCGTTGAGATCGGAATCTGTGACAAACAAAATCAGGTCGGCGCGAGATGCTGCTTCTCGCGCCATGTCGGCTCGATCAACTCCGCCGACTTCGTTTAGACCGGGAGTGTCAACAATCACGACGCCCGAACTTGCGAATCCCGGAATGGAATAGCCACAGCCGTCCCACTCCGTCTTCCAGACTTCTTTCGTCCATCCGCCCTGAACGTCAACCGCCGCCAGCTGCTCGCCAATCATAGCATTAATCAACGCCGACTTCCCTGTACTTATCTCGCCAAAGATTACGATTTCGACCAGGCCAGTGGAAAGCTTGTCAGCCATTTGCTCCAACTGTTTTAGATCGTCTCGCAGTTGTTCGCGCTCCGCGTCGGAACAACCGTGTATCTTGTCCAGTGTTGCACGCAGGCTGTTCAGCGCTTCTTCGTACTGGCTGTCGTCTGTATTTGTTGCCGTCGTGACGGTGTTGTCGATATTGTCCTTGTCGTCGATATTGTCATTGTTGTCATTGTTGTCATTGTTGTCTTGGGCGTTCATGAGTCGTCCTCCTCGCTCTCCTCAAAGAGATGAGTTTGAGCGGCCGCCACGATCTTTTTGAGTTGTTCGGCGGAAGTCACTTTCGTCCACTGACGTCGAGCCAACCCGACGAGACCTCCTTCGGGGCGATGCATTTCATTTTTGAAATACTCGATGAACACTGCGCCAATCCAACGGGTGACAATCGCCTGCACTGTACCCTGCAACATTCCACCCGCAATTGTTCCCGCGCCCGGAACTGTTTTGAGAGCCGAAGCAATCGCAGAAGCGATCACTGGCGTCGCAGCGCTAACACCTAAGATCGCAATAAGGTTCTTTCCCAACTGGCCTAGCAAATTAACTGCAGTTTCGATGTCCATCTCTTGCCGATAAACTCGAGCGAGCTCCATCACCATTTTCGTGGTGATGGCGCTTCCCGCTAGTAAATCGAGAACTGGAAGTGGACTGAGGGCCGCCGCTCCGCCCGCTCCCCACATATGTCGATCGACGATCGCCCAAGCTGCTTCATCAATCGATTCGCGGACGCGCACGCGGGTCGTTTCGACGAGCCCGCGAGATTGTAGCAGCAGGTTGGCAAGGATCAGATCTCGTCCATCTCGCTCGATAATCCCAAGCATTCGCTGGGCTAAAAACGAAATGTTTGGCGGCTCGTTCACGGTCTCTTCGACCTGTTCGCCATCTGCCGCCACTCGCATGCGAACTCGTTGAGCAGAATTGGATCGAACAGCGACGATATTATCGCCGTCAATTACTCCGCGAACTTGGCCCGTAAGTTGCGAAAGAAGTGAGTTTTGATCCGATGTGTCGAACCAATCTTGTTTGTTAAGGCAAAGCAGAATTCTCTTCTCCATTTTTCCAAGCTGGGTTAACAGTTGGTGTTCGGTGTCGCGTAACGGGCCATCGACGACGAGCAGCACGATGTCGGCATCACCGGCGGCCTCCGCAGAAACACTGGCGTGATGCTCGCCCGATATTTCTCCTAGGCCAGGCGTATCGACCAAGACAACTTTATCCATTCCCGGCCAAGGCACTTCGTTTCGTCTAGTCGTCGTGCCACCCTTCGGATCGCTTTGAAAGATATCGCGGCCGGCCAAAGTATTGAGTAAGGACGACTTGCCGCTCGATATTGTCCCGAATGCGACGATCTCCAGTTTCTGAGAGTTTTGCTTGTCTTCGAGTTTTTGCACCATCGGCTCGATCTCACCACGGACTTGCGTTCCAACCGTTTCGTCGCGAGTGAGGTTGTCGACTGTGGATAAGTTTTCTTTAATTTCAGCTTGTTGTTCGTCGGCAGACAATTCACTTGGGTCTTTGTCGCGCTGGATCTGACGCTTTCGCTTCCGACGGCCAGCTGCCCATAGCTTCCATATTGTCGTTGTAGTGGCACCGAGAAACAGAATGGCTCCGAGACCCACAACACTGAAATAGACGTAGACCCAAACCGTTCCCATTTTGGAAACGACTTCGTATTGGGCGACAATTTTTGGCGGCACATAAACCAATACAAACCCCACAAACGCTAAAAGCGCCATCAGCAGAAAGCCTTGGGTTGTCCGTTTGAAATTCATGTAGGTGTGTAAGTTGTTGTGAGGTGGGTGTTTATGAGGTTGGGAGCGAAGTTGCTTCGCCGTTGTATTCTACCATTGGTTCGAGAAACGGACTCGATTATTTACGAGGCCTTTGATTTTACCGCCAGGCAGCGGCTTGGAGCAGTGCTTCGCATGAAAACAAAAAAGAGCCCGGTCGTGAAACCGGACTCTTGCGTGATTGCCTTGCCATGATTTGTTCTAGCTAAATAGCTGGCGAATAATCTTGCCGTCGCGGACGATCGTAATCGGGCGACCGGTATCGGAGTGATATTCTTTCGTGGGGTCGATCCCCAGGTTGTGATAGAAAGTCGCTGCCGCATCGTCGGGCGTGAAACCTTCTGCGTCGGGAAGCGTCGCTCGGGCGTCACTCTTACCGACAACCTGGCCACCTTGAATTCCGCCACCAGCCATCAGCATGAACATGCAACGCGGATAGTGGTCGCGACCACCTTCCGCAGTCCGTTCGTTGATCTTTGGTGTTCGACCAAACTCGCCCGTAATGAATACAGCTGTCGACTCCAGCAGCCCTTTTTCCTCGAGACCAGTAAGCAGTGCCGAAACGCCTTGGTCCAACGGCGGCAAACGTCGATCTTTGAGATTGGTAAAGTTGTCGCGGTGAGTGTCCCAGCCGCCCAATGACATCGAAACGAATTTGACTCCAGATTCAACTAAGCGAGTTGCCAATAAACAACTCATGCCGAATGATTCTTCACCAAATTTCTTAGCATACGCTGGTGACTCTCTGCTTACATCGAACGCTTCGCGAGATCGAGGCGAAGTGATAATCGAGTGCGCTTGTTGACCAAATTTATCGAGGCCCTCAAGAAGTTGGTTTTGCTTCTCGATGCTGGCAAATGTTTGGTCCAAATCGTCGAGCAAGTTGTTGCGTTTTTCAACGTCGGAAACTTTCAGTCCACCAGACAATTTGAAGCCGCGGACCGAAAACGGAACTCCAGGTTGGGGTGTCGACCCTGTTTTGAGTGGAGCGTATTTCACGCCGAGGAAACCTGGACGCTGCGGGCTATTTGGAATCGTCACAAACGGCGGGAGATCGTTTGGAAGGTTTTGCTCATTTTCCTTTAACATCACCGAGCCATAGCCAGGGTATTCGAGCGATGCCAGCGGACGAGTACCCGTGTTGACGTATTCCGTTCCCAAGCGGTGAGCGCCGAGGGTATGCGAAACACCACGAAGGATCGCGAACTTGTCGGCGCACTTGGCTAACAAAGGCAAGTGTTCGCAGAACTCGACGCCTGGGACGTTCGTCTTAATTGGATTGAAAGTTCCCCGATATTCTTTGGGGGCATCGGGCTTCATGTCGAAGGTGTCCATGTGCGACGGACCACCCGCGAGGTGAATAAAAATACCCGCCTTGGCTGGAGCATCTTTGACGTTGCCAGCGTGAGCAAGCTGCAGATAGTTGGACAACGTAAGCCCTAATCCG
>Ga0115002_10007011_pt1 | contig 12805 bp, 15 predicted proteins | sample ArcticOcean_MG_C_8_FD_89576 | JGI IMG/M metagenome (GOLD analysis project Ga0115002, IMG submission 89576) | Marine microbial communities from western Arctic Ocean - ArcticOcean_MG_CB11_86 | ecosystem: Environmental > Aquatic > Marine > Oceanic | place: Arctic Ocean: Canada Basin | collected...
CCACAGCGTATCGGCGGGCCTGGACTACCCCGGCGTCGGACCCGAGCACAGCTTCCTAAAGGACATCGGACGGGCGCGCTACGTCAGCGTGCGGGATCAGCAGGCTATAGAGGGCTTCCAACTGTTGTGTCGCACCGAGGGGATCATCCCGGCGCTGGAGTCCGCACACGCCATCGCCTACCTCGCCGAATGGGCTCCCACGCTTCCCGATGACTCTATCGTCGTGGTCTGCCTCAGCGGCCGGGGGGACAAAGACATCGAGACCGTCTCTGCGTGGCTGGGAACTAGCTAGCCGTACACCAGTACTGGACTTCTGTTTGGGAAGACGGGTCGTACACGTAGGCCAGGCCGGTGAAGCCGTGGCCGCCGATGAATTCGTTGGCTGGCAGTTCGGTCTTTAGCATCTGGTAGAGGTGCTCGCTGAGCGGTTCCCGCGCCTCGTCCCGGTACGCCGTCGTGCACTCCACCGTTAGCTCTCCACCTGGCTCGCAGCGACACCGGACTAAGTCCGTGTGTTGATCGGGCGTTTTGCGACCTTCACAAAATCGTTACGTTGTCCGGGTGTCGGGGTCACGTGTGACGGCCACTGGGTACGGTAGGTTTAACGGAGTTCAACTTCTGGTCTTCATGTGCGCACCTGCATGGCGATGGCGTCCGGGGTGAGTAGGAACGATGAAAGTACGGATACTCAAAAAGCTGGCCTTTGGCCTGCTGGGGCTGTTAGTCGTAGGTTTCCTGGTAATTCAGGCGGTGCCATACGGTCGTGCGCACGCCAACCCGGCCGTGGTTTCGGAGCCCAACTGGGACACGCCGCGTACCAGGCAACTGGCCAAACAGGCCTGCTTCGCCTGCCACAGCAACGAGACCGCCTGGCCCTGGTACTCGAACGTCGCCCCCATCTCGTGGTGGGTCCAGGATCACGTTGACGAGGGCCGGGAAGAACTCAACTTTTCCGTGTGGAACACTGGGGAAGACAGTGACGACGTATATGAGTCCGTTGTCGAAGGTGAGATGCCACCGTGGTATTACCGCCCATGGGACAGTCTTTCGACCGGGGAGATGGACGAGTTGCTCTTTGGCCTCAAGGCCACCTTCCCGAGCGACGGCGAATCAAATGGTGGTGGAGATGGCGGACACGACGATGATTGAAGGCCGAATGCGGGCCCACGTGATTCATGGTCAGTTGATGGCCGCTTGATACAATTCTCCCGTGATTAGGCGCAATACAGAGGCGTGGCGGAGGGTTTGGGCTCCGACGGTGGCAGGGCTTTTCTTTGTCGCGGCCATCATGGCCCCTAGCTACGGTCCACTTATCGACCACCACTTTGCCGAGCGAAGTGTTTTCCATAACCACCTGGCGGTCGTTGGCCCTCATTTGCACGCTTTCTTAGATATTCACTTCCACCCCATGCCAACGGCCGACGTGCCGTACCTGGCTACCGTCGTACCTGGCGAGGACGGCCTGCCGACGCCACCGAGCGGCGTGGGACATAGCGACGACCTGGCGCTTTTGTCGAGACTCCAGCCCCCAGTTGGGCTGGATCAGCCCGTCGCCTCCCTCGCTCGAACTGAGAGGGCGGACCCCACACCGCCGCTTAGACCGCCCCGTCCGTTCCTGTAGCCAATTTGGGTTGCCCATCGAAGTAGCCCGGCGCGTCGCACAGCGACGCAGGACAGGACGCGCCTCTTTGCAAAAGGGGCCGACGGAGGAAAGGTCATCTACATAAGCACTCGTCATATAGCCTCGCTCACCGCACTCTTAGCGGTGCTGGCGGCCGTCGCCCTGTGGCCAGCCGTTTTAGAGGCGCACGGCGGTGTCACCGAGTTCCGCAAGGAGCTGGCGGGGCCTTACGAGGTCGCGTTCGGCACCAGCCCCAAGTCCCCGGCTCCGGGGCCTGTGCACGTGTCGCTCCGGGTGGTCGACGCCGCGACCGGCGTGGCTGTGCCGGACGCCGCGGTGGCGATGTCCGGCAAGGTCCTGACTGACGACGGCAAGGTGCTGGAGTCCTTCGAGGGCGTAATGGCCACCCCGTTTTTGGAAGACCCGGTCTTCTGGGACATCGACCTGACGGTCAAAGAGGAGGGCGAGTGGGTGTTTTCCATTAGCGTCGAAGGAGACGAAGGCGGGGGCTCGGCCGAATTCGACGTACGTGTGCGGGAGTCGAGTCCGGTCACCGGCATCATCACGGTCATAGTGCTGGTGGTCTTCCTGTCTGTTGTTGCACTTGCCATGCGCACCTATTTCGGTGCCAGAAAGGCGAAAAAGGCCTGATGAAAAAACATCTCAAACCCACGCTGGTAATGGCTCTGGTCGCCGTGATAGCCGCTGTAAGCGCTGCGGCGTGTAGCTCCAGTCCGGCTACTCCAGCCGCAACAGTTACCTCTATCGCAGCAGACACGGGCGTGAGCAGCCAGGCCGTATCGACTCCAGTCGTCGATGCGTCTTTCCCAGACGACCCAGACGTCCCGTTGGCCCCCGACTTTACGCTTACGTCGGCTACCGGTCAGCCGGTCTCGCTGGCCGATCTGCTCGAGGGCAGAGACGCCACGGTCATAGTGTTTTACCGGGGCTTTTTCTAAGGTATTTGCCGCAGTCAGCTCGGCGAGCTGCAAAAAGACCTGGCTAAGTTCGAGAACCTGAACGCGTCGCTGGTGGGAATAAGCATCGATACAGTCGAAGGCGCAGCGCAGATGGCCGTTGCGGTCCAGGCGGGCTACCCACTGCTGGCCGACCCGACTACGGAAGTTGCCGTGGCCTACGGCGTGTTCGACCTGCTCGGTGATGGCGTGGCCACCCCTGCGGTGTTCATCGTCAAACCCGACCGGACGATTCACTGGAGCCATGTCGGTGCCAACATTTCCGACCGGCCCACTACAGCAGACATAATCGCCCGCATCCGCTGATCGATTTGGCGCATGCCGGCAACTGAAACAGAGGAATCAAAATGAATATCAATTTCAAAATGGCCCAAATACCCTGGGCTTTAGCAATCGTGGCGGTGGCAATGGTGGCCTTCGCCGCGGCCTGCGGGGGCTCCGAACCCGAAGACCTCATCTTTAATGTGACTATTGAGCACGATGCCTGGGACGTCGCGGACGACATCATCAAGGTGAAGCAGGGCGACCATGTCACCGTGAACGTTCAGTCCGATGTGCAGGGCGGCTTCCACCTGCACGGTTACGACCTGTACAACGAGGTCGCTCCTGATGCGCCGATGTCTTTCGACTTTGTGGCTGACGCCACCGGCAATTTCGAGATTCAGTTCCACAAGTTCACACTTGCATCCGATGCGCCCGCCGCTGACGAGCACGTCGAGGGCGATGAACACGAAGACGGAGCCGAGACGGAACTGAGCCTGGGCTCACTCCAGGTCTTCCCTCGATAGGGCGCTCATAACGTGATTTCCACAATCGTCCATCGCAGAACCAGGGGAGCAAGCTTGGTACTGATCCTCGTCGTAGCCGCCGTCGTCACGGCGCTGGCGGCGGCCGGACCTATCTACGCCCACGGCTTCGGCCAGCGCTACGACCTGCCGGCGCCGTTGTCGTACTTTCTCGGCGGGGCGGCGGCGGCGGTCGCGTTCTCGTTCGTCATAGTAGGCATCGTCATCTCGGGTGGGGGAACTGGTGCCAGGTACCTTACATACGACCTGACGGCCCGTCGCTGGTTCCGGCTCACTCTTGGGTCGCAAGCAGCACTGTGGCTGGTGAAGCTGGCGTCTCTCTTCGCCTTCGGACTGATTATCGCTACTTCGTTTTGGGGCACTGACAAGCCCCTGGAAAACCTGTCGCCGACCTTCATCTGGGTCATCTGGTGGGTGGGCATGGGCTTCGTGTCGGCGACTATCGGCAATGTTTGGGCGGTGGTCAATCCTTGGAAAATCGTTTTAGAGATTTTCGAGGGCCTGTTGGGCGGGCGCGACGGCTTCACCCCGATGCAGCGCTACCCGGTTTCGTGGTCGGTGTGGCCAGCCGTCGTACTGTTCGGCGTCTTCGCCTGGGTTGAGAACGTCTATGGGGGCGCGTCCCTGCCCAACAACATCGGCACCATCATCATTGTTTTCTCGATCATCCAGTGGGCGGGGATGTTCTACTTCGGCAAGAACGCATGGCTTCGCCACGGGGACCCTCTCGCGGTCCTGTTCGGCCTGTTCGCCCGGTTCTCCGTCACCGAAGTTCGAGTAAACAGCCGCACACTGTGTCGCCGTTGCGAACTCGACTGTGCACAAGACGAGGGCGAGGACTGCGCCGAGTGCTACGCGTGCTTTGAGTTGGCCGCCAGGCACGAGAGACGCGTCTTGCTACGGCCACCCGCCGCCGGGCTGATGAGGCCGGAGCGCGTATCGACGGCCCTAATGGTGTTCGTCATGATGGCTCTTTCCACCGTCACTTTCGACGGGCTGAAAGAGACGCCGTGGTGGAACACGGTCCACAGGGAACTTGAGGTGCTGGGAGTTTCATGGGTCGACACCATCGGACTGTTCGGAATCCCCCTGTTGTTCCTGGCTATCTTCCTGGGGTTTGCTTGGGCGATGCGACGCCTGTCTTCCAACGCGATGACCACCGGCGATATGGCGAGAGCATTCGTGCTGTCGCTCATACCTATAGCTCTCGCCTACCACTTCGCTCACTTCCTCGCCCTTTTGCTCATTCAGGGCCAGGTGATAGTTCCACTGGCGTCCGACCCGTTCGGCAGGGGCTGGGACCTGTTCGGCACGGCCGATTACGCCATCGACATCGGCGTTATCAACGCCAGGGCGGCCTGGTTCTTCTCCATTGCGGTCATCGTCGTCGGTCACGTCGCTGCGGTGTTTATCGCGCACGTCGTGTCGCTGCGGAAGATCTCCGACCACGCTGCGGCCATGCGCAGCCAGTACCCTATGCTTGTGTTGATGGTCTTTTATACCGCCGTAAGCCTGTGGATAATTTCCCAACCCATAGTTGAGTAGCTCAACTCCTGTTATAGACGCGGCCGGGCTGACCAAGGCTTTCGGTAAGTTCAAGGCGGTGGACAGCCTGGACCTAACGGTCGGCGCAGGTGAACTGTTCGGCTTTCTCGGCCCCAACGGTGCGGGTAAGACGACCACCATTCTCGTCATCGCGGGCTTTCTCCGGCCGACGGCTGGTCGGCTGAGCGTGTTCGGCCTCGACTCGTGGAACGACTCGGTGGCCATCAAGCGCAGGCTAGGCTTTTTGCCCGACCTCTCGTCGCTGTACACGAACCTCACAGGCGACGAACTGCTGTCCTTTCTTGGTGCGCTACAGGGCGGTGACGTTTCACGCAGGCGATACGAACTGTGCGATGCGCTGGAGTTGGCCCAGGCGGACCTGGCCCGCCGCATAAAGGGCTATTCCCACGGCATGAAAAGGAAGCTGGCCATCGTCCAGGCACTGCAGCATGACCCCGACCTGCTCGTCATGGACGAGCCCACGCAGGGGCTGGACCCGCTGATACAGCAGTCGTTTTTTTCGCTGCTCAGAGCGGCCCGTGAGAGAGGGACGACCATATTCTTCTCGTCGCACGTATTGTCCGAAGTAGAAGAGCTATGCGAGCGGGTGGGCATAATTCGCCAGGGCCGCCTCGTGGCGGTGGAGCGGGTGGAAGACCTGCGTACGAGGCGTCGCAGGCGAGCGCACGTGAGATTCCGCAGTACGCCCCCGGCCGATCTTCAGATAGACGGGGTCGAGATCGTCTCCCGCGACGGCCAGAACTGGGAACTCAAGGTGGGCGCCGATCTAGGTCCGCTGCTAAAGGAGTTGGCTCGCCACGACCTCGACGACCTCACTCTGGAGCGCCCCGGCCTGGAAGACATTTTCCTAGAATATTACTCAGACAGTTCGACGCCCAATAGCGAAAGCGATGAGCGCTTGCGCGAAGAAGCCCCTAGAGCGAACGAAGTGAGCGGAGAATGACCGTTGCACTTATTTTGCTGCGCTCGACGCTACGCGGCCAGCGCATATCAATCGCCCTTATGTCGGTCGGTCTGCTGGCGTTCGCGGTTCTTATGTCCGCCACGTTCGAGGCGTTTGGGGTGGCCACGCTCGAGTTGATGGAGTCGATGCCCAGCGGCTTCCAGTCGCTGCTCAAGGCTGCTACCGGGGGCGGCTCTGCCGCGATGAACTACATGGCTATTGGCTATCGCCACCCGGTGCCGATGATCATCACCGCCGGGTTCGTCGTGGCAGCTTCGTCGGGCGCAATGGCGAAGGAGATTGAACGGGGAAGCATTTTCCTATTGCTGTCCCGACCGGTGCCCAGGCTGCATCTTATGGCGGCGAAGTTTGCCTCCATGGCGATTGGCCTGGTGGCGTTCCAGGCCTTTATATTGCTGGGGACGTGGATTGGGGCGACGGCCTACGGGCTGGAGGGAATGGACTACGGAACGGTCACGCTGATCATGCTGAACGGCCTGTTCCTAGGATTGGCGGTGTCGGGCATCACCTTCCCCATCTCGGCGATTAGCAGCGACGGGGGGCGGGCCATCTCGCTGTCTGCCGGTATTCTCGTCGTGCTGTTCTTCGTCGACTTTCTTGCCGGCACCTGGTCTGCGGTGGAGGTTGTCGGGCCGATATCGCCTTTCCACTACTACGACCCCGTGTCGGTGGTGAACTCCGGCTCGGTGTCGGCCCTGCACCTCGGTGTGCTGGCGGCCTTCACGGTCGGCGGACTGACCCTGGCCGGTATTGCCTTCAACCGCAGGGACATTCCGTAATGGGAGCGCAGCATTGGGTTTTCTAGGCGGCATTTTCGGTAATAGCCGCATCAAGGTGCCAAGGCCCGAGCGGTTCCAGGCCGTCGCCAGGGCAGCCGAGTCTCTGAGAAGCACCGGGGGCCTCAAGCCCGGTGACACCGCAGGCCTGCTTTTCAACCCTGAAGAGGGCGCGTCTATGTCTGCCCTGGCGGTCGACTTGCAGGGCATCTTGCGGGAGGGCGAGGCCACGTCTGCCACCACCGTTGACCTGGAAATGGACGATTTCGACACAGGGTGGATCGTCCTGCGAAACGACAGGTTCGAAGACCTCGTCGCTTCCGTGCAGGCGCTGAACGTCTCACTGTTCGAGCGAGGAAATGGCGACAGGCTGCTGGCCGCTGTACTGCGGGTGGACTTCGAACGCCTGCAGGCCTACTGGATTTACAACTACAAGCTCGGCCGGTTTTACCCTTTGGTTCGGCCGGGCGACGGCCATGTTAGTTCCGGGGACGGAGAGTCTCGCCGCGACAACGCTGCTGAGCTTCGCCTGGGTGAGATGATGGAGGCGAACCGGGTCGCCATCGAGAGTTCCCTCTCCAACTGGTTCGGGCTCTCCGGCATTCCGTTCTAGGGTTCGCATTGTGCCGATCACCGGTGTTCGTAAGTGAACCGGCGGCCCGGCCCGAACGTATAATTACACGATGATTCCCTATTCAGGCGGCCTGCCCGGCGCCCTCCCCAACGCCCTCAGGGGTACAGGCGCCAGAGTTGTTTGGCTGGCCCTGTTGGTCACTCTGGTAGGGCTCGTTGCCGTTGCCTGCGGCGGGGGAGTTGACGAGAATGTCGTGCTAGGCGGGGAGGACCCCACGCCTGTCCCGTTGGCGACCGCGACCCCAACTCTGACCCTGAACGCTGGCCTGCCGGAACCTTCCCCGACGCCCACGTTCGTTTCTGTACTCGACCCCCGGTCAGACCCGACGCCTGGCGACCAGCCAGAGCCCACCCCAACGTTCGACCCCGGCGATGTCATTTTGCCCACGGTTGTGGCGGCGACCCCAGTGGCTTCCGGCTTCTTGGACGCCGATCTGCGGGCGCGATTGGACGAGATCGAGCCCGCAGTGGCGGCGCTAAGAGAGCTGTACGCGTTTGACGACACGCAGCGGCGCTTCATAACTCAGGCCGAACTGGAAGAGCGGCTTTCCAGTGACCTGGAAGAGAGCCGTGAAGAATTCGACGAGTTCGGCCGCCTGTACGAGGTTTTGGGTATAACCGAACAAGGTACGGACCTCTACGAACTGTTCTTGGACCTGTATAGCTCCAGTGTGCTTGGGTTTTTTGACCCGGAGCTGAACGAACTTTATGTGGTGGACAACGACAGTTCCGAGTTGTCGCCCCAGGACCATCTCACCTACACGCACGAATTTGTCCACGCCTTACAGCAGCAGCACTTCGACATCGGCGGAGTGCTGGACTCCGACGAGGTACAGGACAACTCCGACCGCGCAGCCGCCTACCGGGCACTGGTTGAGGGCGACGCGACGCTGTTGGAGACCATCTACATGTTCCAGAACATGACCGCCGAAGAGCAGGCTATTGCCCAGGATCTGGGCGTGGACCTGTCGTCGTTCTTCGCGGCCCCGCACATGGTTCAGCGCACGTTCCTATTCCCGTACTTGGAGGGCGCCCAATTTGTGCTGGAGGTCTTCGTCGATACCGGCTGGAAGGGCGTAAACGCACTGTATGAGCGGGCGCCAGTATCGACCGAGCAGATATTGCATCCGGCCAAGTACCACTCCGGCGAGGCGCCGATAGACGTGGACCTGCCCGGCTTTGAGGACGTGCTCGGTCAGGGCTGGGCGGAACTGCAGCGAGACACATTCGGCGAGTTCTCGCTGGCGGCATATTTGGAGGACCGCTTGCCATCTGACCAGGCTGCCATAGCGGCCGCCGGTTGGGGCGGGGACCGCTTCGCCCTGTACGTTGGACCGGAAGACGCGAGCCTGCTCGTGCACCGGCTCGCCTGGGACACCGTTGGTGACGCAGCAGAGTTCTTCGGGGCATTTGCGGGCTTTTCCCAGGCCCGCTTTGGAATCGACTGGGAACTGCTCGACGGGAACGGAAGCGCCATCCTGATGGTGTTGCCAGACCGGGTGTTATACGCAGTCAATCGAGGCACCACCGTGGACCTGGTTTTCGCGCCCAGTAGCGCCGTGATTGACACGGTCAACACCCTTCTTTCCCCCGCAACCGACGTTCTCCAGGCCGAGTCGTCCACCAGTACCGAGCCATAGCCGGGGCATCGGTTCGAGACGCGCGAAGGCTTACGGAAGCTTCAGGGTTTTGCCGGTGGCGGTCTGGGGCTCGGTCTCTTTATAATGCGTGTCCTGTAGCCGCCCAAAAGTGGCCGCTGCAGCTTCACTTATGACTGACACAAAACAAGTAGCAAAAATTGAAGCACTCGCCACGCGGGTGCGCGTGGACTCCCTGAACATGGTGGCCGCGGCCAACAGTGGCCACCCTGGCGGCTCCCTGTCTGAGGCGGACATACTCGCCGTGCTGTACGGCGCGGTTATGACCCACGACCCGAAGAACCCGACGATGCCGGACAGGGACAGGTTCGTCCTCAGCAAGGCCCACGCCTGCCCCGCCCTCTACGGCGTCCTGGCAGAAACTGGCTACTTCCCGGTAAGCGAACTATCCACCTTCAGGCAGATTAATTCCCGCTTGCAGGGCCACGCCCACATTAAAACGCCCGGCGTGGAGATGTCGGGAGGCTCGCTGGGCCAGGGGCTTTCGTTCGGTATTGGCACGGCGCTTGCCGCCCGGCTCGATGGCCGTCCCACGCGCACTTACGTGTTGCTTGGCGATGGCGAGTGCGACGAGGGCCAGGTTTGGGAGGCGGCCATGTCGGCCCCTCACCACGGCCTGGACAATTTGGTGGCCATAATCGACCGCAACCGAATTCAAAACGACCGTTGGACGGACGAGGTGATGACCCTTGAACCGCTCGCCGACAAGTGGCGGGCGTTCGGCTGGGAAGTGGCAGAGGTAGACGGCCACAGCGTTCCGGAACTGCTCGGAGCTTTCGACCGTGCGGCGGAAACGAAGGGCCGACCCACTGCCATAATCGCCCACACATCCAAGGGCAAGGGCGTGTCTTTCATGGAGGACAACCCTGCCTTCCACGGCATGGCCCCGAACCCTGAACAGCTCAAGCAAGCGATCGCCGAATTGACGTCGAGCCAGGCCCATGACTGAAACAGCAATTACCCGACAGGTTGCCGCAGAGACGCTGGTCGAACTCGGGGGCGAGTACTCCGACCTGGTAGTCGTCGGCGGCGACCTGAACAAGTCGACTTATTCCAACAAGTTTGGAGCAGCGTTCCCCGACCGTTTCTTCGACTTCGGCCCGGCCGAGCAGAACATGGTGAATGTGGCGGCGGGCCTGGCGGCCTCGGGCAAAATTCCGGTGGTTAGTACCTTCGCTGCTTTCGGCACTGCCAGGCCGTTCGATCAGCTCCGGGTCGGGGTTTCTCAGCCGGGCCTGAACGTAAAACTAATACTCACGCACGCTGGTCTCCTGACGGCGGAGGACGGCGCGTCGGCGCAGGCAATTGAGGACGTGGCGATAATTTCGGCGCTGCCCTCGTTCACGGTAATTGTGCCCGCCGACGGACCGGAAGCGGCCCAGGCGGTTCGCGCCGCAATAGGTACGCAAGGCCCGTTTTACGTGCGCCTGTCGCGCACCGCAACGCCTGTTGTGCACGGCAGCGACTATACTTTTGTCGTGGGTCGCGCAGAGACGATGCGGCAGGGTACGGACGCCACCATCATCGCGTGCGGAATAATGGTGCACGCAGCCCAGGTGGCGGCAGCCTCGCTAGCCGAGCAGGGAGTTTCCTGCCGGGTAGTGAACATGGCCACGGTTAGCCCTCTGGATGAGGGTGCAGTTTTGCAAGCGGCACGGGACACGGGCGCACTGGTTACCGCCGAAGAGCACCTTTTGCAAGGCGGTCTCGGCAGCGCAGTCGCCAGCGTACTGTCCGGCAACCTGCCCACACCATTGGAAATGGTGGGACTGTCCGGCTACGCAGAGTCTGGAAATTCCAAGGCTCTGTTGGAGAAGTACGGCCTGACCTCAACCGACATCGCAGATGCGGTCAGAAGGGTCGTTTCCCGAAAGACCGGCCAGCCAACCAGCTAGCCAGCCAGACAAGCAGGTCTGGCTATCCAGTCTTTCGAGTGGCACCGACCGTGGCGGTCGCCCAGTTGGCACTGTCCTTGGAGTTGTGGCCGTTCTCACTCTGGGCTTCGGTGCCCAGCTTAATTTCGTAGAAACGCTCTACGAACACAGCCATGTCGTCCAGAGCCTTCGGCTTCATCACGCAGTGCAACCCTCGTTGACCCGCATGAATTCGAACCTCGCCCCTCAGACCGCCTGCGTAGGTGAGAATGAACACCGTGCCGATTAACCCCAGTGCCACCGCCATAAAAATGGGAGTGGCCGGTGAAGTCACCAGCAAGACGGACAAGGCTCCCCGCAGAGCGCCCCCAAGTAGGAAGAGCATTCCGACCCAGACCCACTGGATGTTCCGGCTGACACGGATGATGTCGACTCCGGTGACATCGTCCAGCGCCAGGGAGGAAACATTCAGCCGGTGGCCAGTAGTGGAGTAGCGGACTATCCGCCTGTTGGTGAGCAAGAGCGTGGCACGGCCAGACTCCAGTTCGTCGGTCAGGCCCTCCTCGAGCTCGACCGCAACCTCCATAGACTCTCCGGGTAGCAGGCCCATGCCCACCTTCCTCAAAACATTTGAGACCATCAGGCCTCTTTCCTGTTGCATCACACCCTCCTGGTGTTATGTGCTATCGATCCGTGAAGATTGTTGGGGTGCAACCTAGACCCATAGCCAGGTAGCGCCCCGCACGGAACACGCGAGATACATCTAAACGAAGGGTGCAGGGGTTAAACCAAAGTTCGCGAGGATGTCGGCCTGCACGGTCACCGGGCGCGCTCCCCTGGGTGATCGCACCTAATGAGGTCTGTTATGACCGCAGCCAAATCTCCGTAACCCCATCGTGCCCGTCCGCCGCCAGCGGGCTTAAGGTCAAGTTAACGGTCTGCATAACCCTTGCGAATAGGTAATCAATGACAACGACTGAGAAACCTGCAATCCAAAAGGTTGGCGAATTTCTGGCGAAATCAGAGAGTGACGTAGTTGCGCTCCTTAAAGAAGGACGCCTCTTCCGTGCGATGATCGATGAGTACTCACGCCGGGGGGCGAAGGTCGATCCAAAGCTGAAAAACAACATCCAGGGCCTCGTGCGCAAGCTGGAGGGAGCGGTCCGTGTTGCAGCTGAGGCCGCTGCCGAGGCTGCGGATGAGGCTGCGAAGGCGGCCCAGGCCCAGGCCCCGACGCAGGGGGGGCCTGCCCAATCCGGCGGCCCGGCGCAGCGATCAACAATGCCGTCAGAAGCCACCACGACAATCATGTTCACCGATATCGTCTCGTCGTCCGCGCTCACCGAGAGCCTGGGAGACAGGGCCTCCCGCGAGGTCTTCGGTGTGCACGACGAGCTGGTTCGTCGGCAAACTGCTGCCCACGACGGCTATGAGGTAAAGGCGATGGGGGACGGCTTCATGCTCGCTTTCGCCTCAGCCAGGCGTGGGGTGGCCTGTGCATTAGCCATCCAGCAAGAACTTGCTCAGGTTAGGGAAGGGCAACAAGTGCCCAAAGTCCGCATCGGCCTGTCGGTGGGTGAGCCCATCGCAGAAGAAGGTGACCTGTTCGGAATGTCCGTTATCACCGCGGCCAGGGTCAGCGCATGCGCAGGGGCAGACCAGGTGCTTGTCTCCGAGTTGGTCTACGGCCTGGTGGTGAGCTGCGGAGACTTCGCCTTCTCACCCGTAGCTCCGGTGGAACTGAAGGGCATAAAAGGGGAGCAGAAACTATACGAACTCCATTGGCAGGGCGCGTCCGACGCCCCGGCCGGTAACTAGGAGCATCACAACATATGTCTGAAGACTTGATAATTTCCAACGAAGCCAAGGACGCTCTCCTTAGCTGTGAGCTGTTCACAGATGTGACAGAGGAGCAGATTCGGGAGGTCGC
>Ga0115002_10007015_pt1 | contig 12800 bp, 11 predicted proteins | sample ArcticOcean_MG_C_8_FD_89576 | JGI IMG/M metagenome (GOLD analysis project Ga0115002, IMG submission 89576) | Marine microbial communities from western Arctic Ocean - ArcticOcean_MG_CB11_86 | ecosystem: Environmental > Aquatic > Marine > Oceanic | place: Arctic Ocean: Canada Basin | collected...
ATGCCTGCGCCTAAAATTGCTGAAGATAACCCCAACTCATTATGGCGCTCTGGAGCACGGGCTTTCTTTCGCGATCATCGGGCTAAAGAAGTTGGTGATATTGTTACTGTTAAATTATCATTAAAAGATGATGCTACGTTCAAAAACAAGACCACACGCAAACGCGCAGACACTGAAGATGCAGACTTAAATGACCTGCTGGGCTTTGAAACCGAATTGGCCAAAGTACTTCCACAGGGCATAGGTTCACCAGGTCAGGTTGTCAATTTTGGAAGTGCACATGATACCTCAGGTGATGGCAATATTACGCGATCAGAGAGCTTGAATCTGTCATTTGCTGCTGTTGTTACACAAATATTACCCAACGGATCGTTGGTAATTATGGGCCGGCAAGAAATAAGTGTAAATGCCGAACTACGCGAACTGGTAGTAACTGGAGTTGTTCGCCCAAGCGATATAGATTCTGATAACACCATTTCTGACGATAGCATTGCTGAGATGCGGGTCGCTTATGGTGGCCGTGGTTCATTGAGTAATCTTCAAAAACCCCGCTGGGGTATGGAGATGTGGGATATTCTGTTCCCGTTCTAGTTAGCAAATGCCTTAACCTAGTTCACAAACTAAAGGCCGACGTGCAAGCGTCGTCCTCTTTTTATACAACTAAACAGTAATGTAATTTAACTTAAATATGGAAAACTAGTCGTCTCGATGTGTTTTTTCCATCCGCTCATGGCGTTCTTGAGCTTCAATACTCATAGTAGCAATCGGACGGGCTTCCAGCCTGGAGATATTGATTGGCTCATTAGATTCTTCACAGAACCCATAAGAACCATCTTCAATCCGGTATAAAGCTTCATTAATTTTATTAATCAATTTACGGGCACGGTCCCTAGTTCTGAGCTCTAAGGAGCGGTCTGTTTCAACGGATGCTCTGTCAGCAATATCCGCTTCTGTAGCACCGCCTTCTTGAAGTTGGCTAAGCGTATCACTAGACATGCTTAATAATTCAGATTTCCAGTTCAGTAATTTTTGGCGAAAATATTCCAACATTCGCTCATTCATGAACGCTTCTTTACTTGTCGGTTTATAGTTAGATGGCAAAGTAATAATCATCGTATACACCTGGCTCCTGTAATCACATAAAGGCGATTAATCACATAAAGGCGACGGGAATATATGTTGGGACGTCGGTTATCGCAAGTCTCATTTAGAGCTTTGTTTAAACACGCTAAAGATCATAGAAATAAATAGATAAATTTTAACCGATAGGATTAGCACGCCGTGACAATTTTGCTATCTCCACTTCTGCACGAAGTTCTATTTCTGAAATAATCTCGTTCAGCAAAAGATCATCACTGGATTGGCGTTTTTGTCGAAGGTATTGCGCTAAGTCAGTTAATTTCTCTTTCGGCATGCTTCCGTTTAAAACACCTAATTTTAGCTCATCTAAACGCCTTAAGAGATCTTCACCATAAGTTATAGCTTGTTTACGAGAACGTGGGTCTATCGCATCAGGGGCTTCTTGGACTGAAAACAAAGCATCCACATTTCCAACCATTCCGCTTCCAACAATGGATGCCAAAGCTGTTCCACCTTGAGCGCTTTTCAAACTCTCCGAAAAAGCTTCCCCACTATCAGATACAAGCCCTTTTTTACTAGTCGATCGAGTTTCTTTGGTTCCACCAGTTTTAGAAACTTTCATTGATGCCTCACAACACAAACTTATTACATTAAATCGATACGCAGATTAGCAAAGTCACATCCACCTAATTATTTACAGTATACGCTGACATTTGCCATTCGCCAATCTGAACTTAATACAAAATATGGGGTTGACCCAAAATAACACTCAACACGTATTATTAGATAAATACAAATTCAATTTGAATGCTAATAAAAATATATACTATAAATTTAGTACGCTCGGCAGTTTTTGCATAGTTAAGTTAGAATAAGCAACACAACGTTTTTTTTATTTGATAAAAATAAAGTTAATCGATTGTTTTCAATTGCATAGATAAATAAATTGTTGGCATCATTTTTGCTTTAATAAATTATATTCGGCCACTTTCCCGTTTTTGGGCTGTAGATTTTTTGGAGTATACCATGGTTGGTTTTAACGCTTATCAGTCCAGTACGCTTGCAATGAGGAGTAATGCTCACGCCTTAAACACAATAGGTCAGAATATCGCTAATGTTAACACTGGAGGGTACAAACGTACCGATACTTATTTTAAAACGCTAATCAGTGAGACATTGGATACAAATCAATCTGATCTTGGAGGAGTAAGGCCTAAAGACTATCAGGTTATTGACCAGCAAGGCGTAATTACGGCTACTACCCGCGACCTAGATTTAGCTATTGTTGGCGATGGATTTTATCAACTAAGCAACTCATTAACTAGCTTCAATAAAGAAAATCTTTTTTATTCTCGTGATGGCGCATTTCGTACTGTCAAAACAGATGAAACGTCGAACGTTACAGCTGATGATGGAAGTACAATTACAATTAATAACGCCTATCTGGCAGATAAAAATGGATATTACTTATTGGGGTGGACACCAGAAACAAATGGATCGTTTTCAAATGCTGGGACACCTGCGCCAATGCGTGTTGATGGATATGCATTTAGTACAATTACTCAGCCAACTACAGAAGTAAAATTGAGTTTAAATTTACCAGCTAATGCATCGGTCATAACAGATCATGCAGCATCAACTCTTGATGCTAATAATGGAAATACAAACCCTGAAATGGAGAATTATACTATTGAAGTTGTTGATTCTAACGGCAAAAAACAAACTGCAAATCTAAATTTCACTAAAAGTGCAACGCATCAGTGGGAAGTTTCGGCGACAACAAGCCGCTCTGCAACTCCAAGAACATCTTCACTGATCATACAAGGCACAGTAGAAGCCGGTGACACCTATACAGTAACAGTAAATGGTAATGCCGTTTCCTATACAACTACGGGCGCAGAAGCTGATTTAGCTTCAGTTCGAGCTAATCTCGTTGCCGCAATAAATGCTGATACTGTTGTCAGCAATCGGGTCACAGCAACTGCAGGTACTGCCAACGGAGAAATCACCCTCAAAGAAACAACCGGTTCAACAACCGCGCAAATTGATACTGTTACAATTTCAGGAACAGTGGAAGCAGGCGATCAATATACAGTCACAGTTGGTGGAAGCCAAATATCGTATACTGCAACAGGCCTAGAAACTGGATTGGCCAGTGTTCGGAACGGTCTTTTAGCAGTAATAGACGCCAGCGCCGGCATAAGTGCCCTTGTTACCGCTGCTGCCGGGGCTGCAGACGGACAAATCACACTAACCGCAATTACCGCAGGAACACCCTTCAATTCAAGCGCAACAGCCAATGTAAAAGGTGCTACAACAGATAATACAGCGGCATCTAGCACTACTCTAGGAAACGATGATGGAACCACATTAACAACCCAAGGCACAACTACCTATGCTGGGGCTGTAGCTCAAAATGACACAATTACCCTAGCTGGAACATTAGAAACTGGAGATGTGTATTCTGCAACAATTAATGGCACAACTGTTTCTTATACTGTAACCGGGGCAGAAGGAAGCATAAATGGGGTTCGTGATGCCCTTGTGAATGCTATTAATGGTGATTCTAATGTTAATGGTATAGTTACTACCTCATCTGCAGGGACTGGGGCATTTACTCTTGCGGCGCAAGCAGCTGGAGAAACCTTAATTATATCCGCATCAGCAACAAACGTTGCATCAGGGGTAGATGACAGTACGGCGACATTAGTGAATACAACCTCTGCCGTCGCTGTTTCGAATGATAATAATATTGTGACAGCATCAAGTACTAATTATCAGACAACAGCGGCCCAAACATTTAATTATTCGCAAATGGGTGCTATCATTACCAATCCAGCTACCCTCAATTTTGCACTCGCATTTGCTGATGGAGCAACATCAACATTTGATTTGGATATTAGTTCCTTTACTCAATTCGGTGATGATTTTTTACCCTACGAAGTTAGCAATGATGGTTTGGCTAAAGCGAATATGATCGATGTTAGTTTCGATGCTAGAGGCCATGTCCTTGGTAAATTTGACGATGGAACAGAGCGATTAATTTACAAACTACCCCTGTCACAGTTCACCAATCCTAACGGTTTAGAACCTATGAATGGTATGGTTTTCAAAGAATCATTTAATTCCGGAACAGCGCAAACAGTTGCAACAGATGTCACTGGGGAAGCCTCCTTCTCTCCTTACGCTCTCGAGCTATCGAATGTAGATATTACAGGCGAATTCACCAAAATGATGATGGTTCAAAACGCCTATAATTCGAATGCAACCGTGTTTAAAACCGTCGACGAAATGGTCATGGTAGCTCGCGACCTTAAGGCTTAAATTGCTTTTTTGAACGTCACATTTATTACCCGGCAAGTCCTGCCTGAATCTTAGAAATTTTTACCTCTATAATTCAATAGAAAACAACATTTGTACATTTAATCGTTTTTTTTCAGTGAGTTAATAAAATAAAAAGTTGGCACGAAAATCGCATTAAAATAGTTGACTTTAAACGTACAGATAAAAGCAGGTAACGTAATGAAGGAAACCAGAAAAGATGTATCAACTCAAAAGGGCATTAAAACAATTATTGCTTTAGCAGTATTTATTTTTTCATCCATACTTGCTAACCCCGTTGATGCCTCGTCACGGATTAAAGACATTGTCCAATTTGAAGGAGTTCGTGACAACTTACTAGTCGGATATGGGTTGGTCGTTGGCTTAAACAACACAGGCGACAAACTTGCTACAGGACATTTCACCAAACAAAGCCTTCAAGCAATGCTGAATCGCTTGGGCGTTAAGCCTACCGATAGTGGCCTTGATTCCAAAAACGTTGCCGCAGTTATGGTCACCGCATCGCTTCCAGCATTTTCACGATTAGGTGGGCGTATTGATGTAACTGTCAGCGCATTGGGTGATTCAAAAAGCCTATTGGGCGGCACACTGTTAGTGACACCATTATTAGGTGCTGATGGCGAAGTTTACGTTGTCTCACAAGGTCAGTTAGCCGTTGGTGGTTTTGCATCTGCTGGAGATGCAGAAACAATAATCAAAGGGGTTCCAACTAGCGGGCGTATTGCAAATGGAGGAATTGTTGAACGTGAAATCAAATTTGAACTTGCTAACTTGAAGACCGTAAAGTTAACGCTGCGCAACCCCGATTTCACAACAGCCCGGCGCATAGCTCAAGCGGTTAATGCCTTTTTGGGAACATTAGCAGCCGTTTCGGCAGACCCTTCGACCGTCCAAATTGATATCCCAGCAAAATACAAACAAAACGTTGTTAACTTATTGACCGATATTGAACAACTTCGGATAGAGCCTGACCAGTTAGCGCGCGTCGTTGTAGACGAACAATCAGGTATTATTGTCATGGGCGAGAATGTAAGGATTAGCACTGTAGCTATTGCACAAGGCGCATTAACTATTCGAATTACCGAAGCGGCACAAGTGTCTCAACCTGGCCCCTTTGCCGAAGTTGGAACAACAGCAACAGTCAATCGGACAAACGTTGATGTTGATGATGGTGCCGACAAACGCCTTGCCGTTCTTGACGACGGTGTGACATTACAAGAATTAGTAAATGGTCTAAATGCTTTGGGAATTGGCCCCAGAGATATGATCACTATCTTACAAGCTGTGAAAGCTGCAGGTGCCCTTCAGGCTGAAATAGAGGTAATGTAATGGTTGGAATTTCAGAATCAAGTTTCTCGATGCAAGCACAGAACGCCATGCTTGCTGGTAAGGGCGACCTTACTTTAGCAAAAGGGCAATCTGTAGATCAACTACGGAAAGTTGCAGAAGACTTCGAAGCAGTTTTTATTGGGCAAATGCTGAAACCACTGTTCCAAAATATGGGCGCAGAAGAGCCTTTTGGCGGTGGTGAATCAGCTAAAATGTGGAGAAGTATGCAGGTTGAAGAGTATGGAAAAGCCATTACTAAAACTGGTGGCATAGGAATTACTGACGCTGTGTTAAAAGAAATGATTAAACTCCAGGAAGGACAGACCTCATGAATTCGGACACAAAGGTCAACGACATCATACTGATCACTGAGCGTCTCGCAGACGTTTTAGAACGTGAAAATGCCGCCCTAAAAAACCACAGAAGTCACGAATTACACGCCCTGCTTGATGACAAAGTTACCTTGAGCCGGGTCTATGAAACACGGATACAGTTTTATAATGAGAACCCAAAAGCGTTATCTAATACAACACCCGAACTTCGTGAAAAATTACGCACCATGGGAGCACATGTCAGCGGACTTTTACATGAAAATGCAAAAATGCTTAAAGTAGCTATTAAGGCTAATCGAAAAGTTGTCGAAATGATTGCAATTGCCGTCAAAAATGTAACACCAGGCCCTGGGACTTATCGCGCAAATGGTGTTGCTGGGCTTTCTGATCAGAAGAGCCAAATTCAAGGCTTGGCTCTCTCTTTAGATCAAACTTTATAGATTTATGTTAAGCAGGGAGCACCATTTAAATGACCGGTATAACACAAGCACTTAGAAATGCACAATCAGGGCTTTTGGCTAACCAGCAATCACTGAGCACCGTTGCCAATAATATCTCAAACGTAAATACTATTGGCTATTCTAAAAAAATTGTTAACTTTGAAAACGTAGCAGTTAGTGGTACACCTGCTGGTGTAAAAATTTCAGAAATTACACGCCAAATTGATGAAGGTCTTCTGAAAACCCTGCGGCTTGAAACTAGCGAATTGCAAACAAGTGCCTCAAAAGTAGATTATTACGATCGGCTGCAAGATCTATTCGGTTCCCCTGGCGACAATACATCCGTTAGCCATTTACTAGAAAAATTAGCCGAATCATCAGAACTTTTAGCATTGGCTCCTGATAAAAGTCTTGAAGCATCAGAATTTGTACGTAGTGCTGTTGATGTGACGATTGAGTTGCAACAAATGAGCAAGATGATACAAGAGCTCAGGTTGCAAGCGGATGGAGAAATAGCCGCAGTTCTTACTGAAATGAATGAGATCACGAATCAAATTGATCTTCTAAATGATGATATTATATCTAACGGCACAGTCGGTCGCGATGTCTCTGATTTAAAGGATCAACGCGACTTGCAAATTGATCGCTTAGCCTCATTTGTAGATATTCGATACTTCTACCGAAGTGATGGAGATGCGGTTGTTTACACAAGCAATGGAAGCTCCCTTGTTGACACGGTTCCTCCTTTGTTACTTCATACAGCAGCTTCAGCAATAACGGCTACCTCAACGGGCACATCTGGAACTATAAGTGGAATTTTTGTTGGGTCAGACGACATAACGACAGAAATAAGAGGAGGCACCCTTAAAGGTTTGGTCGATATGCGTGATTCGATCTTGCCTAATCTTCAAAGCCAAATAGATGAATTAGCTGTAAAATTGCGAGATTCTGTTAATCAAATACATAACCAAGGCATGCCCTATCCCGGATCTCAGTCGATGACGGGAACTCGTATATTTGTAGCACCAAACACGCAAACTATTCAGGTTGATGCAGCTAATGACGCCGAAGACGTCAAGCTTCTACTTTTCGATTCAAACGGCAACCAAGCAGCATCGACAAGCTTAAAGACGCTTTTAGAATCAGCCTCCTACGGGACTGGCGCTCAAACCGCGGACACGGCCGCCACAATTACAGAAGTAGCAGGAAGTATAGAAGACTGGTTACAGGAGAACGCATCTTCCAGTGCGACCGCAAGCATCAATGCTAGTGGTAAATTTGAGATAAATCTCAACACAACGAGTATGAACCTTGCATTCCGTGATGAGACAGCAACGACTGTTGGAAGCGCAGTAACAACTGCATCCATGGAATTTGATTCAAACGGTGATGGTAATACTGACGAAACTAGTCTTGGCTTTTCATATTTCTTTGGATTGAATGATTTTTTTGTCGACAACATGTCCGAAAATTTACATGAAACTAATGTCCTTCAAAGTAATTTCAGTACAACAGCTGCAACGTTATCTTTTCGTGATAGCAACGGGCTTATGGGTGGCGCAACATATGCCGTTTCTGCTGGCACCTCACTTGCAGATCTAGCTACCGACATTTCTGCAAACGTAGAAAACGTCACAGCAAGCGTCGTTGGCGATGGCGTAGGACAACGTTTGCGCTTCACCCATGATGAGGGTTCCAGTATGACTATTACTCAAAGTAATGGAGATACTTTGCTAACAACGATGAATTTACATATAGGCGATGTCGGTGTTAGCGCAAATTTAATTGTTCGCTCAGATATTGTATCGACACCGAAACTTGTCTCTACAGGTCAACCCATTTGGGATAGCACCCTCAGTGCTAGTGGAGAATACTATATGAGCGTGGGTGATGATACGATAGCCCAATTGATGGCTGTTGATTTTGCAGGCACAAATGTCTTTAGCCAAGCAGGTGGACTATCAAGTGTCACAAATACATTTTCACAATACGCAGCGGGCATCATTGCCGATAATGCAAGTTTAGCGAGTGTTAACGAGCGTAATACAGAATCGAAGCGTAGCCTGAAAGATGCCCTACAGTTTAAATCTGACTCTGTTCGTGGTGTAAATATTGATGAAGAAATGGCTGATTTAATTGTTTTTGAACAAGCGTTTGCTGCTGCCGCCCGTGTAATTTCAGTTATACAAAATATGATGAAAACATTAGAGGACGCAGTTAGGTAAGGAACATATTATGACAAGAATTTCCACACGCGCAGCAAATTCACTTCTTCTAAATCAAAATTTATCCACACAAAAACGATTATTTGATGCCCAAGTTCAAATAACAAGTGAAAAAAAATCAAGTGTTTACAAAGGTATAGCAAGTCAATCACGTCGTTTAGTGAACTTAGAAAACACAACCACCTTAATGAGCCGCTTCAGTCTCAACAATGAATTAATGGACGTCAAAATGAGTGCGCTGAACTCATCGGTTGAAGCAATAGGGGTTACGTTAAATAACTTCAAAGTTTTTCTAGACAACTTTTCTTCGACATCTAAAAAGAAATTAGTTGATGTTAAAGATGTTCAAGGCCAAGCGTTACAAGCTCTTAAATCAATCCAAGGGTATATGAATATTAACGTAGATGGCCAATACCTGCTTTCAGGGAAAAAAGTTTTAACCGAGCCAGTTAATTTTGGTATAAGGACGCTTGGAGATTTTCAAGCTAAATTTGATGGTGACCTAGTTTCTGTTGCTACCACTCGCGATGCTACGCTTGAAGATTTTTCTTATAGTCAGGATATTCTGAATAAAAATGTTTTTAGTGTGGATGAAACCAAATTTTTACAGTTCGATAGGGACAGTGCAACTATAACTGTAACCTCAGCGCTATTTGCAAATGTAACCGTTGGTAGCAATATCACTATTGCTGATACAACAAACAATAACGGCACTTATCAAGTTACTGCTATTTCAGCCGACGGAAGAACAGCTACTGTCAAGACACGTATACTAACAGACGGCGACGCCACACAAACCGCTTCCCAAGCAACAACCAGAGCCAACTCCGCTGGTGTAAAACAAATCGATACTGTGACATTAAGCAACGTTTACGAATTAGGTGACATAGTTTCTGTTAACCTAGGGGTTGGAGCCGTAACATATACTGTTGTAGCTAATGATTTAACTGCTGATGGGGCTGGGGGTGGAGGCGTTGCAACCAACGCACAGCACCTAACTAACATAGCAGCCAAAGTAAAAACTGAAATGAATGCAAACGCCTCATCTGCAGCTGTGGCAATCGCAACATCGGCCCTAGGTGTTATTACATTCACAGCATCAGCTTCGGGCACAGGTTTCACAACAACAGCATCAGCGACAGAAGCCCCGACAATCACCTACGCGGACCCAAATGATGCTGACACAACAATCAATTTGACTTCAGCTGATTTTGGTTCACTGAGTTTCACAAAGTCGACGAATACAATCAGTAGCGAACTAAACAAACTTGTAGATATTCCCGTTGGGGCTGCATTTACTGTATCTGGTTCAGGAAATAATGATGGCAGTTACACTGTAAAGTCAAACGATGGGACAAACATAGTTATCGACTTCCTGAAGTTGACTGACGAAGGATTGACTGGGGATACTTTTTTCGATCTTTATACCAATACAGATATTAATTTTACTGCGGCGACCAAGACCATTGAAATTCGGCAATCAGGTACTACGACCGCAGTTCCAAATTCATTTAATGGCGTAAGAGTGGGTCAACCTATTACAGTATCTGGATCGACATCAAACAATGCCCCTTTTACAGTCGCAACAATTTCAGCTGATGGCTCATCCATTACTGTAAATGAAACAATTACGGATGAAACAGACACCAGTGGCACTACTATCAGTTCGACTAATAACAGTAATTTTTCATTAAAATCAGATACTCAACTAGTTTTTAATGCAACAGCAAAGACCATTAAGCTGAATGACAATTCCAGTACTGCAATAGCTAATGCCTTCAGCAGCTTATCTGTTGGTATGAAAATAACTGCTAGTGCTATGCCAACTTCAGGCAATAACACTACTTATACAATAGCATCTATTTCGTCTGATGGCTCAACAATTACAGTAGAAGAAAGTATAACAGCCACTGAAACAGATACCAATGGTGCTCGCCTAAGTGTTTATAGTGCAGCAGGAAGCATATCAGCAAATTCCTATTACAATGGTGACGATCAATCAACCACCCACCGTGTCAGCACAACCCAGGACTTCACTCGTGACATTGATGGAATAGATCCAGCATTCGAAAAAGGAATTAGGGGCTTGATGATAATTGCCCAGGGAGTATATGGTACTGCAGGTGGTTTAGACCAGAACCATGAACGTGTTGATGATGCTCTTTATCTTATTAAAAGCTCCCTACAGCGCGCAGTTTCAGGAAACACGCCATATGGTGTAGAGTTAGCAGGTAATATAGAAGAGGTTGAAAGTGACATTGGGTATAACCGCGTACTGATGCAAACTACTAACCAGATCAATACAACGATGACAGCTTTCTTTGATAGATCAGTTGCGGACATAGAAAATGTAGATCTTCAATCAGTTGTAACTAAGTTACTGGATGATCAAGTCGCTTTAGAAGCCTCCTACGCGGCTTATGCACGTATATCTAAATTAAGCTTAATTACATATTTGACATAGAGAATATGATTTAACCAAACACGAGCTCCTTTTGTTTTTAACATCCAGTTTAATCAATAAATTAACATGTTTACGTAATTGAAATGAGTGCTGTTGTTGTGCTACGTTGTTCTGTGTTTCGTCAGGTTCTAATGGTAAGCAGACTGAGGTTGCAAGTCGTTTATCCAGAGTTCTCCCATTCAATTATTTATAATTAATCTTGGAGCCGAACTCAGTACATATAATAAAAAATTTATCAGCAGACACACTAAAGTATTGCAGCAGGAACTTTCCCCGAGCAATATTGTGTTCTTAATAATCTTTTTACCTCACTACTTAAGCGTGTGAGGGCGACAATCATGGCTCCACTCTTTATTTGGATGTCTTTATCTAAGTGTCTGAAGTGCCTAATGGAGCCACACCAGAAGGCATTGAATTCGAATTTATTTGACCTGGAGACACGGTCGTAGTTGTCGAAACGGCTTCAACTTCAGGTGTATTAACACCAGACACAACCGTTGCCGAAGACGATCCTTGGCTCTTAGTCTCAGACGCGGGTACTAAATTATCTGAACGTACATATTCAGCAACTGCCTTCTTATTTGGGTACTGAAAATTTAACATTTCAGTCGAGGCATTACGTATCTGTACAACATAGACACCACTTTTAGCATCAATTGTCCCCTTTGGGGAAACGAACTCCGGTCGAACAGAGGTATTATCTATTGCTTTAATAGGTGGTGGTTCAGCAGAACTCGATTTTGTTGGAGTGTTACGCATTACTGCATTCACCGTTCTAGTGTTAATCGGTTCCATTTTATTCTCCTTTCAATTTGTAAACTACAAAGTAATCTGGGTAGGAAGAGCAAGTATTCACTCAGTATTCACGTTCGATGCATCAAACCAGCTGCTATGTTCCGGTTAATGTTAATTAAGCTATCGAGCATTTCTGGGTCACGACAACCGACCGCCTTATCCGTCTGATTATCAATAAAAAGACTGAGGCTGATTAAGTTTGACTTGATTTCAAGTGGTAACGGGTGTGCTTCTGTCATCTCTGATTGGATAACCGTCCAAATAGATTTATTATACAGAAGTGTTTCTTCAAAAATATCTTCATTAGGTGATTTTTTCACATTAAGAAGCTTATCTGCTGCGATCATTAATACAGCCGCGTCCGTGTCTTCTTGTTTTTCAGTTATCTTTTGGCTTGATTGATAAGCGCCTTTAGACCTGGCAAGAGCTGCATTGTTAGAGTTCGGTGCTGGATCAATAAGGTTATCTTCAATTTCATGCGACATTAGCATAGTCTGTCTCCACTTTTATAAGATCCCCACACTTTTTAAGGGCTGAATAACATTGTCCTTCGAGGAGGTCGTTTCCGATGTTTGCTACCAATTCTAGCACTCCTTCTTTGGGATAGTAATTCACAAATTCCTTGATCAGCGTAAAGAATGCTCCATGTTTATGTTTACTTTGGTCTATGCCACCGTCGATATAAATCATTTGCACAACGAAGTAGATTTGCTTGGCCAATGTATTCGCCGTCTCTTCTGTCAAAATGTGCTTTTCACGCAATATCGTCGTCTGATTAGCTACAATGAAGGAG
>Ga0115002_10007017_pt1 | contig 12797 bp, 9 predicted proteins | sample ArcticOcean_MG_C_8_FD_89576 | JGI IMG/M metagenome (GOLD analysis project Ga0115002, IMG submission 89576) | Marine microbial communities from western Arctic Ocean - ArcticOcean_MG_CB11_86 | ecosystem: Environmental > Aquatic > Marine > Oceanic | place: Arctic Ocean: Canada Basin | collected...
CGGGAAACAAAAGAACCTATCTTACCACCCCCGGCCGGGTCTATGACAACCTTCAGGGCATCGCTTTCCATGGACAGCCTGCCGCCCGGTTCAGACCTGAAAAAAGATGCTTTTTCAACCATTCCCCTTTCTTCACCTCGTGTCGGAGAACCATAATCTGTGAGCGTTGTTCCCGGCAATCTCTTTTATGGCCTGCTCCGGCAGAGGCAGTTTTTTCTCACGTAAAAGATGTAAGTCCTTCATATAATCTTCGTCATCGCCCACAACCGGATAGTTTGAACCCCAGACAAGCCTTGAAACGCCGAAAAACTCCACAGCTTCCCCAATCAGTGAATACAATTCACGGTGCGGGTAGGGGCAGAACATTTTCATCCCGGAAACCTGATAATAAACTCCCGCGTGCCGGGCCAATGTGAAGACGCTTTTATAAGCCTCAAAGCCAGGTCCTTCACCGGGATCCGGATTGCCCAGGTGCGTTATTACCAACCGGCAGGAGGGATTGAGATTAAGGAATGCATCCAGCATCTCAACATCTTCTGCGATGCCGTCGGGTGCAAATAAAACGATTATCAACCCCTCATCAACAGCAGCCTGGCACAATTGCGGCGAATTTTTAAAAACATCGACAGTCAAACGTATGCCTTTAAAAATCCCGGAACGGGCCTCTTTCTTTAAGTCTTCAACTGCCGTAACGGAACTGCTGTCAACAAGAAATACACCGGCAAAGGAGCTTGGGTCGGTTGCGGCGATATCGCCTATGTACGAGTTGTCAAACTCACCCAGATGCTGCACAAGAACAGCACAGGAAACACCGGCCGTTTTCATTACTGCACGTACATCCTCGATAGGCGTATATTTATTCAAGCCACAGTGTGCATAGGCATCGACTATTTCCATCATAAACCCCCGTCGGAAAAAAGTAGTCTAAGCATGTTCCCCCGTTTCCTGACTCTGCGCAGATCTGCGCTTCATGCAAAACCTGCATGGGCGGCAAGCAGTCCGACTGGAAGCACCTGGATGACAGGTTTGATGCCCCTCCTCCAAGCCCGCCATTCACCGTTGCACGCCCGATTTGAATGTGAGAAACTCGCCACGAGACCGTAGCGCACCAGTTCTGAAAAATCAAAATTTTTGGATAAGACTGCACAGCAAAATACCGACGCCCGCAGCAGCAGACACTTTGACAGTGCCAAGCGCCCAGGGCGTGATGGCTCGGAGTACCAGATGAATTGAATCACTACGTCAGGTTTATTACGTAAACAGCGTTATATTATTTGCTATACAAGCCAATCATTATCAGCTCAAAAAGGCCGAACTGTAAAGCTTCGCAGGCAGCAAGAATCTGCTTGAAATTCAACCGCCGGACGAACATTCAACATGACGACTTTCGAGGAGCAACAGGCAGAACTGCAGAAACTGGACCGCGACTTGTCGTATAACCCGGCAGATCCAGCCGCCGCGAAAACGCTGACACCCGAACAGGTCAGCTTCTTCAATGACAAGGGCTATCTGACCCCATTGCCGATCTTCGATGGCGATCACGTCGATGCTAACCGGCGGTACTTCGATGGGCTGATGGCGACTGTGGCGGACGCCGGCGACGGACGCGATGCCTATTCCATTTGCGGCTATCAGGCAACGTGCCGCGGCCTCTACGATCTGGCGGTGTCGCCTGCCATCCTCGACCTCGTCGAGGATCTGATCGGACCCGACATCGTGTGCTGGGGGACGCATTTTTTCTGTAAACTTCCGGGTGATCCAAAACGCGTGTCCTGGCATCAGGACGCACCGTACTGGCCGCTGACGGCACGATCGGTAACGGCCTGGTTGGCGATCGATGATGTCGACCGCGAAAACGGGTGCATGCAGATCATTCCCGACTCCCATCGCGTTGGCGAGCTGGTTCTCGAGGAAAGTGCCGCGGCCGAACAGAACTTGCTGGACTCATCCGTAGTCGACATCGAACAGTATGGCGATCCGGTCTGCCTCGAATTAAAAGGCGGTGAGATTTCACTGCACTCGGACATGTTGTTACACGCTTCCGAGCCAAACCTCTCAAAGCGCCGCCGCTGCGGCCTGACGCTCCGCTATTCCCCCCCGTCGGTTCGTCCCTATCAAGATTATGAGGTGGGTTCCATCCTCTGTCGCGGCACCGATCCCGAGGGCAACTGGGCCGACATTCCCCGTCCCCCTGGCGATGATCCATGCCCACGGCCGTGGCAGACGCAAAGCGAAGAATTGACATGATTACCGATGAACAGATCCAATTCTGGGATGAGAACGGTTATTTGAAATATGGCAAGGTCCTGGAACAAGGTGACGTCGCGGAACTTCTTGAACGGTTGGATCGGATCGCCCTTATTGAATCGAAAGGCGGTGATGATTCATCCGTTGAGTTCAGCGTCGGCCACGCCCGTGACGAGACCGGAGCCGGATATGAACCCGAGGCAATCAGGCAGTATCTCAATCTATGGAAGCGCGATGAGGCGTACGATAAAGTCGTGCGTCACCCGCTGGTCACCGGTATCACAAAGCGGCTGCTGAAGACACCGGCACTGCGGCTGTGGCACGATCATCTCATTTCCAAGCCGCCAGGGGAAAACGCCCGTTTCCAGTTCCATCAGGATTTCTACAACTGGCCCCTCGCCGATCCGAACATCCTCACGTGCTGGATCGCTCTCGATGACGCAACCGTGGCGAACGGCTGTATGCATGTCGTCCCCGGCAGCCATCGCGATCCGCGCTTTTTGCCGGCGTCAAGAAAGGAGGAGTTGGAGGAACTGGCGGAGAATCCCGATGCCCGAACGGAGCGGGTTGTTATGGGCGAACACCCCGCCAGCTTCGGCGTGCCGGTCGAGCTGAAGTCGGGCGAATGCATGTTTCATCACAGCCTGAACTTCCATTCAACGCCGAAGAACACCACGGATTCACATCGTCGCGCCTTTGTGATTATCTACCTGCCGGAGGACATGTGTTTCGATAACACCCAGGCCGGGGATCATCCCCTCGTCCCGCTTATCGAGGGCAAGCATGGCGAACCCATCACCAGCAGCAATTTCCCGGTAGTCGGTTAGACGTGACCCGAACGATCTGGCGGGCGCGAGCTACACACTTTCCTATTTGCAGCCCACCCGGCACACGCTATCCTGCCGCGTGTCCGAACATCAAACATTCCACCAGTGAGATCTCATCATGGATATGAAGTATTCCATCGTTCTAAATACGTTGAATACCGGCGACAACGGGTGCAGTGTCTGGGAACATCCGCACGAGGTGCTCCAGACCATTGCAGACGCCGGCTACGACGGCGTTGACATGGATGCGGAGCCGGACCGGATCGACCGCAATCGATTCAATGAAGTTCGCGATCTGGCGTTCTCCATGGGATTGAAGGTCCCGGCGCTCCTTGGCGCATGGGCCCCATGGCACTGCGGCGAGGAACGCGACCTTTGCTCAACCGACGAGACCGTTCGCATGCGCGGCGTGGAATACAGCAAGCGCGCCATCGACTTGGCCGCCGAGTTCGAACAGCCGCCGCTCTTCCAACTCTGCGCCTGTCCGATAGAGAACGAGTATCCACTTTCTTCGACACCGATCGACACGCTGCGGCAACAGTTCGTCAAGTCCACCATGGAAATCGTCGAATACGCGGCGCCGAAAGGCGTCAATATCGCTATCGAACCAATCAATAAATTCGAAGGGCAGGCCGGATTCCTCAACGCCATCCCGGAAGCGTTGAGTGTCGTCGACGAGATCGCCGCCGATAATCTCGGGGTTCAGGCCGACTTCTATCACATGAACATGGCTGACGGTAATTTTCTCGAGACGCTAAGGCTGATGGAAGGCAAGCTGATGCATGTGCATCTCGCGGAAAGCAACCGATACATACTTGGCACGGGACACTTGGACTTTGCTGCTATCGTACAGACGCTCAAGGAATTGAAGTTCACCGCCTACCTTTCCCTGGACAGCGTACCGGCCAAACCGGACTGGAAGACCGTGGTGGAACAGGGCATCAGTTACATGAAGCAAATGGAGCGGCAAACTGCGTAGCAAACCCCAAAATTCGCCACTGGGGCGACCGCTGAGAAGTGTCGCTCCACAGGATGGGGAATCCGCTGATGCCAAATGCAAGTAGGCAGCGAAGGGCGAAAGATAAAGCAGGCTAAACTTTTCGCGGTTTACGGGAAGGGTATCAAGCCGCTTTTGCAGTCGCAGGCCAAGGCAGAAGCCGGCTCCCTATGCGATGAACCTGACGCGCTTATATTTTCCTCGTCTTTCTTCCCCGTCTGTCCCATTCCCAATTCTTGACCCTCCTCTTGACTGTCCAGTTACAGGACGCTACGGTCCGACCATGAAAACAACCATCCCCGATCCAGCCCAGCTCGCCGAACTCTTCCCGCTGTCAGATGAAACCCCCATCTCTTATCGGCCAATCATCGTATGGGCGATCAATGACCGGACCGACCCCGAGGAATCGCGGTCTCAGCTCGATGGATTCGCGGCCTGCGGCTACGGCGGCGTCATGATCATGCCGTGGGGCGGGCTGCCAAATGACTTCATGGACGATGCCTGGCTCGATGCGGTCTCCTGCATTCTCGAACATGCCGCAACCCTCGGCCTCGAAATCTGGATCTGGGACGATTGGATCTTCGGCAGCGGCTCTGCCGGTGGAACGCTGACCGAGAACCCGGCGTACCGAGCGAAGGGTCTGCAAAAAGCGATCGACCTCATCATCGAGCCGGGCGAGGCTCTCGATATCCCGGTCCCGCCGCGGACAATCGCTGCCGCGACTTTCGACGTCGACAAGTTCGGATGCCCCATCACTCGGGCGGTGCCACAGAAAAACGAACCCGGCGACATCATTCGCTTCGAAGCAAAAGTACGGTCACGCCTGGTGGTCGTCTGCTGGCAATACGTGTCCGGCTTTGTCCACTCGACCCGGTCCCACTGCAGGTTTTTAGACCCGGCGATCAGCCCGGAAGATTGCAATATTTTCATCAACGACGATCGCACTGCCTGGTCTGTCGACATGCTCAATCCCGAGGCGACACAAGGATTCCTGGACCGAATACACGAACGCTACCGTGCACGGCTGTCGTCGCACTTCGGAGTCACCCTGAAAGGGTTTTTCTACGACGAACCCAAGGTGTCGACTACGCGACCATGGACGACAGATTTTGCGGCACGCTTCCAGGCAAACATGGGCTACGACATCACCGACCTGCTGCCGGAGATTGTCATCGAGTATTTGATGGACAGCGGTGATCATGGCCAGTGGCTCCGGCCGGAAGCGGTCCAGCGCGCGCGCGCTGACTATTACGATGTGTGGACCACCCTGATGGCGGAGAGTTTCTACCAGCCGATCCACCAGTGGTGTTCCCGCCATGGTGTGATCGCCACCGGCCACCAGCTCGGAGACAATAGCCTCGAGGAAATGAAATACGGTGGCGGCGTTTTCTTTAAGAACCTGTCACATTCCGACATGCCCGGAGTCGACACCATATCCGGCCAGATCAAACCCGGCCGTTTCGACGACTCCCCCAGATACGCCGGTTCCATTGCAAATTCTCTCGGCAAGCGCCGGGCGATGAGCGAATCGTTTGCCGTATACGGCCACGGCGTCACGCCCGATCAAATGCGCTACGTCTGCATTCAGCAAATTCTGCGCGGCGTCAACACATTTTTTGTGAAGCTCTCGAACTACAACCGCGAACGATCGCTTCACTTTCATCCTCCGGAACTGTCCGATTTCAACCCGATGATCAAGCACTACGGCCCCATGTTCTGTGAAATGATCTCACGTGCTGCACGCCTGATGAACGGCGGCCGACCGGACCGGGCCGTGGCGCTTTATGTGCCCCTGGACAATCTTTACAACACGGATTTTACCTTCGCCGCGCCGACAGACGACATTGCCCGACAGCTCACCTACAACCAGGTCGACTACGATTACGTCTGGGACGGTGATATCACCGGAATGACGGTCGCAGCAGACGGCATCACGGCAGCCGGCGGCCGGGCATACACCCACCTCCTGGTGCCCCCCGATGCCATGATATCGGATACTATCCGAAGCCAGATGGACGCACTGGACCACGACCGGGGCGTTGTTCAGCAGGTTCAGGAAGATACGCTGCGCGAATTGATCTGTTCCCTTCGCGAGAGCGACAGTTTCCTCAACATCGTGTCCGAAGATGTGCCGGTCGCCATGCGTCGACGAACCGCGGAAAGCGGCGAGACGATCTGCCTCTTTCTAAATGAATCCGCGACGGTCGAAAGCCTGACGCTCAGGCTCGTGCGCCAGGCTCGGGTCCACGAAATGGCATTGGATTCGGGCCAGATGAGCTGCTGTGCCCAGGGCACAGCGGGAAGTTCTCTGACGATCGACTTTCAGCGCGCACAGTCGAAGTTGCTCTTCTTCGAGCCGGTCGAGACGCTCGAGGCGGACAGTGACAAACCGGATGCTGCCGCGCCACAGGACATAACCGATTGGACCCTAAAACTCCCGGATGGAGATGCCGTGACCATCGACGGGGAGTTCCCGGATTGGCAGGATCTGGGTTACGGCAGCTACACCGGTTTCATGAGTTACACTGCTGACTTCGAATTAACCGAGGACACCGCGGCCTGCACCCTGACGATCGGCGAACTCTGCTACGCGGCCGACATTCATGTCGATGGCCAGAAGATTGCAGGCACGGTGTTTTCTCCGTTCGTCGCCGAACTCGGCAGCCTGGACGCGGGTCGGCACACGCTTGAGATCAAGGTTCTGAACACATTGGCAAACGCCGTGCTCGGCGACCCGGAAAAAGTCGAGAAACTCAGAGCACAAGGCGCGTTCAAAGGCACTTACGAGATGTTTTACCATCCACTCGACAAGCAGAAGCTGCGCTCCGGCCTCTTTGGCCCTGTGCGCCTGTGCTTCGAGAAAGCCGGTCAACGCATGACGGCCGATCCCAAGTCGCAATAGCGTTGGTAACCTCGAAGTATGTTTTCCGGCGGCCCAATGATTCCTTTTCATCAATTATCGCCAGCTCTGCTCCAATGACAACGAGTTGCCCTCAACTAACTGCAACGCCTGTGTTAATTTATCGCGGTGCTGCCCTTGCAGGCAGACGGTGAACACATGGACCAAAAGACTTTTTAACTACTGAACCAGTGTATGGCACAACGAACATAGATTATTCGTGAGTCATGGGATTTTATTCTGTGTTTAGGAGTATAATAACCAAACAAAATAAGCTGAACCACGAATGATCGCGACGGGCGGCGCGTGACCGAATCAATCTCGCACCGCTTCCCATCCGAACAGGCAGCACCGCGAACGAGCAGTTCGTGTCGAGCCAGTGTCCAAGGTCATTCTGGAATACAAAAACCAGGGGAACTGATGATCTCACAAGACTTCGTTTATGACGACACCGCGCAGGCGCACTACCGGGAAGATGGGTATCACATCTTCGACAACTGCCTGACGTCGCAAGGGGTCGACACATGCCGGTCGAACATCGAACGCATCGTGGCTTCACTCCATGCAGACAGCATACCCGAGGAAATCATCTGCGTGCACCAACGCGGCGAGAGATGGCTATGGGATTTGGCTGTGCAACCACAGATCCTCGACATGATCGAGCGCACGATCGGGCCAGACATCCTGCTGTGGTCTATTCATATCCTGGCCAAGCGCCCGGGTGCCGGAATAGATGTGCCATGGCACCAGGATGCCCCGTACTGGAACGTCAGCGGCAACATGCCCGGCGCTGTCTGGCTCGCGATCGACGACGTCGACGAAGGCAACGGCAGCATGTCCGTCCTCCCCGGATGGCACACGAAAGGAACCCTGCCCCGGCGCGACAGCCGTGCGAACAACGCGTTTAACGAAGAGATCGAACCCGGCGCCCTGCCCGAGAATATTGATGACATCAAGGTTACCTACCGTTTGAAAGGCGGCCAGATGGCGACCCATCACACGATGATCCCGCACAGCTCAACGACGAACAGGTCAGAACGCTGGCGACGCGTCATCGTCCTGCGCTACATCGCTGCCGACGCACAGATCGGTGAGAAAACGTACGTCTGCCCGATAACACGCGAACCGTTTGATCGCGAAGCTTTCCTCGTGCGCGGCCGCGACCTGAACGACCAGGGCCGACGGCAGACGCCGTTTTAGCCGACCCCGGACTTTACCCGTTCCTCGTTGAGCGCGGCAGTCTGGCTGCTGGTCGGCAGACGCACAAGATCAAGGACCTGAACACATCGGCAACCGCCGAACTCGGCGACCCGGACAAAGTCAGGCTACTGTTATCCGGCCGTGATTGGAGGAAAGGAAACCTATGAGTGCAGGCAGCACAATCCGTTTGGAATCATCGCAGGATGTACTGCTGTTCGAGTCGTCCTCGGCTGCGTTGGTGTCATTCCGCAGCAAGGCTGTGCCGGACCAGGAATTCATTTTGCCAGGAAGCTGTCAGCCCGTCTTCGTCATCCAATATCTGGATGAGGCGCACCGCTTTCGCCAGATCGGATCGGATGAGGCCGTGGAGGTCGAGATCAGCAGCGTGGCTTCGTCGGAAGACGGCGGCACGACGACTCTCATCGCACATTTCCGGCAGCTGGGGGGACTGGATTTTGACGTGACCGTAACGGTTCGCGCCACGGCCAACGACCGCTACAGCCGCTGGTCACTCTCCCTGCGAAACGGTGCCGGCCTGTCGATCACAGACGTGCAGTTCCCCTTCGTGGTCTCGCCCTACAGCCTGGGCGGCAAGCCGGGCACCGAAGCCATGCTTCTTCCCTTCGGGCCGGGCGTGTTGCTCAATGGGCCAAAGCCACAGGACCTGGAGCCCGACTGCCCGCACACCTGGCAGATGCGCCCGGAGAACGGCGACTGTTCCCACTATCCCGGCTTGGTCGTGGCTCAGTTCCTGGCTTACTATAATGATCGAGCCGGCATCTTCGTGAGCTGCCAGGATTCGAACGGGATGATCAAGTTGATCATGCCGGTGCACCGCGAACCGGGCGTGCGCCTCGGCATCTCTCACGTGGGCGACTGGCCGCAGCACGGTGAACGCCAGTTGGAATACGACGTGGTGATCGGCAGCTTCACCGGAGACTGGTACACCGCTGCCGACATGTACCGCGATTGGAGCTTGCAGCAGAAATGGGCGGCCACACCGCTGAGCAAGCGGACAGATGTGCCGGAATGGCTGCTCGACTCGCCACCGCATATCATCCTGCGCATCCAGGGCGAACTGGATATCGGTCCGACGGCGCCGAACGAGGCGTTCCTGCCGTACCGCAAAGCACTCCCGCTGCTGGACGAACTCTCCGAGCGGATCGATGCGCCAATAGTGCCCGTCATCATGTCGTGGGAGCGGGCCGGCCCATGGGTTTACCCGGATTGCTTTCCGCCGGTCGGCGGCGAGGAGTCGCTGCGCGAGTTCACGGAAATGGCCCGAGAGCGCGGCTGGCGTGTCGGCACTTTCGCCAACGGGACCCGATGGGTGGTCGGCCACTTCTGGAGTGGATACGACGGCGCCGACTACTTCGCGGAGCATGGCGGTGACCGGTCGGTGTGCCGGACACACACGGGGGACCTCTGGTCCGAACAATGGGATGCAACCTGGCGTCCCAGCCACCCCGCCTGCCTCGGGGCGCCGCAGACCCGGGAGATCGCGCAGGAGTTCGTCCGCACCATGACGGATCTGGGACTGGACTGGATCCAGTTCCTGGATCAAAACGTTGGCTGCTGCACGTTCCCCTGCTTCGCGACGGATCACGACCATCCCCCAGCCCCCGGCCGATGGATGACCGACCGCATGGAACAGCTTGCCGATTACTTCACCGAAGTGAAGACGGAGCAGCTGGCGCGCAGCAAAGGCCAGCGCCAGATGGTGTTCTCCGTCGAGACGCCGGTCAACGAATACTTCCTGCCGCACTTCCAATGCTGCGACGTGCGCGTCATACCGCCGGGCCACGATGCCAGGGGCCATTTTCCGAGGCCCTTCCACAACATGTGCTATTTCGTGCCTCTCTTTCACTACCTGTACCATGAGTTCATCGTGATCCAAGGCGGGTTCGGGATGGGACCGGAGCCCTATCACCTGCCGATCCGCAACGCGTACAACCTGGTCGTCGGCGAAATCCCAGGTGCAGTGATGAAAAGCGACGGCACGCTCCTGAACCTGGACACGACCGACTGGGCGCCGTGGGATATAGAAGTCGGCAGCAACGACGATGCCGTGGAGATGCTCGCCGCAACCGCAGCCCTGAGGCGCGGACCGGCCGCAGACTTCCTGGTCTACGGGCGCATGATGCAGCCCGCCCAGGTTGGAGAAATCCGCACCATGCGCTGGCAACACGATGGGAAGGATCACCAGATCCCGGCCGTATTCCACGCCGCGTGGCAGGCGCCCGACGGGCGCCTCGGCCTGGTCCTTGCCAACTGGACGACCGAAACGCAGGAGATCACCGTATCGGATAGCCGGCTCGGACCGACGGTGACCCAGCACGGATCAGCGCGAAACTTGGATCCTCAAAGCCACCAAACCAGCAATGGCAAACTGTCAGTGACGCTGCCGGCGCTCAGTTGCACCCTGCTGGATACCGCGACGGGGGAATAGCGATGGAATCGAAAACGTGCAAGGTTGCGCCATCGCTATTCGAGCAGGCAACAAAGGTTTTCGATGGCTGGACCGATCCCGGCACCGGCATGCGCGTGCTGCGCATCTACACCCGTGGCCAGGATGCCGAAGAGCGTATCTGGGGAACGCAGTACCATCAGTTCCGATGCTTTCTCGAAAACGGTCGCAAAATCCTGCTCCGCCAAGGTGACATTCCGGACCAGGGAGCGGCGGCTTATCTCCTACTAGACCTGACAACCGGACAAACCGAGTATCCGTTCCCGTCCGGACATGAAGTGACCGAAATCAGCGGCGATACCCAGCTCGCCTGCCTGATCGACAACAACACCCCCGGGCAGCGCGCGATACTGTGGGATATCCGCCAGGGGCTTGAGGTGGCATCGGTGCAAGTTGACGGATGGCGTCTAAGCTGTGCCACCAGCCTGCTCAGCGATGACCGGCGGGCAATGGTTTTCTTTTTTCGCGGCCAGCCCTACGGCGAACATGTGCAGTCAAGGCATTACATGATCTGCGCCGATGAGCCACCGCGCCTGACGCTCGAGGCGGATGGCTACTTCTGCAGCCACATACAGGGGTGCCCGACGGACCCCGACTTGTACGCTTATGACCGCTGGCCATCACCGGAACGGTACATCGACCAAGCCCTGCATCTGCGAACGCTGGACGGTCGGCACGATCAACCAGTGCCCCTGGCGGAGGACGCCCTGCGACCCGCCATGATGCAGGGTGCCCGCGACCATTACCTGTGGACCCCCGACGGCAAACGCATCGTCAGCTATCTGACCCCACACAAGTTCGACCTGGGGCCGAACTTCAACCATTACGAGGTGGAGTGGTGGCTAAGCGCGACGGACTGGCGAACCGGTGAGGACCTGGCGGCAAAGTATCCGCCGGGCCGGTGGGGAGGGCACATGCAGGTGACGCCCGATTCGCGCTACATCGTCTGCGGCGGCGAACCGGGATACGACCACCTACTCGCCGTGGAAATCGAGGGACTGCGGCACGGATGGAACGAACAGATCATCGCCTCATACCCGACAACGAGCGACAGCGGCAGCCTTAGGGGCCCGTTTGCCTATCCCTTCGTGCTGCCCGATCAGAGCGGCGTGATCTTCAACGCCGCTTGGCCGGGCCCCAAGCACGGCGTGTACCTGGCGGAGTGGCCAGCAGATTTGACGTCCGACAACAATCGAGAGGGGCTGTTTGCACTTTCGTGAACCATTGAAGGCTTCGCAGAAACCGCTCTCAGTGAAATGTCAGTTAACCGATTTATACTGAATAGTTTATGAATCGGTTGCGGCCGACAGCGATATTCCACAAGCGGAGGGAACGGAGCACGATGACGGTGCACGATGACGGTGCACGATGACGGTGCATCGAATACAGAGCGGTGGCCGATGCCGCTTCAGCCTTCTTACGCAATTCTTCCAGGCCTTTCACCAGTCTCTCAAGCCGCTTGTTTCTCTCCTTGTATATTTCTTTAATCTCTGCGATGAGTGCCCTGTCATCAGCCGTAGGAGCCGCAGTAACAAGCGGAAGCACGAGCAAGAGAATCAAAGGAATACAAAGTAGCTTCTTCATCGAGGTCTCCGAATTGAGGCGGATCATTTCTATGGTCGTCTTGGCGTCCTGTCTGAGTACGTCGGTAACATTGCGGTTACGGGATGGAATGCAAGAATCGAGTTGTATGACTGTCGCAACCGGTCAACTGAAAATCAGCAGCCATTGCCTCTACTCCAGATCCTCCGCGATCGATTCCGGCTCGAAAGAGAACCAACAGGCACGGTAGGCCATGGTTTGCCGACAACTTCTGGACCCAAGAACTTGAACAGGCAGTCACCCACCGAATCGATCCGACCATCCGACAAATTTCCTGACACCGAAAGCTACACATCCGAAAAGGTCGCATTAAATTGTCGTACACTACCAGGGAAAACCTCATGCCTGAAAAAGAACGCTACACTGACACTATACCGGATACGCTTGACCTGGCCGAGCGGGGTGAGCTGGCCCTCCATGGCATGTGCAATACGATGGACCCGGACAATGAGGCGTTGATGTTTTTCGAGGTCCACTTCTGCCACCGTCCGCCCATGATGCGGCACCGAGGCTGCGACTGGGATTGCACGCCCAAGTTTGCCGAGGCGATCCCGCAGA
>Ga0115002_10007019_pt1 | contig 12795 bp, 9 predicted proteins | sample ArcticOcean_MG_C_8_FD_89576 | JGI IMG/M metagenome (GOLD analysis project Ga0115002, IMG submission 89576) | Marine microbial communities from western Arctic Ocean - ArcticOcean_MG_CB11_86 | ecosystem: Environmental > Aquatic > Marine > Oceanic | place: Arctic Ocean: Canada Basin | collected...
CATGGACAAACAGATAGTTATTGCCGCCGATTACCGGTGTTGGATTGACGACTGCCGACGTGCCCCGGATATACCAAACTGGAATGCCAGTTTCCGCGTCGTATCCTGTCACCAAACCAGAGCCAGTGACCACGATGTATTTTCGCTCGTCAAAACTCCAAATTGTCGGCGAGGCGTAATTTCGACCGAAGACAAATCGATGACAGCGCCAGACTTCCTCGCCCGTACTCGCGTCCAAGGCGACAACAAACGAAGGGCCGTCGTGGTCGAGCACCATGACGACCTTGTCATCGATCAGAAGTGGTGAGGCCGCATGATTGAATTGGTTCTGCAAACGGCCAAAGTCTTTGCTCCACAGCAGTTTTCCATTGGTGTCGTAACAAAACAGCCCGGCGCTGCCAAAGAAGCTACACACCATTTTTCCGTCGCCAACGGGCGTCGTGGTTGCCAGGCGTTTTCCTTTCGACTTGCGACCAATCGGAGCAGCCACTCGCCACAACACTTCACCAGATTTAGCATCCAACGCAATCGTCGAAATCTTCGGTCCCGCTTCCACCGCCGTCAAAAAAACTCGGCCACCAACAATCACAGGCGACGAAATCCCCTCCGGAACTTCAGTCTTCCAGAGTAGATTCTTATCGAGTCCGATTTCAACTGGCAGATCCTGTTCACCTTCAGCCACACCAGAACCATTTTCGCCTCGAAAACCACGCCAGTCGTCCGCGCAAGTGAAGTTGCTGATCGAGTGAGTCGTGCTCAAGATCGCCAACACGACGAACAAGGACTTCATAGAAAAGTATGGTAAGCGACGATGGCTTATTGGGTGAGAAGTATTCATTTTGTGCTAATCTAAATTTGACTGTGTGGTTTCAGGGTTAGCGTATCGTATCGCAAAGTCGCGGGCAAATTTCTTGGGCGGTTCGGTCTAACGAGAGGTCACTAAAAAAGGACCGTAGACTCTTTGCTACGATCCTTCTTTGTATTCATCAAATGTATTTGTCGTCTTGTTCGACTAAACCAATTCGCGAATGGGTTCGCGGTATTCTGGTTCCAGCAAGTACTGTGGTCGGCCGGCTGGGTCGAGCACCGTGACATTTTGGGAGTCGATTCCGAGGCTGTGGTGCATGGTGGCATGAACTTCTTGGAAGTGTAGTGGACGATCTTGTGCTTCGCCAGCAAAACGATCGGTCGCGCCCACCATCTGACCCGTGTTGAGTCCGCCGCCAGCCATAAAGGCCATCGAAACTTTCGGCCAGTGGTTCCGGCCGCCCTTGTTGCTGATACGCGGTGTACGACCAAACTCGCCCCACGAAACTACCATCGTGTCGCCCAGCATTCCCAGCCGCTCGAGATCCCAGATCAAAGCCGAGAGCCCTTGATCCATGTTGGGGAGATTGGATTTCTTCAATTTGCTGAAGTTATCGTTATGCGTATCGAAGTTGCCCCAGTTGCAGCGGAGCGTAATGACGCGAACGCCAGCTTGAACCAGCCGCCGAGCCAGCAGCAAGTTGCTGTTCGCCTTACCGTATCGAGCCACAACTTCAGGATCTTCTTTTTTCACGTCGAGCGCGTCGGCCATCGTTCCCGATGTGACAATGCCGACAGCCGTTTGAGTGTAGCTGTCCAACGCATCCATTTGCCCGGAGGTATCCATTTGGCGCCGCATTCTATCGAGGCTACCAAGTAACTCCGTGCGATCGTCCAATCGATCTGGCGAGAGACTGGTGTGTAGTTTGAGACTCTTCCCGCCTTCAAACGGTCCGTATCGCGCGCCGAAGAAACCTGTTGGTCCCTTGTTATACGAAACCCAAGCCGGAGCACCGTCGGGTCCAGCACCAATCAACCGGGAAGCAACTGCTCCGATCGAGGGACGACCACCAACTACTTCCAGTGACTTGCGACCGTATCCTGTATGCGTTTGTAAATCGCTATGTCCGGCACTCGAACCTATCAAGGACCGAACAACCGCGAACTTATCTGCCATCGTCGCCAAGGAAGGCAAGTGTTCACAGATTTCCATCCCCGGAACGTTCGTCTTGATGGGATTGAATTCGCCGCGATATTCAACGGGAGCACTCGGTTTCAAATCGAAGATGTCTTGGTGCGAAGGACCGCCGTTCATATGAATATTGATGATCGCCTTGTGAGGAGATGCTGCTCCGGCGTCGGCTTCGAGCCGCAGTAGATCGGCTAGAGTTAGCCCACCAACTCCAAGCGCCCCGACCTTCATGAAATGGCGACGAGAAACTCCGTCGCAACTGCTGGACGACTTTCCAAGATCAAGTGTCAACATCGTATAAATCCCTCTGCGAAAGGAAGCGAACCGGCAATCATTGCAACGTTCTACGCTTGCACTTTAGCTAAATCGGCATTTAACATCAACAGAATTCGATATGTTTTCATCCTTCTTCGCAATTCTTAACTTCTATCTCTTCCTTCTTAATCCCAATCTGCGACTAGTGATTACGCATGGATGCAGACTAAAATTGGGGCAAGAAGATTAATAGCGAAACAAAACACGTTGCTGACTATCAACTAGGAGCTTTGAGTTGTCCCTTCCAATTAAACCTGTCGCCACGATTCTATTGTGCGTTCTCGCGTCTCTCACTTTGCCCTCCTCGATAGCCAAAGGCGAAAAACCTTGGATCATCGACCCGCATACCCACTTCAAGGGCGCTGCGCAGATCAAACTGGAAGCGAAGACGAATAAGCGACGTCCCGAAGATACGCTTGGCCAAGTAGTAACGCCGAAAAACTATCGCGCCCTGGCAGACCGCTTGGGCATTCAATCGACTTTGATCGTCGAAGCCGTCGACCAAAATACTCCGCAGTTCAACGATTGGGTGATTGAACAGGCGAAGTCAGATTTGGTTTGCGGCTATGTCGCTCGAGGTGACCTCTCGTCGGCTAAGTTTGTTCAAAACTATCAGCGTTATCGCAAGAGCGGCTACCTTAACGGATATCGCTTTCGCTTTACCGAACTCGAAGGCTATCTAGCCAACGACACCGCTCGCAGCAATCTCAAGCGACTTGAAGAAGACGGCATGGTCGTCGATTTGTTAATCGAACCACCGCATGCGAAAGACGTCGTCCAGCTCGCAAAGGAATTTCCCAAGTTGAAGATTGTGATCAACCATTGCTTCAGAGCGAGAATGGAAGACGGCAAGATTAGCGAAGACTGGAAGCAAGCGACTAAGAACTGTGCGAAGTTTCCCAATGTCTACTGCAAGTTATCGAGCATCGTGAACTTCGCGGATGTCGAGGCGTTTGGCAAACCAGCTCCGACAAACTTGCAGCATTACCTTCCAGTTCTCGAGCCATGTTACGAAGCATTTGGCGAAGACCGGCTCATTTTCGCTACCAACTGGGGCGTTTGCAATCACTTCGGCAGTGTCGACGACGTCGTTCGAATTGCGATAGAATTCTTCAAATCCAAAGGGGATTCGGCGTTGCAAAAAGGAATGCGTGAAAACGCGCTTCGAGTTTACGGCATCAAAAAATCTCATCTCCGCAAAACGACGAAGTAACGACTATTTGGCAAATAGCTGCGACGGATCTTTGAAAGCTTTGAACTCGAGCGCGTTTCCGGATGGATCGAGGAAGAACATCGTCGCTTGCTCGCCGACTTGTCCTTCGAATCGGATATACGGTTCGATGACAAATTCTACTTTGTGTTCCCGTAGTCGATCCGCCAGCTCATGCCACTGTTCCCACGACAGCACGACTCCAAAGTGGGGCACGGGAACATCGTGTCCGTCGACGGGATTCGAATGGTCCGGTGCTGCATTCGCGTTAGCTTGCTCTTTATAGTGAGCAACAAGCTGATGGCCAAAAAGATCTAAGTCCACCCATTTCGTGTCGCTGCGTCCTTCCGTACACTGAAGTAGCGTCGTGTAAAACTGCCGAGCTTCCTCGACGTCCCGCACGGGGAAAGCAAGATGAAAGGGCTGGATTGTCATTCGTTGGACTTCGTTACAGGATGTTTGTGACTAGAATGGAATTAAGATCAACACGAAAGACGAACAGAATCGACAACATCATCGAAGATAAGACTTCAATCGTTCTCGTTGCTCTTCCGTAATCGGTTCAAATTGAACCTCAACTTTCGGCAAAACGGTTTTCAATTTGTCGATCTCTTCTGCGGCGACTTCCGAGCGGTCAATTTTTAGCCGCGTTAGATCCGGGAGTGCCTTCAATTGGCTAAGTCCTTTCAGACTAAATCGAGCCTCGCCGATTTCGAGCACTTTCAAAGTGCGGATCGTGCCAAGCGTCGCCAAAGATTCATCGGTCAGACAGGGCGACAGTCCCTTGCCACGAGGAAGGCGTTGACCAAGTTTCAGAGTGGTTAGATTTGGCAGTTTTGCAATTTCAGCGTTGCTGACCTGTGTCCGATGAGTGTGCCAAGTTCGCAATTCCGTCAGTGAGCTAATTTTTGCGATGGCCGCGAACCCCTCGTCTCCCATCGACATACCTGCAACGGTGAGCTGCTCGAGGTTGGGCAAATTGCTCCAAGCCGCAAATCCCTTTCCCGTAAACCCCTCTTTGCGAAACGACAAATGGAAGAACGAGACGCTACGAAGACTCTTCACTGCCGCGAGTTTCTCCAGCCCCGAATCACTAAGCTGTGCTCCGTCAGTCGATAACACTGTGAGATTCGTTAGATTGGCAAGCAGTCCAACTGTGTCGTCGTTCAGTCCATGAGCTTTGCCGTATGTCGTAAGCTTGGTCAACGAAGAAAGCTCACTGATCATCTTCCATTCCGCGTCGCCAAGCTTGCTGCTGTCGCGGAACATCACTGCGACGACTGCATCACCGCTCAAAGTAACTTTCCCGCCGAGTTGCTCGAGTTTCTTTGCTACCGCAAGATCGTCAGCAGAAGCGGATAACACGATCGTTTGCAGTAACAGAAGACATCCAATGATTTGAGTCCGTTTCATATGTTTCAGTTTCATAGGTTTCCGTTTGCGAAGTGATTCGGTCTTGATTTAGCCGCGATTCATGACTTAGTCGCGATTGAGCGGGAAGTCATTGTAGTCGACAGAATTCTGGTTACCATGAGTGCTGCGCAAGCTCTGAGTTACCGTCATTTGATGGCCTTGGTTGGAAAGGGCGAGTGTGGTCAGACGAAAGTAAAACGCGTCGGACTTATTGCAAAATCAAACTTATTGTAAAATCGAATTAGCGGAGCCGTAAATGAAACTTCTCAGCATCCCATTCAACTGCGTATCCGCGGTATTACTGCTAATCATCATAAGTCCAATGGTTCTGGCCGAACGGCCCAACGTCCTGCTCATTCTCGTCGATGACCTCAAACCGGCGATCGGTGCTTTTGGCGACAAGAATGCCAAGACGCCCAACCTCGATATGCTTGCGGGCCGAGGAATGCGATTTAATCTGGCCTACTGTAACCAGGCTGTCTGTGCGCCGTCTCGCTTTACTTTGATGCTGGGATCGCACTCAACGTCGACTGGCCTGTACGGCTTGGGTAGTCAACTCCGACAGATAATCCCCGATGCGGTAACGATGCCACAGCACTTCGCCAAACACGGCTATCGAACAGAATCACTCGGCAAGGTTTTTCATATTGGCCATGGCAACCACGGCGACCCGGACTCGTTTGGCGTCCCGCACTTTCACGACAAAGTAATCGAATACTTGGATCCGGCGAGTACCGAAGGTGGCAAGTTGACTCGAGAGGAAGCCTATTTCACAAATCAAAAACTCGGCTCCATCAAATCGCTTCCCCGCGGCGCCGCCTTTGAATCGCCCGATGTCGCCGATATCGAATACGCGGACGGACGAGTTGCAGCAGAGACAATCAAGCGTCTGCAAGCGGCGAAAGCTCTTCGCCAAAAGAAAGGAACTCCGTTCTTCATCACCGCTGGGTTTGCTCGTCCCCACCTACCCTTTAGCGCGCCAAAGAAATACTGGGATCTTTACGATCGGGCAAAGCTACCCCTGCCAAAGTTTGAACAACTGCCCGCTGACTCGCCGGGCGTCGCTGGCAAACGAGGAGGCGAAATCAATAACTACGCCCCAGTTCCACTCGACAACTCCCAAATTGATGAGGACTTGAAGAGGAACTTGATCCACGGCTACTACGCCAGCACCAGCTTCGCCGACGCTCAGATCGGCAAAGTGCTGCAGGAGCTCGACCGACTGGAACTAACAAACAACACCATCGTCGTTCTTTGGGGTGATCATGGATTCCATCTCGGCGACCTTGGCATCTGGACTAAGCACACGAATTACGAACAAGCCAATCGGATCCCCATTGTGATATCGGCGCCAGGTGTCACCAAAGCAGGTTCGGCAACGAACCAACCGGCAGAAAGTGTCGACATTTTCCCAACCCTTGCCGAGTTGGCGGGACTGCCCGCGCCCAAGGGCCCACAACCGATCGATGGTATCAGCCTCGTTCCAGTGCTTAAAGATCCGAAACAGCGAGTGCGAAGTCACGCTTACCACGCCTACCCCAGAAGAAAACTCGGCCGCTCCATTCGAACAGAACGATATCGACTGGTGCAATGGCTTGGCAATGGCGACGATCAGTCGACCGCGGAATACGAACTATACGACTATCAGACCGACCCTCTCGAAACGAAAAACTTGGCCGCAGACAAACCAAACGTCGTTGCCGAATTGAAGAAGATCCTGAGCGAGTATCCGCAGCCCGTCGGCCGTCGAAAAAAGAACGCCAACAAATCGCCCGCGATCGCCAATCGAGAACTGGTAGTGGTCGCGGAGATACAATCGGCTAACCCAAGTGGAGTTGTCGTTGCTCACGGAGGAAACCAACATGGCTACGCTCTTCACTTTGTCGATAGCAAGCCAGTTTTCGACGTCCGCGTGAAGGGCGAAGTAACTCGCCTGGCTTCGCAGGAAGTCTGCCAAGGTAACGTCACGTTACGCGCTACATTGACGGCCAAAGAGATGACGTTGTCGATCGGCGATGCCGCGGCAACTAAAATAGCGTCGCCGGGACTCATTCCCGTCCAGCCGATGGACGGTTTAGACGTCGGCTACGACGACCTCTCGGCCGCAGGCAACTACACGGCACCCAATCGATTCCGAGGAAAAGTCGTGCGCGTAAAAGTAACGCCGTCAAAGTAGCGCAATCAACGCAACGCCAGCAAACTAAACATCCCACTCTCCCACTCTCCCACTCTCCCACTCTCCCACTCTCCCCTTCTCCCACTCTCCCACTCTCCCACTCTCCCCTTCTCCCACTCTCCCCTTCTCGCGAGAACCGGCATTTCTTTTCTGTTCCGCAAACATAGCGGTCAGATTCACTCGGCTAGTATTTCTCTTTTCAACGCATCGACAATCGTTTATCATTGATGGGTAACTTTTGGATGCGTGAGGGCGCGGAGAGCCCTGGGACTGATACATACGATTGCGAGGTAAGACCGTGCTCGATTTTGTCCAACACGGAGGGAGTAGGGATTGCTCCGGAATGCAGCGTCGCGAGTTTCTTCGAGTGGGTAGTTTATCGCTCGGTGGACTTTCGTTGGCGACGTTGCTTGGCATGCAGGCTTCGGCAGCCGAGCAGAATTTTATTCGCGACAAATCGGTGGTACTCTTATATCTGTCCGGTGGTGCGAGTCAAATTGAAACGTTCGACCCAAAGATGGATGCACCGGAAGCGATTCGCAGCGTTACGGGCGAGGTGAAGACAACCATTCCCGGCGTGACGTTTGGCGGCACGTTTCCGAAGCTGGCCGCGATGGCAGATAAACTTGCCATTATTCGCTCGCACGCCCACAAAGTCGGCAATCATGATAAAGCTCATGTGCACGTTCTATCTGGTGGCACAGATCCCAAAGGCGATCAAAAGAATGGCTTCAGTATTGGATCCTGTTACACGCGATTGCGTGGGACAAATAATCCGCAAACTGGCCTGCCGACTTACATGACATTGAATGAAGTGGAGATAGACGGACAGTACTCCAAGGAATTCAATCGCTTCAACAAGGGATCCTGGCCCGGTTCGCTTGGACAGTCTTTCGGTCCCTTTAACCATCAGGTTGGTTGGGGCGCGGCAGCAAGCGACGATAAGAAAAAGTCCAAAACAACAGTGAGTCCTGCCGCGGCAAACATGACACTGAATTTGCCGCAGTCGCAATTGGACAACCGTCGAAAGCTACTCAGTTCAATCGACACGTTTCGAAAACAACTCGACCGCACGGGTACGATGTCCGCCATGGACGATCTCTCCGCTTCGGCAATGACACTATTGCTGGGAGGTTCGACAAAGGCGTTTGATCTGACTCAAGAAGATCCGAAAACGGTCGAAATGTACGACACGAGCTCGATGCAAATTGGTCATAAGAAATTTCGACCCAGTACACTCGGCAAGCAAATGCTCGTCGCTCGCCGCCTTTGTGAAGCGGGAGCGGGATTTGTTTCGGTGCATAGTGCCGGCTGGGATATGCATGCCGATGGAAACAATCCCGGTATGGCGAAGGGGATGCCGATGCTCGGTACCACTCTCGACCAATCCGTTTCTGCGTTTCTGACCGATGTTGAGCAGCGAGGTTTAAGCGACAAGATTTTGCTTGTTGTCACAGGTGACTTCGGCCGCACGCCAAAAATTGGCAAGAACAGCGGACGTGGCCACTGGGCAAATCTTTGCCCGCTGCTTTATGCCGGTGGCGGACTAAAGATGGGTCAGGTAATCGGCAAGTCGAACGAAAAAGCAGAAGTACCGGCCAGCGATCCAATCTCTCCTGGCAATATGATGTCTTCAATAATGCACACGGTATTCGATGTCGGCAAAATGCGGCTCGATTCCACCGTGCCGCGAAACTTAAGTCAGTTACTGCAAAACAATCCGCCGATCGAGGAATTGTTTTGATCGCTATCTCCTCATCTCCAAAGTCGCGACTCGGCCCGTTGTTTCGATGTCTCGTTACGCTTCGAGTTCTCGTTACGTTTATTGGGCTTCTCTCGATTTCGACTTTCCACGCAGCTGCGGCGGACCCAACGTTGACCGTCGAATTAGGAACCGCAGGAGAAGTATCGCTGGTCGGTCCCGACAGTGTCTGGCAATTGGTCGTTACAAGTCGCGACGCTGCCGAGCGAGAAACCGATGTAACCAAGTCGTCGAAGTATAAAGCAACTCCAGGCAACATCGTACAGATCGAATCCAACGGTATGGTCCGTCCGATCGCCGATGGCGAAGCAACGATTGCTATCACCAGCGGTAAACTCAAGACCGAAGTTAAAGTCACCGTTTCCAAAGTAAACGAACCCGGTCACCTGAACTTCGTTACAGATGTCGCCCCTCTGTTTACTCGGCACGGCTGCAACAGTGGCGGTTGCCACGGTAAAAAGGGCGGCCAAGAGGGATTTGCATTGGCGCTACTGGGTTTCGAATCCGAGTTGGATTATGACCGAATCCTGAACGAAGACAAGTTAGACCTCGACGATCCCGAAGAAAGCTACCTACTTCTGAAAGCGACCAACGTCGAGCTCCACGAGGGAGGAGCGCGATTCAAAAAGGATTCACCCACCTACCGTCTCTTGCAGCGCTGGATTGCCGATGGTGCTCCGCGGGGCGAAGAGTCAGACCCAGTCGTAACCGCGATCGAAGTCGCTCCCCACAGTCGGACGTTACTTCGTGGCAGTCAACAACAATTGACCGTCTTGGCCAACATGAGTGACGGATCTGTCCGCAACATCACTCACCTTAGTCAATTTCAGTCGAATCAGGAACAACTGGCTGCGGTCGACGCCAGCGGGCAGGTGAAGATTCAAGAGCTGGCAGGTATCGCCGCTGTAATGGTTCGCTATCAGACGCACGTCGGCGTATTCCGCGCGGTCATTCCCACTGGAACCGAAGTAAAGAATCTCCCCAAGCCAGCTGGCTTTGTAGACGAACTTGTTTTTGATCAATACAAAACGCTGGGGCTTCCGCCATCCGCCGTCTGCGACGACCGCACTTTCATTCGTCGAGTTACGATCGACATCGCTGGACGGCTACCAACCGTTGAGGAAGTGGCAGCCTTTGTTGCCGACGAGAATGGAACGAAAGACGCGACGCTAGTCGATCGCCTATTAGCCAGCGATGGCTATGCCGATTACTTTGCCAATAAGTGGAGTTCCGTTCTGAGAAATCGTCGAGCCACCGCCAAGGACAACCCAAAGCCGACCGCCGATTTCCACGCTTGGATTCGCCTGGGACTGCTCGACAACAAGGCCTACGACACATTTGTCCGCGAAGTGCTGACGGCATCGGGTGAGAGCAAAAACACTCCTCAAGTGGTCTGGTATCGAGAAGCAAATAAAATGTCCATACAGCTGGAAGACACGACACAGCTGTTCCTTGGTCAACGTCTGCAATGTGCCCGCTGCCACCACCATCCACAGGAAAAATGGAGCGAAGCGGACTACTACGGCATGGCTGCTTTTTTCTCCCTCGTACAAGTTTCACCCAAAAACGACGTCACCGTTTCGGTGAAGGGTGGCAAGTGGGGAGCAGAGCATCCGAAGACAAAAAAACAAATTCCTCCGACCGCGCTAGATCAGGAACCGATCGCGAACGACGCCGATCCTCGAGGAGCATTAGTCGACTGGATGACGGCATCCGAGAATCCGTTTTTCGCTCGTGCATTGGTCAACCGCTACTGGAAACATTTTCTCGGACGGGCGTTGGTCGAGCCCGAAGACGATATGCGTGCGACGAATCCTGCCACCAACCCAGCTTTGTTAGACGCGCTGGCCGAACATTTTGTCAAATCGAAATACGATCTAAAAGAATTAGTACGAGTAATATGTCTTTCGCATCCGTATCGTCTGAGCAGTGATGCCAATGAGCTGAATCTTAATGACGAACAGAATTACTCGCGATTCTTACCGCGTCGACTACACGCCGAAGTGCTGTTGGATTCGATTGATATTGTGACAGAAGCGAAGTCGAAATTCGCCAACGTGCCAGCCGGCACGCGAGCCATTCAATTACCAGACAACCAAACCGGCAGCTATTTCCTCAACGTGTTTGGTCGTCCCGGTGGCGGAAGCGTCTGCGAGTGCGAACGATCCTCAGACGCGACGTTGGCTCAACTGTTACACATGATGAACTCGCCCGAGATTCTCGATAAGACTCGCGGATCCCGCGCCGCAAATTTGGAGAAAGACCAACGGCCTCACGCTGAGAAGATCGTCGACCTATACCAAGTCGCTCTTTCTCGCGATCCTTCCAAAACCGAACTCGATGCCATCGTAGCCTACTTGGCAAAGCACGGTGCTACGGAAGAGAAGACTGAGCCAACTAAAGACGAAAGTATAACAAATGACTCGACTAACTCGCCTTCAAAAGACAACTCGAAACCGAGTGGACCGAGTATGATCATTGCAATTTCCGAGTCCGGACATAGCGGAGCAGAGGTGGGCACTCAAGCTTTCGACGGCAATCCCAACACGCGTTGGTCGATCAACGGAGGAGGGAATTATCTGCAAGTCGAGTTAAATCGGACCACCCGATTGGACGAAATCAAAGTTGGTTTTCATAAGGGCGAACGGAAATACAAATTCGAGATACTGGCGTCGTCGGCTGGAAAGAAGTGGAACTCCGTCGGGAAATTCGAGAGCGATGGCAAAGGCAACGGAATCCAGTCATTTAAGTTTAAAGCTACAACTGCGAAACATTTCAGAATCATCCACCTTGGAAACTCCAGCAACAGTTGGTCCAACACCCACACTATAGAACTGCCCAACGTCCAAGTGTCAAAAGCTCTGAAGTTGACTCAGGCTTCTAATGAAGAAATCGCCAAGGACAATAAGACCGCCGACGCGAGTTCCAGTTCTTCCGCCGAGTCAAACCCTTACGCCGATATCATCTGGGCCTTGATCAACACAAAAGAGTTCATGTTTAACCACTAGTGAACTCTTATTGTCTTAGCACGCCAGTCTTTGGTAATTCCCCGAGATGCTGCTAAAAAAGTTGGCCGAATTCCATCGCGATAATAGTGATTGGTGTATTCAACTGATGGGCGGTCGCCTCTGCGTCGGTGGCAAACCATCGGAACGACTCCAGCAAGCCAAATTGGCCAGCGCGACCACTCACGTTGGCAAAGGGGATCCGCCCATCATCCTGCTCTATGGATCGAAAGATAAGTCGCTAGTAAAACCTTTACACGGCGAACGTCTACACGCCAAGTATCAAGAGGCAGGCCTCACTTCCACCTACCAACTGATCGAAGGCGCCGGACACGGAGGGCCCCAATATCGAGACGAAGTACGCAGTAAGATGATCCTCGACATGCTCCAGAAAACATTGAGACAATAGACGTCGGCCTCAACCGCACCGCTAGATATTCCAGAACTCCGCCAGCGGCAGAGCGATTTCCTCTAGTACGTCTTCGAGTGCATCTTCTTCGACAGGCGATTCCAATTCAAGCAACCGAACGCCTTGGTTAACCCGAATGGGCGTACGCGCGAGCCACTGTTCGATTTCTTCGTTCTCTTGTACAGTCTCCTCCACTAGTTCGAGTTGGCCGAACAGTTGTTCAACTGGTGATGCGACTTCAACGCCGGCTGCCAAAGCGACCGGAAAGGTAATTCCAGTGCCGAAATTAGTTGAGAATCCGCTAAAATCGAACACACTGATTCCGTTGTCGTCGTTGAGATCGACGTATTTTGGCGCCGTGGGAACCGCCAAACCGAACCAATAGCTAAACGAAGTGAAGTCGAAGACCGACACGCCTTCGTCGCCACTCCACTCGGCTTCTAGCACGTAAAAATCGTTGTTGGTATTTCCAGCATAGACAAATTGATCTCCACCATTTCCGTCGC
>Ga0115002_10007020_pt1 | contig 12795 bp, 7 predicted proteins | sample ArcticOcean_MG_C_8_FD_89576 | JGI IMG/M metagenome (GOLD analysis project Ga0115002, IMG submission 89576) | Marine microbial communities from western Arctic Ocean - ArcticOcean_MG_CB11_86 | ecosystem: Environmental > Aquatic > Marine > Oceanic | place: Arctic Ocean: Canada Basin | collected...
ACCGACATTCTCCGCGGCGGTAGCGGTAACGATCGCCTCGCAGCTGGCGAAGGCGATGACCAACTGTTCGGTGACGATGGCAACGACCAATTGATAGGCGATGGTGGTGCCGATCTGCTTGTCGGCGGAATCGGCAACGATGTCCTGATTGGCGGCAGCGGCAACGATGTCGCGATCGGCGGCTTGGGCAACGATCGACTGATCGGTGGTAACCAAGACGACCTGCTCGTCGGTGGTGCTGGCCTCGACTCCGTCCAAGGCGGTCGCGGTACTGATGTGCTCACCGGAGGCGACGCGGTTAATGAAGACGACGAAGCTGCCTTGATCGCTGTGCTGACCTCTTGGAACAGCACTCGCGACCGACTCGGCTTAGGTAACTTCATGGACGATTCCGAAGAAGATGGTCTCAACGGCAATGGTGGTCCCGATGATATCTATGTCGGCATCGAGGATATCGTCGCCCGCTTGCGACCCGCTGACAATTTGCTTTCGTTGTAAATCATCGTTGTAAATCGTTGCTTACAGCATCGATCTAACATCGAAAACACGATCGTCTAAAAAAGAACACGATCTTTAAAAGACAACGAGCCCCGTCGATTCTCGACGGGGCTTGTTTTGTTTGAGACTCCAACCAAACAAGACCTGAACCAAACAACGCACCGTCTCGTATGCTAACTAACTGTCGCGTGAAAGATGGATCTGACGAACGCTAGTTTTTCGCATTCCAGGCGTCCTCTTTGACGCGATATCAACAATGAGCTGCATCGAGAATGTAGTCGACTTCATTGTTTTCTTCGAAGAACAACCTGCATCAAGATTGATGGATATGTAATTGGTCTTACAGAGCTGTGAGGCGAAAACAAATAACTTGCTTGAATGAGCATAAAGACAAACAATCAGAGTAGGCGTTCTGCCTTTAAATGCCGTTGAACCGCGAGACGGCAAGCATCTTATCTAGGAGAAGTGACTCGTGGGACAAACCAAAGACAAACGAACGAACCGCAGCCGACGATTACATATTGAAACCATGGAGGCTCGCCTTTGTTTAGCGGCCAGCTTGGGTTGGGACGGCCCGGGCCAAGGGGCGGCCGAGCTAACGTATTACATTGGCAATACACCGAGCAACGTGAACCGTGGCGAATTTGAAGCGGCAGTTGAATCGGCACTCGATGCATGGAGCGACGTGGCGGACATCGAGTTCACTCAGACCAACGTTCCCAACCAGCGCGACTCTTTGGATTTTTCGTTTGCTTCCCTCGATGGTCGTGGCGGAACTCTAGCTCAGGCCTATTTCCCCGACGATGTAAACCGTAGCCGGATCGCAGGCGACGTTCAATTTGACACGTCCGAGACTTGGGAGACAGGCAATCAATCTCGCTCGGCCTTCGACCTCGTCTTGGTCGCCGTCCACGAAATCGGACATGCGTTGGGGCTGCAACATTCTCACGACTCGAGCTCAGTGCTGAAAGACTCCGTCTCACCGCGGCAACAGTTCAGCCAACTGGCCAACTCCGACGTCGACGCGATTCTGACACTTTACGCTGCTGCCGATCCGGTCGATCCAGCTATCCCCGTGAATCCGCCTGTCGTCGTAGTCGAGACACCAACCGTCAGGCCGCGAGTAACTCCGCTGCCGAATGTTCCCACAACAAATACAAGTGGCAACACCAGCAAGCCAACTGAACCAGGGAAGAAGGAAACGAACAACACCTCGCATAACGTTCCCGAAAATAGAACGAATACGACAAAGCCACGGCAAATTCCTTGGTGGCAAAAACGCATCAACCGCTATCGCAAGGTGACGCGATACGTGAAGAAGATCAACTTCACTTTCATACATCGCCCCGTCGTAGTGCGATTTAGTTTCAGCGGAAACCTTTGGTACCGTTAAACGGTGCTTGAACGTCGCCACTAGTGTTCTCGTGAGTCACCTCCCTGTCTTTAGGAATTGAAATCCTTCGATTTATCGATCGTGTTTAATTCGTAAAGAGCGGGGAGGTCGCGGGCTCCCCAGATTGATCCGCAAGAACCCCACGGGGTGGCATTCCGACTTCGCCGCTAACTCGTCGAACTCTCTAAGAGTTGTTGCATTGAATCTCGCTCGAACCCACTCGGCCAATTCTCAGTGGGCCTCGTATCGAGCGTGAAGGTGTTGCTCCGCTTTCAATTGCGATGAATCACTGGTTCGTTGTAGGATACTGGCATGACCAATTCACCTGAACAACCAGCACCTCAGACACGCCGCAGATTCTTCCAGTTCAAACTGCGGACTGTCCTTATCGTCGTGACGCTGGTCTGTGTGGCCAGTGTCATTTACATGCGGCCGATTCTGAAGCAGCGGGCAGATGACGCGAAGTGGGAGGCGATTCGCGCGAAGTGGGGAAAGTTGGGGGCTCACATGAATTTCCGGTCGAGTGCCTCTGAAGTGGCGACGCTGCATCTTGGCGGCAAAAGGGTCAACTCGATACCACCTGAAATCGGGGATTTCACGAACCTGAAAATACTGTGGCTCCACGACAACAAACTCACCGATCTACCGCCAGAGCTTGGCGACCTATCGAACCTAACGAGGCTGACTCTCCACAACAACCAGTTCACCGAGCTGCCGCCTGAGATTTGGAAACTCGTCAATCTGACTGGGCTGTTTCTCCATCGTAACCGCGTCACCAAACTATCAGCCGATATTGGGAATTTCACGAAGCTGACTTGGTTTTATCTCGGCGACAATCAACTTACCGCACTACCTCCCGAGATCGGAAATCTTACGAATCTGTGGACCCTGAGTCTCAACGGCAATTCACTTACCAAACTGCCGCCAGAGATTGGGAGTCTCACGAATCTGACGACGCTACAACTCAACACCAACCAACTCACTGATCTGCCTCCCGAGATAGGAAATCTTACGGATCTGACTTGGATGAATCTCGGCGACAATCCAATAACCGACGTCGACCTAGAACACTTGAAGCCGCTAAAGAACCTGAAACAACTTGAGCTATCTGGCACCAGTGTCACAAAAGAAGGTGTTGAATCGCTACGGAAGGCGTTATCGAATTGCGAGATACTAAGCGACTTCTAACCCCGATTCGAAAACGCCAAGACCGAGTTGTTTTCTCTCGCACGTTCTTCCTCAGCGGCCGTGCAGCGGAAATGCTCGATCAGAAGCCGACAGTATATTTTGATTTTGATGTCAGTCGGCTTGTGGACACAGATGGTGACGACTGGCTTGAATATACAGGCCGCGATGGAGAGACGTTTCGTTTGATCGACCGTCGCACTGCAATCTATTGCGAGGAAACGGACAAGATCATTTCGGCGGAAACGTGAAATTCGCTTCGTCGCATGACCTTCGTCGTGCCTTTGGCGAACTCTCGGCGATGCTTGTAATGCCAAAGTTATTGAAAGAGCTAATGTGGCACGAAAGTATAGATACAACGCTACGTTTTTACGTGGGTAGAAACGCGGAGCCCAGGTCATCGGGGTGATCTGGGAAGCGTATAGGGGTAAAAAAAAGCGGGTACCCAAGTGGGTACCCGCCAAATTCTCAGCTTGTCGTAAGTCGTTACGACGTAAGTGAGGACGCAGGGGCTCGAACCCTGGACCTACGGATTAAAAGTCCGTTGCTCTACCAACTGAGCTACGTCCTCGGCCTCAGAAACGGTTGTTTACCAACAATTTTCGAAGCGACCACTGCGATTTGGAAAGAAGCCGAAGTCCCTTTCCGCACGCCGTAGAGGAGAGATTTTAGCTAAAAAAACGCAGGTGAAAAGCCCCCTTAGACCGTTCAAATCAGAGAACTTACGCCGAATCTTTGAATCGACCCACACATATCGCTCAATCGAAGAAAATGCCCGATATTATTCATCGATTCCCCGCAGCATGATCGTCGCCGCCAATCGCAGAAAAGGGGGATGCAGATAACGGGGGATGGGGAAATTTGGACAAGAAAAAATTTGAGGACGCAACGTGCCATGTGATTCGTCAAATGCGAAAGGTGTCGTTACTCATTCTCACGAATGAAAACGCCACTTTAATGGCTACACTGCGTCCTCAAAGCCGCCAGAACGAGGATGCTCTGGCAACCTAAATGATGAAATACCTACTTGGAGGTTTTGTGGACGAACGCCACGTTGGCAACCAAGTGGAATGCATTGAGGTAACTATAGTCGATGGAACGTCGACTTGAAACTACCACATCAATACATTTACATGTTTTTTTCTTAAGTACCGACCTAAATTGGTGGCTTTTCCCATGTTTTCGAGATCAATTACATTTATCGAGGGTTTTCACGTTTCCATCGGAGACAATTACAGCCAAAATAACCCTGTCTGCCCCCGGATAGTTACGGCGAACGTAGCATTTCTTAAAGAACTCAATAAATCGCCGGAAGGCTGTGAACCGACAAGGCACAATGAGCGTACTAAATCCAGACCACGAGAAGCACCAACCTAATCAGGCTAAGACTCTCATGACTACTCGCGTTGCAAACTATCTCTGGCGGCGATTGACTCGGTTCACGCTCCGCTCTCTGCTCGTTGTGATGGTCCTGGCGAGTCTTGGCCTGGCTTGATACTCCTCTCACTATCGCAATTATCAAACTGAATTGCAGTTCCTCAACGATCTGTCAAAGATCCAAGACAACAAACCGGTCGATATTGGGACCAACACCAATACTCCAGGTTTCTTAATCGCGGCGAATACCGTCGCGTTTCGCGGTATGTGACAGCCGATCAACCAAAAATCGGCCCGAGTTTCGGTCCGTTGGCATGGTCCCGAGTTTCTAACTCCATCGGCGAAGAATCAAGAACACTCTGTGTTCTCTCGAGTCGACGCATTATCGCTCACGGAACACCCGTTTCCGAAAACGACAAGCACTCATCCAGCATTGCGACAACTTGAGATCACGAGCAACTTGAGACAACTGAACGAGCAAGATCTCAATCAACTCGCGCAGCTCAACAAACTCGAAGAATTGATTCTGTTAGGCTTCGACAAAACAGCTCCGCCCTTAAAAAACTTGCCGGCGAACTTGCAGAAACTTACTCTGGGAAATGCAATTCCAATCAGTGCAAAAAAGGTCTTCGCGAACTCCACGAAAGACGGCCCGCATTGGAAATCTACACCATCGTTTCTGGTATACAGCAACGACTGGAATTTCACTAAATCAGCGTCTCCTACTTGCCGACTGGGACACTCGCTATGAACCGATTCAAAAAGATGGTCACACAGTTCTCACTCCGATTTCTACTCATCGGAATCATACCGCTCTCCATCCCGCTCGGCTGGGTCGGCAGCCACCTACATCACCATCGAATTGAAAAACAGTTTCTTCACGATCTGGTTAGTTCCACTACCCAATTTGGCACGAACTCTTGCAGCATTGAATCGGAGGGAGCAAGAGTCTTCTCCTCGAATATGCCCGTGCTGATCTGACCGTCAAATGTGACTCGAGTTGCGAGTCCTTGGACCACGACACCAACAGTTTACGTTCGCAATCCTGAACAACATCAACTTTTCACCCGCCTGAAAGAAATTTCACTATACGATAAGGCACTGCCACCATCTGCGACACGTCTCTCTTCACTCGAACGAGTTCAATTAGCGCACTCTACTCTTCCAGCGAATGACCAACTATCCAGCCTCCTTTCCAAACTACACACACTCCGGGAATTGGAGTTATCGGGACGGGCTTTTACCGACAGATTTCTAAACAACCTCCACCCTCGGGCGAGACTTAGACAGTTGACATTGAGCTACACTTCGGTGTCCGAGCCTAGACTCGCTAAGTTTCACAGTGACTACCCCGACGTAGAAGTCGTGGTCGTGTCGCACGATAAACCTGGGCAAATGGTAGAACAACGCTTTTGGAATCAAGACTACACTGTAGCCAATCGTCCATGACATCTACTGATTCGGATTTTCAAACGGCCGTTCAAACGCTGTACCAATCGCTGCTTGACATTTGGACACGCTATCTAGACGCTGGGGTGGGAAGCGTTGACGAACAGCTCTACCAACCGTTTTCTGCAGCGGCTGCTGAAGTGACACTTGCCCTCGCATCAAGCGACGAGTTCGATGACTCAATCGTTTCGCTTGCACAGTTCCAAGTTCATTTCCAAGCGGCAGAAAAGTTGGCCCGCATGTGCGCCAATACACCGCAAGGTCTAAGCTTTGTAACAGGCGAAGCAGGCCTTATTCCCCGCCTCGACCTTCACCAACAGATGCAAGCCGCGATCGATTTGTTTTCTCGTTTTGGCCGTGAAGGTGATAAGCCATCGAACCAACAGTAGCGTTTTGCTTTTAGCAGTTAGAGCTTCCCTACCGCATAACGGTTACCCTGGAAATGGGGGCAGATCTCCCTCAACAATGAGTACCCATTCAGGGCTCAACGGCGGCTTATCTTTCGTCTTTGTGTGGACGCATCTCCTCCAGGATCCGATTCAGTTACGAAGTCCGTTCCAAAACACGATCCCGCGCGAATTGAATAAGATGCGGTTGGATTTCACCGCGTAACAACTCGTGCAGCTGGTTGTCATTGGTGACTGGCTGCCCATCTCGCTGAAAGACGATGTTCTTGTCTTTTACAAACACTAACATCTCATCCACTAAATTCTCGATCGTCTTCGAGCCGTCGAGTTTGGCGAGTAGATGCCGCGTCATTTCGTCGTATGTGGCGGTAGTGTTTTGCAAAGTCGAAACGGGCTTGCCGTTGGTAGCTTGATATCGAGCTAACTTACTTGCTCTGGGTCTTTCATTTACTCGGCTCGAATAACTTACCGGTCCAGCGTGCAACTGAATCAAATCGGCGCTCGCAGCGGTAAACAAGTTTTCGGCCAGGCGGCTTGATTCAACATCGATTTGCTCCTGCGGTTTGACAATGGTCTGGCCGGCGGCCATGCGGGAGCGCACTTCCTTTTCGAGGTCGGCCAATGTCAAAGCGTCGGGCCAAACGGCGGCGAGGTAGAACAAAGCGCTTTTCGTAAGCGGATCATCGCAAGTCAGTTCCACTCCGCGGCTATCTCGAAACGTCTCCATCGTGTTGCCCATCAGGTCGACAGATTCAGAAGTCGGGTGAGCAGACCCAGCAACATGGAGCTTGGCGAGGTTTGACACCATCGACTTGCGGTCGACACTTGCGTCGGCGTGGCAAAGTAGCGTTTGGCGAAACATCCGATTTTGCGCGAAGTCGAGATATTGCTCGCGTTTTACAATATCCTCTTCCGGGGCAATTCCCGCCAATGATTGCGGAAACCGCCCGATGTGCATTGCTCCAAGATCTGCTTCACAGAGATACTGCAAATTGTGTAGCCCAGCGCGGCGAGCAAAATCCTCGAAATAGCACGGGATGTTTTCGTCCTCCAGGTGTTCGTGAGCGAGATAATAGTCGCTGAGCTGAGTGAGCATTTGAAATTCGTCTCGCAAAAACTGACCATAGCCAGCTTGCTTCTGTGACACCGATTCGATGACACCTGCGAGCACTTCTTTTGCCGCTTTAACACGAGCATCGGGACCCTCGACGTCGCGGACGCGATAGAGCATGAGATCGCGAATCATTTCCCGCATATGCCAGCCTGGATAGGCGTTGTAGCTGATAAAGGCGACGCCATTGGGCTCCAGCAATTCACGGCAAATTGAGAACGTCTTTTCTTGAACTTCATTTGGAATCCACGAAAACACTCCGTGTGAGATGATGTAGTCGAACTTTCCAAATTGATCGTTAACGTCCGTGATACTAAGATGATGCAGCTCGACGTTCTTCATTTCAAGATCGTCGATAACTTGTTTGCCTGTTTCGATTTGTCGTGCTGACAGGTCGAGCCCTATGCAGTGACTATTGGGAAGACTGTACGCGACGGAGAGCAAATTACCGCCGTCTGCGCAGCCTAACTCTAGGACTCGGCAGTTCTCGATTGGAGCGGGATCGAGTCCGAAAAGAGTTGCCCGCGAAGCCATGCAATCGGGATGAGTCTGGCGGCGCAGAAATCCCTCGTAAGGAATGAGATCGTAGGAAGTCTGCATTATTGGCTCGTTAGTTTCTTAAGATGAAATTCGTAATTAACATTTACCAGCGAGACACACTCGAGTAAAAATCGGGACGCCATCCCCAGCTTTCTGAACGAATGATCTTTAAGGCATCCTCTTGTTTCATAGCCGAGGAAGCTCGCCGCAGCATTTCGTCTTTAAGCGCTTCCCAAATCGCCTGTTCATCATCTGACGGTTTGAACTCACGATCGTAGGGAACATCTTGGCCAACCAGCATCGCTAAATAGCCTTCCCAACCAAAGGGGTCCGTCGAATCGAGCAAAGACTTGACCCACAGAAGACTGGGTCCATTTTCTTGGTAGTATTCGACAATGTCTTCGGCTCCCGCTAAATCAACGTTGGCCATGCACTCGCGCCAAAATGGACTGTCAATTCGAGTGTTGAATTTATAGTGCAAGGCCAAGAATTTACGGATGCAGTCCCAGTTGATCGCGTTGTATTCGTTAAAGCATTTAATTTGGGAAGGAGTGATTTCGAAGTTTCCATCGACCAATGTTCGCACGACGGCCGATGCGTGATCGCAAATAATAGCCAACGCCGTCGCCTCGAGCGGCTCGACAAAACCGGCAGCATTTCCGATCGCAACAACATTTTTCACCCAAGCGTTTCGATACCTACCAGAAGTGAAAGGAACGATGCGAGTCTTTCCTGTCTTTGGATTCTTTCGACGCAGCTCCGCTTCGGCTTCCTCATCGGAGATAAAGTTCGAGTCATATACATATCCTCGATTGATCCACGAGTCGTGTTCGATTTGCCAACACCAACCAGCGTCCATTGTTTCTGCGGTCGTAAACGGGTAGAGGGGTTCATCAGTCCTATCCCAACCGCCAACCACGGCTTTATCGCACCACAAACTCGACTTGTAATCGATAAACGGCTCTTCAAATGTTTTCCCGATCAACTCGCTGCGAAACCCAGAACAGTCGACAAAGAAATCCGCAGACAGCGACTCTCCCGATTCCATGTGAAGTGCTTTTACGCCGTCGTCGTCACATTCAACGCGATTGACTTTGCCTTCGTATATTTTGACGCCGACGCGAAGAGCAAACATCTCGAGAAACTCGACCATCGGCTCATTTTCAAAGTGATACGCTACATTCGTATTCACAAGTGGTCCGCCATCGTTCTGCACCTCGAAGCAGCGTCCGTTGGCCATCATCGCGCCGGTCAAGTCTGCATAGTCAAACGCGTCCCGGCAAAAGTAGCCATTCGCTTTGCTCAATTGCGTATAACGAATATCTAACTGGCTCGTAAAACTGTAATGGAATCGCTCGCGCGGACCCCACAAAAAACGAATCCCCAGCTTGTATGTCGGCTGGACCGTGCGATGAAATTCACTGGGATCGATCCCAAGGTATCCGTGAAAGAAGTTGGGAATCGTAAACGTTGTCCCCTCTCCGACTCCAATAATGCCGATAGACTTCGAACGGACGACTGTCACGTCGAGATGAGGTAAGCGTTGTTTTAGTGAAAGTGCACTGATAAATCCTGCACTACCTCCACCAAGCACAACAATTTTATTGATCATTATTTCTTCGGCAAACTTGCAACGGAATTTGAAGAGATCGCTAATTTCGGGCCAGTAGATCTGTTGTTGCTATTGTAATTGCGCGAGTCCCTCGCAGAAAGCGGGAGATTCGTGTTTCCACTCCCCAGAATATAGGCAAGCGATCTGCGTGTTATTTCCGTCGCAAATCACCGAAATGCGAACTCCAACCGCTATCTTTCCACCTCACACCACATTTCGTACTCATCCAACTGGAAACGATGCCACTGCCACATCGCAAACTCAACTACCGATACGAATCCATTTCGCCTACGATGTCAGCGGCGTACTCGTGAGAAAAACGTATCGAATCTGGCGACCTCAATTCGAAGGAACGGAAACTGAGCGTTTTTGACACAAAACCCGATCAACATGTTCGCGACGCTTTTCGCGAAGTGGGCTACGCTCCTGAAACAATTGAACAACGACTTCATTGCCAGCCCATGCAAACGGTTGACCGTGGCAGGCTGCCTCAATTGCTCTACAACACTCGTCAACTCGACCCGCTCGATACAACGATCAGACTATTCCTTTTGGAACAACCCGTTTCCAGCGAAGCTGCCCGTCGAACTCTGGACAAGAAAAGTTTGCAGCGATGGGAAGCTGCCGGATTGATTGAAAGCGACGGTGAAACGCTAAAGTCGGTGTTGAGAATACTGCCCTACGAACAACTCTACTTTGCCTCTGATCTGAACCGCTCCATTCGAGAGGACGGCGACACCAATTTTGTGATGGGTCTTGGCCACGCCACAGAGCTATTAGCATTTGCCGCTGTCCCCGGCGATGGCCGAGATACACTCGACCTTGGAACTGGCTGCGGCGCACTTGGAGTAATGACCGCTGCGACAAGCAAATCCGTGCTGGGTGCCGACATAAACTCCCGAGCGGTCAATTATGCAAACTTCAACGCACAACTCAACGGAATCGATTCGTTCCAAGCTAAACAAGGCGACTTATTTGCGCCGGCAAAGGGAAGGAGATTCGAGAGAATTATCAGCAACCCTCCCTTCGTCATCGCGCCCGACGCGAGATACGTGTTTCGAGACAGTGGTAAACGAGGCGACGAATTCTGCCGCGAACTTGTTAGAACCGCGCCGCAATACCTGGCCAGCGAAGGCATCTTCCAGATGCTGGCAAATTGTCCACACATCCAGGGACGAAATTGGCAAGAAGACTGGGCCGAATGGTTCGAAGGGAACGGTTGCGATGTGGTCGTTTGGGCTAACGAGACCGTCGACATTTCGCAGTACGCCGCTACCTGGATTCGCGATACAGAACTCGATGACGCAGCGGAAATCGCCGCACGAGTTGAACGATACGATACTTGGATGAATTACTTCGAGTCACAAAACTTCGAAGCGATTAGTTATGGCGTCGTCACGATGCGAAAACGCGATACGGCCAATAACTTCGTGCGAATCGACGACACTTCGCGGACCATCCGAGGACGCTGTGGAGAATTGATCCAATCCGCATTCCAAGTAGAAGAGTTCTTGAACGAAATTGCTAATCCTCACGACTTAATGAACCACAAATTTCGCCTGAGTGAACAAACTCAAATCACTGAGATCTCTGGCATCGAATCAGGGCAACTCGTCAATCAAAGTTCTCGAATCCATCTCGATCACGGAGCTACCGATACTCTCAACCTCGACCCAGCGTCGATGATGCTGCTAAAGAAATGCGATGGCAACACTCTGGTGAAAGATATACTGCCACTAATCGCCAGTGAATTCGGTGTCAGCATTGAGCAACTGACGGAGGCACTGCCTCCAATTATCGAACACCTGCTCGATCGATTCTTTTTGTCACTGCCGCAAAACTAATGCGAGTTCGATTCATTCTGACGACCGACGCTACTTATTTGTGACGACTAAAACGATGCCAGAATGGGTTTCGACTTAGTTCTTTCGATTTCTCTTCTGCTTTCTCCGCCGCAGGTAGATCATCAAGTTCCTTGTAGGTCATCGAAAGGCTGTGATAAAAACCGGCAGTCAAACGTTTAACAAACGGGCTTCGGCCCCAAGGAGAATCATCGTGATCTTGTGAATCCACCTCGATGCTGGCGATCGTCTCGTTCAGCAAATCGCGGGACTCCTCATAGTCGCCTTTGTCGCGGAGCACGTTGGCTCGTTCTAAAATACTTGAATGCAATGCCATTCGGTGGATGTGATAGGTTGGCTCTCCCGCGGATAATTTACGCTGCAATTCAATCGCGGACAGAAGATTTTGGTCCGCCTCTTCCCATTGCCTTAAGTTCCGAAGTACAACGCCAAGCTTGCCATGAATGCTTGCCAATAGAGCCACATGCTGCTCGATTGCGGGAAAATTCTCATGCAAGGTTGTCATGATGACGTGCGCCTCGCGTAGCCATTCGAGGTGCTGTTCGCGAGTGGCCGATTTTTGCGGCGAGAGCGAGAGAGTATCTGCGAGTTCAAATTGGTATTGCGGTTGATCTGGCCACCGCTGGCTCAAGTCGCGAAGAAGCTGCAGTGCTAATTCCTGTGGACTCGTTTCAGGTCCCGGCGGTTCGCCTTCAGAAACAGAATGAATCTCAACTCGAAACAACATGTGGTTTTTAAGGCAATGTACCAATGCCATTTGATAACGTGGATTGTCAGGGAATTCGGCGACCAAACCGTTGAGGATTACGAGGGCTTCGCGACAATAATCCGAGGGACGCGGAGGTCCACGGCGGCTAGACCGATTGGAAGATCCCCAACGCCCTTTGTCTCCTTTTCCGTCGCGGCCGTTTTGTCCGCCGCGAGGAGCACCTTTCGGAGAGTTGAATTCGCGCGAGCCATCTCGGCCGTGTTCGTCGCGGGGCCCTTTGCGCTGGCCATCCCGTTCACCGGAAGGTGGTGGGTCGCCCGGTTGTGTCCGAGCTCTTCCATTCCCGCCGGGACCGTTTCCGCCCTGTCCACCAGGTCCGCCTTGACCAGGTCCGCGACCAACTCCGGGGCCGCCCTGACTGTGACCGCCCTGACTGTGACCACCCGGACCGTGACCACCTGGACCGTGACCTGGACCACCGGGGCCGGGCATTGGACCAGCGGAGGAATTGATAATCCCCACTGGCAACATGCGTCCGACGGTGTTCAAAGTATTCGCAAGCGCAAACCGGACTTCCGGACGGCTGCGAATTTCATCGGATTGGCTATTAATGAGATGGCGGGCGGTACCAAAAGCACGATAACAGTCGTGG
>Ga0115002_10007023_pt1 | contig 12793 bp, 10 predicted proteins | sample ArcticOcean_MG_C_8_FD_89576 | JGI IMG/M metagenome (GOLD analysis project Ga0115002, IMG submission 89576) | Marine microbial communities from western Arctic Ocean - ArcticOcean_MG_CB11_86 | ecosystem: Environmental > Aquatic > Marine > Oceanic | place: Arctic Ocean: Canada Basin | collected...
GGGGACGGGACTGGCCGAAGCCGATGATATCCAGGCGCGTTGGCCGGCCGCGCGACATGGGGGAATGATCATGGCGATCCATATCGACACGGTTATCCCGGATGGTTCTTTTCGAAAAGAAGTGGATCGCTTTGTAAAAGACATTCGGGAATCCTGGTCGCCTATGCCCGGATATGACGAGACCCTGTTACCCGGAGCTATCGAAGAAAAAAATATGACAAGGCATCGCGTCGAAGGGATTCGATTCGGTGAAATTGAACAGACCGCTGTACGTGAAATGAGTGAAAGGCTGGATGAACCGGTACCGTGGGATCAGTAATTTACTTGCGGATTGTCGTACAGGGATTGGGGAGATCTTCCATGAGAGTATGTATTGTAGGCGGGACGGGAAATATCAGTACGAGTTTTGTTAAATTACTTTTGGAGCTCGGGCATGAGGTGACGTGTTTTAATCGCGGGGAGAGTGGGGAGGTACCGGAGGGCGCACGGGTCATTCATGGGGATCGTCAGGATATAGAAACATTTGTAAAAAAGATGCAGGCAGAAAAGTTTGATGCGGCGATCGATATGATCTGTTTCAACCGTAAAGATGCGGAAAACAGTATCCGAGCCTTTCAGGGGGTCGAACATTTTATACAGTGTTCTACGGTCTGCACCTACGGTGTCGATTATGATTGGTTACCCGTCACAGAAGACCATCCCCTACGCCCCACGAGTGATTATGGCAGGAACAAGGTCGCGGCTGACCACGTATTTCTCGATGCACACTATCGTGACGGTTTTCCGGTCACTATCATAAAACCATCCACGACCTTTGGTCCGAAGATGGGCTTGCCCCGTCAAATTGCCTGGGACTTCAGCTGGATCGATCGTATTCGAAAGGGTAAGCCGCTGGTGATTTGTGGAGACGGTAAAGCGTTGCATTCTTTCTTGCACGTAGATGATGCGGCGCTGTGTTTCGCCCATGTCGTGGGGAAAACACACTGTATCGGCCAAACCTATAATATGGTAAAACGCGGGTTCACGGCATGGGATGCCCATCATAGGACGGCCATGGAGGTTTTAGGTCGTGATGTGGATCTGGTCGGCGTCCCGTTAAATAATCTGACGGCTGTACAGGTACCCAGGGTAGACATCTGCCGGGATATATTTGCACATAATACGATTTACAGTGCCGATCGGTTATTCCAAGATGTCCCTGAATTCCAACCCCGGTTGTCCCTTGCTGATGGTATGGCTCAGGTGATCGAGGCTATGGATAAAAATGGTCAAATCCCTAATTCAGATGATATAGACTGGGAAGACCGTCTGATTGAGGCCCAGCGCAGGGTGGATACGCTAACCCTTGGGTCATCATAAACATTCGTCCGATCTGGTCTTGACGGTATCTTTCACGACCAGATGGGCCGATTTGGAGTACTGAATAGGATCGGGATAATTTAATTCGATGGTTGTGGTTGAATATTAACGTATGGATGGACCGTAGAGGTGACCGATCCATTATTTTTCTTTTCTTCTAATTGTTTTAATTAAATTACGTAAACCGCCGGCCATGGATTCATCATATTTTTTTATCTGGTCTGCCAGTTGATCTGCTTTATCTATATCACCAGCTTCAACGTATTTAATAGCGAGATCATACATGGCTTTATGATCATCTGGATCCTGTCCAAGCCGCTTTAAATACCGATCCATGGCTTGCGGATGATCAGTTACGTCATCCGGAAGTACGCCTTGGGGCTGGTTAAGCAAACCAGGTAGATCCGACGATTCGCGAAGTGCAGCTAAAAATAATGAGTCGGAAATAGTCGATTGATTCAAAATTCCATTTGCACCAAGTGGCCTTTTTTCAATGGATAAAGACGTGGAAATCTCGGCTCTTGGAAATAAATCATTTAAAGCATCCATGGATTCTCCAACGGTACCCAAATTTCTAAGTGTTTCTTTCGAATCCTCTAATCGATCCAAATCAGACGATGACGAGGGATCGGCATCTCTCCTATTTCCGGCAGGTATAGCCCCCAGATCTTCCAGCATCTGTTCCCGATCCCGTTCTTCGGCATTAAGTAAATAGATCCGCAGGGGGATGCCAATAGCAACCAGGAGCACAGCAATCCCAACGATATAGTTTAAAGTTTTTATCATAGTTCACCACGAAGGTTTATTAGGATAGATCAGGGATTCAGACGCTATAAAAATAAAATACATTACCCATCTATGCAAGGAGTAAAAATGCCCAAACGCTATCGTGCCGGTGTCATTGGCCGCACGGGAAAAGGGAATTACGGTCATGGTCTTGATCGGGTCTACCTGGACATGGAAAATGTAGATATCATCGCAGTAGCAGATGATGATCCCACGGGTTTAATTGAGGCGGGCCACCGACTCGGCGTAAAAAAAACCTATGGGGATTATCGTGAAATGCTTCAGAGTGAATGGTTCGACATTGTCAGCATTGGTCCAAGGTGGTTGGATCAACATACCGAGATGGTGCAGGCTGTCGCAAAAGCAGGGGCGTCTATATTTCTGGAAAAACCTATCGCCCGTACCCTCGCAGAAGCAGATACGATCATTGAAGCCTGTGAGCAAGCCGGCGTCATGCTCGGGATCGCCCATCAGGGGCGTATGCATGCAGCGGCCCATTATGCCAAACAATTGTTATCTGAAGGTGTATTAGGCGATATCCTCTCTGTTCAGATGCACGGCAAAGAAGACCAACGGGGTGGCGGTGAGGACCTGATGGTCTTAGGCACCCATCTGTTTGACATGTTACGTTTTCTTCTGGGAAGAAATCCTTCCTGGGTATATGGTTCAGTAACGACGCATCATGGGCAATCAATCACTATCGACCAGGCCATTGAGGGCCCTGAAGAGCTGGGATTGATTGCAGGAGACAAAATACATGCCTTGTTTGGCTTTGGAAACGGTCTGACCGCCACTTTCGAAACAAGACGAAATCAACCTAACGATCCCTTCCGGTATGGTATGTGGATATATGGCACGAAAGGGATCATGACGGTTCATGATGCCTCTCAACAGATCAGAATCTACGAAGCGCCCATCTGGCATCCCGATGCCGATATCCCTGTCCGGGATATCACGGTAGAGGCATTGGCCTTAAACCCTGAGGATCAATCCTCGTTAAATGAGCTTCAGATGAAGGCCAACGTGGCCATTGTAAATGATGTGCTTCTGGCCAGGGAGGAAGGGCGTAGACCGGTGAATAGTGGATATGATGGCCGCTGGGCTCTGGAAATGATTCACGGTATCTATGCTTCACATCTATATGGAGTACGTCTCGGCTTACCTCTGGACAATCGGGAGCATCCTCTTAAAGATCAAGGCATATAGAAAACAGATTGAAGACCCCCGCAGCGAGCTCCGGGGAACCGAAGCTCGCTTGCGTGAAGTACCACAAGCCATGGGCAATGCTGTTCTGTTCAGTATATCAAGCGGTCTGGCATTATAAAACAGATGTTAAAATATCCGGGACGGAGAACACGCCAGCCAATTATTGGATTTGACGACAAGGGAGTTTATCATGGGTATTAAATTAGGTCTTGTGGGTGCGGGCGCTTTCGCACAATCTTTTATTCCTCTATTCAAAGCCCATCCTCTGGTTGATGAAATGACTCTATGCGACCTGGATACAGAAAAACTTAAGGAAAACGCGACCAAACATGACATAACCTCAACATCTTCCTCCCTTGACCATCTGCTGACTACCGATGTAGACGCCGTCGTAATTATTACCCAGAACTGGCTTCATGCACCCCAGGCTATTCAAGCGCTCAAGGCAGGAAAACATGTCTATTCGGCCGTGCCTACAGGTGTAACTCAGGATGAAATTTCAGAACTCGTTAAAACTGTAGAAGAGACCGGCCAGATATACATGATTGGTGAAACAAGTTACTATTATCCTGGTGTTGTGTATTGCCGACAACAACATGAGCAAGGTGCCTTTGGCCATATTGTGTATGCAGAAGGGGAGTACTATCATGATTGGGATCATGGTTTATATGACGTAATGAAATGGAGAGGAGGGGATCAATGGATGGCGTTCGCTGGGTCCCCACCCATGTACTATCCTACCCATTCCACAAGCCAGATTATCTCAATTACTGGAGCCTATATGACACATGTGTCCTGCCAGGGGTTTGTTGATCACCATGAAGATGGCATTTATAAACCAGAGGTAAATAGATGGCATAACAAATTCAGTAATGAAGCAGCCCTATTTAAAATGTCTGATGGCAGTAGTTGCCGGATTAACGAATTCCGACGAATCGGCCATCCCGGTACGGTCCGTATGACAATGTTCGGCACGGAGGGTAGTTTTGAAGATAACAAGGCAGGGGCTATCTGGGTCAATAAACAGGCTGACGCATCCGAGCGCCTAGACGAACTGCTGGCCTGTCGAGCCAGACCGGCCGAATCCGCTACAACTCAAACCGGTGACATGGATAAAGTAACCGCTTCCGACGGCACCCATCTGGGTGTGGCAGCGGTCCATGATACAGCTCGCCTACCCAGAGAATTCATGGGATTGCACAACGGCCATTCGGGATCACATCAGTTTCTCGTCGATGATTTCGTCAAATCCTGTTATCACACCACGTTGCCACCAAATAATGTATGGATGGCTGCCAGGTATGCTATTCCAGGTATCATCGCTCATGACTCCGCTTGTCAGGATGGCATCCTTTTGGAGGTCCCTGATTATGGCGCACCTCCAGAATAGCACTTATCCAGAATAGAACCGTTAATGACAAATGACAATCGAAGGTAGTAGATCCTGATGTGCCCCCTGATGACATTGTTTTATTTTAGTGGGTGCTCAAATGCTTTAGATTAAAAGAAACGTGCAAAACTTTGGGGAATAAAGAATTATTGCCGAGATAATAGAATATTTAGATCGTCATCTATGATAATACGGCCTGTGAGAACTGATCTGATGTGTGATGGTGGGATGGTGGAGTGTGCCACATAACAGGCCATGATAAGATATGTTTTACTGAAGTTGACTTTTACGACATTCTTAAATTACTCATATAACAGATGTTCGAGGTGGATGTTGATTTAGATAAGTCAAAACCGATTCAGCATCTGGTAAACCCTGTTGTGGTCCAGCTGTTTGGATTTTAATGGCGGCTGTTGCATTAGCAAAGTGAGCCATTTCTACCAAAGGCAATTGCTGGAGGCTACCATGTAAAAATCCGCTCGTAAATGCATCACCGGCTCCCAGGGCAGATTTAACATCAGGAATACCACCCCTACAGGCATATATACCTTCTGAACTTGAGGCCAGACATCCTTCCTTACCAAGGGTAATCGCTACCTGTCCAGCCCCCATATCTAATAACGATCTTGCTGAATCAGAAGGGGTAGTACAGTTGGTAAGTAATTGTGCTTCAGATTGATTCGGTAAAACAATATCTGCCATCGATACAACCTCAAAGACATAGGATTCCAGAGCTGTATTCAACCAATATTTTCCTGGATCAAACACGACTTTTGTCTCGCATTGACGGGCCATCTTGACTGCAGCGAGCAAGGTTTGGCATGTAGTCTCATCTTGCGTCATCATATGACCGGTTAGAAAAATAATTTTGGCGGAGGCTACATAGTCATCTGGTAAATGGGATGCAGGAATATGCCTGGCTCCAGGACAGACATAAAAAACAATTTCACCATCAGAGGGTTCAAATATACAAGCCAGCGAAGTAGGCTCGTTATCCTTAATGTAGAGATATCTCATGTTTACACTGGCAGACGCAAAGGCAGACGGAAATTTCTCTCCCATATCATCCTGCCCGATGGCCCGACGCAACCCGCCTTATTACCCAGCCTGGACACCCCCATAGCCACATTAGCCGCGCCACCCCCTGGACCAAAATGATAGGCATCGCCAACCACGCCCATCCCTCGTTCTCCTGAGGTAGTCAGATGAGGATGAGATGGCGCCCGCCTCCATACATCCATATTTGCATCACCAACAGCCAGTACATCCAGATATTTCAAATCGCGTGGCATAGATAATTCGTGCTCCCCACAAGTAACCTCTGTAAAATTAAGCTTAACGCCCTATTTCTTCAACCACAGTTTTATATGGATTATACCCCATGTTCCCATTATAAAAATAGATCTGAACTATGTATAGTGGAGCACCAGAATTTTTCGATAAAATCTATCACCAACTGTGTGCCCTCTTCATGGCTGACATAGGGTGCGCTCGCCGGGTTGTACATGGTATCAGTCAGGTCTTCAATTAACGCCACATCCATACCCCATCGGACCATTTGCTTGATGCCAAATGATCGATGCAAGACACACATGTTTGTATGAACCCCCATGATAAGCAAATGGTTGATATCATGGTGTTTTAAATAGGGATATATCTCTTTCCCTTCATCTGAGATAATATCCCGCTCCTCGTCAATTTCTATCCCAGAATGTTGCCGGTGCCACGCTCCGTGTGGATCGGTTTCACCAGTATCAGACCCATGATCCGAGGCATCTATCGGCAAGGGAGGATCACCGTGCTCCAATTCATCGATTGAATCTAAACCGGGTGCTGTAAAAACGCGTTTACGAGCAGGACTATCAACATAAAAATCCATGGTGGAAGACGGAGCATGGACTATTAAAACGCCCTCTGACCTGCATACACGAACGACCTTTTCCATCCGATCTATCATCGCATCCAGTCGTTCGACCGCTCCTCTACACCAATGGTTATCCCAGACATCACACAACAACAGGGCCGTTTTCGATGCCTCCCACAGTGTTTCCTCTTTCTTCTTCTTCCAGATATTATAACCATCTACTTGAACCAGCTTCTGTCTTTGAAGATCTAAAATTAATGGATTTTCGTGCATGATGATCCTTTCCTAACATCGATTTCATTACATGATCATATATAAGTAGGGGTAAAACCCATGGCATAGTTACCCAACTGACGATGCCATGTTCCTTATTTCTACCTTGTGCTCCGGACAAGGTGACTCATATTTTTGCTCACTGTTCTTATGCTCATGCAGCCTAGAGCTACAAAAAATCCAGATCAGCCCCCAGATGAGCAGGGAGCACATGTTCAGCATAGAGCCGTTGCCAACCTCGCTCCGGCTTGGGGGGCGGTACGAAAGTGGCCTTCCGCCGCGCTAGCTCCTCGGCGTCTACGCAAAGATCCAGCCGTTGCGCCGCCACATCCAATTCTATGATATCTCCATCCTGAACAAATGCCAGGGGACCTCCGACGGCCGACTCAGGACTGCAATGCAATACCACGGTGCCATATGCCGTCCCACTCATCCTTGCATCTGAGATACGAACCATGTCCGTGATCCCTTCGGCAGCAAGCCGTTTTGGAATGGGCAAGGAACCAGCTTCTGGCATACCCATGGCGACAGGCCCTGCATTACGCATCACAAGGACATGATCCGGTGATATATGCAGATCAGGATCATCGATCCGTTCTGCCACATCATCAGGTGATTCGAAAACGACCGCTGGACCTCGATGTTTTAACAGTTTAGGCGTAGCTGCGGCCTTCTTGATTACGGCCCCTTCCGGGGCCAGAGAACCATAAAGGATACAAAGCGCTCCTGGTTCAGCAAGCGGTCGGTCCAGGGTATGAATGGTATCCTGCCAGGATTCTGGGGGCGATACGTCCTCCAGGATTTCTGATAACCGTTGACCGTTTACATTGTCGGTATTCAGGTCTAATAAAGACGCCATGGATTTCAATAAAACAGGTAACCCGCCTGCATAATGAAAATCCTCCATGTAGCCTTTACCAGCCGGTTTACAATCTACCAGTACGGGAACTTGCTGGGCCACCTCATGAAAATCGTTAAGGTTGAGCGTAATTCCTACGCGACGAGCAATGGCAACCAGGTGTATGATCCCATTTGTCGAACCACTCAATGCGGAGAGTACGGCTATGGCGTTCATAAATGCTGGTCGGGTCATGATTTTTCGAGGGGTTATGTTCCGTCGGACGAGGTCGATAATACATCTGCCCGTCGCGACCGCCTGACGGAGTCGGTCTCCAGATCCGGATAGGGGCGTGGCACCCTCGGGCAACATCATGCCCAGGGTGGCCGTCATACAAGCCATGGTGGAGGCTGTCCCCATAACCATACACGTGCCCCCCGTTGTACATAAGGATTGTTCAATTTCATTCATTTCTTCATCTGGTATCGCCCCCGCACGGTATTGAAGCCAATAGCGACGACAATCTGTACATGCGCCCAGGCGATCGCCCTGCCAACTCCCCGTTCGCATGGCCCCTGTGACCAGGGATATTGCGGGAATATCAGCCGAGGCGGCAGCCATAAGTTGGGCCGGAACCGTTTTGTCACACCCGCCGACAAGAACTACCCCATCCATCGGTTGAGCTTTGATCATCTCTTCCGTATCCAAAGCCAGAAGATTACGAAACATCATCGACGTAGGGGACAACAAGGTTTCGGCCAGAGATATGGTTGGAAAAACAAGCGGTAGCCCGCCGGCCTGAGAGACGCCTCTCTTTACGGCTTCGATCATCGCAGGCATATCCCGGTGGCAGGTGGTGTAATCTGAAGCGGTATTGGCGATCCCGATAATCGGCCTATCCAAATCCGTAGCGTCTAATCCTTCAGAGGCGAGAAATGCCCGACGAACTAATCTGCTGAATCCGGCATCCCCATATTTTGTGAGATTTTTCTCGATACCATTCATGTAATGATCCTCATAAATTCCCCTTAAGTCTATTATTGTAATCGGGTTTGTGCACTAACCTTGCTCAATATCCCACCATGAAAAGCGAGATTCACAGACGATGACATACCAGTGATTTTAAGATTATGATGACTGAATTACAATCTCGTTGCGGGCTTGTTCCCATAAAGCGGTAAAAGTCTTCGATCCGTCATCGTACCAGTAGTCGAAATCCGTCTGGTGATCATACCCTTCGCCATATCCTGGCACAAAACGAGGGTCAAGGGTTAGGTGGTCCCTGCGGGCGCGAGGTGGTCTGGAATAGATGGTCAAACCGTCACTGATAATGCGGAGCAGGGCCCTGGGCATGGGCATGGGCATCGGATCAGCTGCTTTAAGTTTAGCCAGGATGTCTCTATCCAACTGAACACCGAGACCTGGTTCTTCGGGAACAGAGACGGTCCCCCCAATCACTTCGAATGGATGGTGGACAACATCCTCCTCCCATGCAAAGGTGTCTGTGATATGATGCAAGGTGGCCTGTTCAAATGCGGCAGCCATATGTACCACCATGGCTCGGGTGATGTTTCCACCGACATTTTGAATCATAAAAGGGGTATTCGCAGATTCGAATAACCCCGCGCGAGATACAACCTGGCCGATGGGAGCATGGCCAAGCATGTAGCCATCGGCAACGCCCATCATCGCCTCACGACCTCCGAGTGGCAGGTGATGGAACACAATAGGCAAGGGACAACGACTCCGTAACTGTTTATGGCCTTCCATATCGAATGTGTTCAAAGGATCTTCGATAAGCCCGGCAATCGGAAATTCAGCTAACTTCTGACTCAACGTAACGATATGCTCCACCGTATTATTGAAGTTCACATCATAGTGAATTTTGAACCCTGGCGGTGCTACCTCCTGCATGGCTCGGGTTTGGTCAACGGCATTGTGAAAGGGATCCGTGTGGTACTTCAGCCAGGTAAAACCTAATTCTCGGGCCCGTTTCACTTCGCCAGCCATCTTTGCCGGAGTCTGGGAGACGGTCCAATAGCCTAAGGGTACCCAGGAACGAACTTTGGGCCCGAAGAGGTGGTAGGCGGGTACATCATTGGCTTTTCCAACAAGATCATATATCGCTGGCGCAATCCCGACCCGGAGGGTCGGATGGGCCAACCACCGGCAAGGATTTTCGCCGCGCAATTGTTCTAATTCCAATCGAAGCTGGTCATCACACGGGCCAACCACCTCACCTAAACCTTCGAGGCCGTTGTCGGTGTGCAGGACAATAATCGTCCTGGTATCATAACTATCCCCCTGATATAACTTAAGGACAGCCCCGTTAAAGGCCTGTAAGGGGGGATAGATTTCGTGAAGTTCGACATCTGTTATTTTCATAGCGTTAGTCCATGTGTTTCCAGGTTCGAATGAGGTAACGACTTTACGAGAAGCTTAGGAATTAGAGCTTGGAGCCCGCTGCATTGTTTCCGAGCCGATCTTCCCAGTGCTCAGGTTTCAGATTCTTTAAAAAATACGTTCTCTGAAGCATATTCAGATGATCTCTGTGATACCCTCTGATCCCATGACGATTCTCTGGATAAATCATGAGATCGAACATTTTTCCATACTTCTGAAAGGCATCTGACAAGTGGATCGTATTACCCAGATTTACATTGTTATCGACCAGCCCGTGCACGATGAGCAATTTCCCTTTCAGATTTTCGGCATAGGTCATGGCAGATCCTAATCGATAGCCCTCGGGATTGGCTTGTGGTGTCCTCATGTACCGTTCGGTATAAATGGTATCGTAGCTTCTCCAGTCGGTAACAGGTGCCCGGGCAACGCCAACATGGTAAAGGTCCGGGTACCGAAGTAGGGACATGCAGGTCGAATAACCACCATACGAACCACCAAACATCCCCACGCGGTCGCCATCGATATAGGGTCTTTGTGTGATCTGACGGACCCCGGCGGCTTGATCATCAATTTCGACCTGTCCGAATTTTAGATAGGTCTCCGTGAGGTACTTTTTGCCTCTATTGGTTGTGCCCCGGTTGTCCTGTTTTAAGACGAAATAGCCTAATTGGGCGGTCCTGTTTCCGAGGACAAAAGCGTTACGCACGCCTGCCGATGGGCCGCCATAAACGGTAATCAGCAACGGATGTTTTTTATCCGGATCAAATTGAGCGGGGTTATAGAGAATCGCATGTAGATCCGTTATGCCATCGGCAGCTTTGAAGAAAACAAGTTCAGGTAAGGATAAACCGAGTTCTTTCATCCTGGCCGTATCAAGTGTGGTCGTAGATAGATTGCGTATAACGTCGCCATTTGATTTAACCAGATCTATCTTTTCAGGCGTCGTCAATGAAGAGTATCTGTCGGTAAAGAACTTTCCAGCTGGATCGATCGAGACCCGATGGGTGCCTTCTACCGTGGTGAGTTGTTCGAAATCCGTCCCATCGAACTTGACCCGGCTGAAATGGGTTTCCAACCCGTTTCTGGTATTGGTACTGAAATAGATCCATTTGTTCTTCTCGTCGAGACGTTGGATGCCAGCGACTTCCCATGGACCATCCGTAAGTTGGTTGGTCAAGTTCCCATCAAAATCGTACATATACAGGTGATTCCATCCCGTTCGTTCTGAAGTCCATGTGAAATGCCGGCCATCTTGAAGCGGTCTATAATTGTTGTGCAACCGGACGAAAGCGGTGTCTTCTTCAACTAATATGGTCCGTATATCTCCTGTAGACGGATTTGCGGCCAATAACTCAAGTCGATTTTGAAACCGGTTGAGTCGTTGAAACGTCAATTCACTGCTGTCCGCGCGCCAACCCATTTTAACGAGATAGACATCGGGAGAGCTATCCGTGTTTACCTCTACCTTTTTTTTGGTGGACAGATCCAGGATAAATAGTTTTACAGTTGGGTTTGCTTCGCCGGCTTTAGGATATCGTTCGATCTCAAGCAGCGTTTTAAAGCGATAATGATCGCTGCCTTCTTCTTCCAGGTTGATTTCGTGCAAGAGTGGATATTCATGCTCCGCCCGGACATCGAATTGTAGATAGGCGATTTTATTTCCATCGGGTGCCCACCAGAAGGCCTCGCTCTGCCGGAGTTCCTCCGGATAAACCCAATCCGTCCTAGCATTCATGATTTCTTCTGTGCCACCAAAAGTGAGTTGCTCCTCCGCGCCACTGGCCGCATCAAGCACGTAAAGATCATAGGCCTTTACGTAGGCGATTTTACTGAAATCAGGGGCGTAAGCCCCAGTCAAGAGTTGGTTCGAACTTCGATGCGGACGCCATCCGGCTAGCTCTGATTTCGGTTTTATTAACTGTTGCAACTTCTGATCTTCAAACCAGTACACGAACTCGGTATCTCCCACAGAAAAGCGGATACCCCTGTTATCGATGAGGTAGGTGAAGGTTTCAAACAACAGGCCAGATGTGGTTTTGCTGGTAAGCCGGTTGTATTCAGAGACGATATTCGATATGGTTTTATCATCAAACAGAGATGTTCGCTTCCGGTTATCAGGGTTGACCTTATCGAAGGTATGATGCCCGGAACTCGAATCCACTTCGCTCTCAAGATATCCCATCTCATCTGGAAGCCAGGTAAGGTTGCCATCGCCTGTCTTTTCGATAAGGTTCAACGAATCCCATTGATCATAAATTTCACTACGCGTAAGAGACGTTTGCCCATGAATTTGTATGGGTAGGGATAGGCTTATTACCATGGCAGAAATGAAAACAGCCAATCTCATAAATTACTCCTTAAGCATCGGTATATGTACGGTGGGTTCAATTACTCGGCGGACGACGTGGCGTCACGGACCGGACCATCGCCAACCGTTCGGACGTCAATTTTTTTACGAGCTCTGATGATGGTTCGTAGCCAAATCGGTGAGCGTGCCATGAAGGCACATACCTGATGGTGACCATTCGACGCTGACCCGGGTTTAGACGTTGGGCTGACCCGTGACAAAGGGCATCATTAAAGAGGAGGGCATCACCTGCCTGGAGGTGGATTTCAACAGCGCCTTCGAGTTGTTCACCACCGCCGATGCTGATACCCCCTTTTTTATCCTGCA
>Ga0115002_10007025_pt1 | contig 12792 bp, 12 predicted proteins | sample ArcticOcean_MG_C_8_FD_89576 | JGI IMG/M metagenome (GOLD analysis project Ga0115002, IMG submission 89576) | Marine microbial communities from western Arctic Ocean - ArcticOcean_MG_CB11_86 | ecosystem: Environmental > Aquatic > Marine > Oceanic | place: Arctic Ocean: Canada Basin | collected...
AAGTCGGCCTTGATGACCCGCGGCTTGGTCGAAATGAACCGCTTTGGAACTGCATTGGGGGCCGATCCGAAAACGTTTTCTGGCCTGGCTGGTATGGGCGACCTAATCACCACGTGCATCAGCCCCCACGGCAGAAACCGAGCCGTCGGCGAACGCCTCGGGCGGGGCGAAACGCTTGATGAAATTCAGACATCAATGGCCTCGGTTGCCGAAGGCGTAAACGCAACACGCAGCGTTTACCATTTGGCTAAGCAGCAGAACATCGAAATGCCTGTCACGAATGAAATCTATCAGGTGTTGTTCGAAGGAAAATGCCCTCTGTCGGCCACCGATTCATTAATGATGCGTCCGCCTCGGGAAGAATAAAGGCCTGGAAGAGAAATTTGATAAAACACGTTGGGTGGCAGGGTCAGAACGAAGTGATGGCCCTGGTTCTAGAGTCGAACATCAGGGCCATCCCGTTGGTCTGACCCTGCCACCCGTAGTTTTTTCGTAACAGTTCGATTCAGAATAACTGAGGATTGCACGGTGACAAATCCCACGACAAACCATTCGCCTTGTTCTGAATTTCGCCGGTTGTGGCAACGGGGCGGGTTGAGCTGGGTTTCATTAGTATGGAAAACGACTACCGAGTTCCGCAAAAACGAACTCGATTCTCGCAGTGCCCAATTCGCATATTATGCACTGCTGGCAATGGCCCCGTTGCTGATTGTGATGATTGCCTGCGTGGCAATGTTGCCCATTGAAGGGCTGCTCGACGATTTCCAGAAATCGGTCGATGTCGGCATGCCTGAAAATGTTGTGCAACTGATCAAGGAACAAATCCGAGATATCCAAGACCGAACTTCAACAGCGTTAATTACCGGCGGATGCATTGTCTTCTTCCTGGCTGGCTCGCGTCTTTTCATGACAATCGGGGCAGGGCTCGATAAAGTGTTTGCCGTCGAAAACCGGCGCAGGTACTGGCGCGCTCGGCTGTTAGGATTGTTGATGACGGCCATCGTCTTCGTGTTGTTACTTGTCACGATGGCACTGCAGTTAATCGGGCCGTGGTTCAAAGACTTCTTTCAGCAATACGTCGATATCGTCTGGCTGAACATTTTGCTGTCTTCCGGCGTGCGCTGGGGCATTGCCAGCGGGTTTATGTTGGTTTCAACTTCGATGCTGTACTGGATAGTGCCCAATCAAAAAATGCGCTGGCATTGGCTTTCGCCTGGTTCTGTTGTGGCGACGGTCGGCTGGGTGGCTGTCACCATCGGATACCAACTGTACGTTGAACAATTCAGCCGCTACAACGAAACTTACGGAGCACTGGGCGGCGTGATTGTGCTGATGATTTGGCTGTATTTAACCGGGGCACTCATCTTATTTGGCGGGCAAATGAACGCTGTCATCCACCGTCAGGTGCAATCCGAAAATTGATTGTTCGATTTTTCTAATAAATACGTGGTTCGGGTCTTTCTCAGCATGCGAGACCGCTGTCTTGACTTAAGTTGTTTCATTTGAATTAGATAAGTCACCCTATTTACAGACACAATGGTTAAAATCCCAGTAGTCTGGCGAACAATTTTCAAGAGGACTGAGGCCAGATTCCTTTTTTTTCCAGAATCATCCGGAAATAGTCGAACCTTTCTCATACAATCGTTGTCCTTATGGATAAGCGTCTCTTTTTCCGATTTGGTCGGTTTCGAGCCGCAAAAATTGTAGGGGTTGGTGTCCAATCCCATTTAACAACTGTTTTTTTCTTTCTGTCACTGCGGGACTCCGCAGGAGGTATTGCGATGTTGAATCTCAACATGAATGTTCGTTCGACTGCTATTGAATTTTTCTCAGCGATTGCTGATGAAGTTCTTTGTGCTGTCCGCGTCCATCGCCTTGCCCCCGCGTCGAGTCCAGTATTTCGGTATTGGCCGTCGGTTATGCAGCCAGGAGACCGGGCGTATCATGCCGGCGGCATGACGCTATGTCTACCTCTAGGCATGGCGGGGCTTACCCAGGCGAGAATGTTACATCAAAAACATGATCGCTTAAAACAGACCTGGGTAGGCCTGAAAAGAGCGGACCTGAGTTCTGCGTTCACGAGAATATTCTCCTAAAACCAGAACTTAATGTCACAGGTCGTTCTCAGGTGTGCTTTCGAGTTTGAAACTCGATTGAACGGCGGCGTTCGTGCACATCCGTGAAAAATGCTCAAGCCAGCTTTCAGGCCCAGGTTGTTCGCAACCGTCTGATGTTCTTGAATTCAAAGCATTTCAAGATTTTCAGCAAAGCCCAAAGCAAACACGTTTTCCGAAATACGACTTCTTAAACGAAATCAAATAGGCGACAGAAAGCCATCAAAATGGATACGACAGAAATTATCAAGTTCGTTGAACAGGCCAAGTCAGGCGACAACGAGGCATTCGGAAAATTGGTCAGCCAATTTGAAGGCTTGGTTTATAGCATTGCCTTGCGACGATTGAAAAACCCATCGGATGCACGTGAAGTGACACAGGACATCTTCGTGCAGGCCATGAGGAAGTTGGACCAACTGCGTGAGCCGGAATGCTTTGCCGGTTGGTTGAAGCAAATCGCCGCACGGACTTCGATCAATCGAGCGATGCGTCGTCCGAAGGAAATGACTCGCAACCCGGATATGTTCAATCACATGAACTCGGAACCGGTCAGTCCGTTGGACAATTTGTTGCGAAACGAACAAGCCCACCAAGTTTACGGCGGGCTGAAACGTTTGCGAGATATGGACCGTAAAACGTTGATCGCCTTCTACTTTGAAGGTCAATCGTTGAAGGAAATGAGCAACACGTTTGAAAGCCCGGTTGGCACAATTAAACGTCGATTGCACACGGCCCGAAACCGATTACGAGAAGAGCTGTCTGAATTGCAGCCAGCGTAAAAAAGGGAACACCCCGTATACAATTCACACTGTATGCGGGGTATTTTATTGGTAAGGCTGAGTAAGTCGAATTCTCGGTTCTGGATGTTTGGATGTCTCTGAGATCGAAATCTCACGTCAGCACATAGTCTCTGCACCAAGCTGCCAAGCTGCCAAATAAAACAATGGGGGACCAGACGGCAACATCGGGAGAAATGAGGCTTGTTCGACCGAGGTATAAAAACACTTGCGAGATGACTAAAAAACTCAACAACACTCCAAAGCAAACCGCCATATTGAGGATTAAGTTCTGGCTTTCTTTCCGAGCGACAAATGGAACGGCCAATATAACAGCAATGATGTTCATTAACGGGCTGGTAAAGCGGCTATGAAGATGCAGCGTTTGCCCGCGAACTGAGATATTTCCGAACGACGGGTTTTGGATTCGCTTGATCAGGTCGGGAGTCGAAAGAAATCGATAACTGGTCTGACGATTGCAAAGTTGCTCGAAGCTAATATCTGTCACCACAAAAACCTCTTGTGGGTTGTCTCCCGGCAGGACATATTTTTTGCCTTCCTCGGTCAGTTTAATTTTGTCAAACCCCGGCTTCGCATCGGTGAGTAGCCAACCGGCTGGCTTCCCGTTTTTTCTCTCTCTGAAGACAGCGCGTTCTGCCTGTAGGATTGTGAGTTCGCGGACAATCTTGGGAACATTAAAGACAAAATGGGCTCCGTGCATTTCTTGTTTTTCGAGAAACAGTTGTGAGCCCGAAATGAAAATCTTCGATTTATAATCGTAGGTCGGTTCGACATTACGTGCTGTGTTCTCGTCATTGCCTCGGTCGATTTGCAAATGATTGGCGATCCGAGGGATGACGGCTTCCTGGTTAAGAATTAACAGTCCATTGATCGCGACAACCCCGACAAGAAAAGGAACCATCAATCGAGTCGTGGGAATTCCTGCAGAAAGAACGGGGTACACCTCTTTATGTTTTAATAGCAAAGCAAAAACCACGATCACGGCCAAGACACTCAAAATCGGACCGATCAGATCGAAAAATGGACTTGCCTGGAATGCGTAATGAGTCGCCATTTTTGCCAGAACGGCGGAGGTGCTTGCTTCCTGATTCTTACCCTGAAACCCGTCCACATTACTGAACCCGTCGATCACCACGTACAGGCCGAATGTCGAAATAAACCCCACGACGAAAACGTGAAGAAACCGTTTCAAAAGATAGTAATCGAAAGTAGTCACTACGACGAATTAATCCTCTTGACTCCAAAGGCCGTCCAGCAAAATCCCTCTAGACTTCCCGAAATGTAAGCTGAGTTTGAGAGTATTTCCCAAAAATCGGTGGAACGGTCAATATCAAGCAGGTGAAAATAGGGGCATCCTGGGGCACTATGAAGGGAATCGACATAACTTATCAGTAAATAATGAGTTATGAATTTTCACTTTGTGTCGTGTCCGATTTCGACAATCGTACGGGCAACTAAAAAACTTTTGTCTCCCAAGAGACCGATACGTCGAAGAAAGACTAGGTGAGGATTCTCTCAAATTTTTCGTCAGGACCTTTCATCTAGGGACAATTCTCGACAATTCATTAGTTAAAAACACCGTAAGATCTTTTAGTGCAACTAGTTACGCCACTACCGGTTAATCAGCAAGGTTTTACGCAGAAAACTATTCTTAAATCTTATACCAATAAAGACTTAGAGCATTATTTCCGGGTAACACTCGACTGCCAAAGAAGCCTTGGAAACCCAAACTTGGAGGAAAGCCTTCACTGACGATAATTGAGAGCTATAGTTGGCTGACTGGTTTTTCCACCGACTTTATCGCATTTTCTTGCAATAGATTGATTAGGGAAATCTAGGAGCCTTCTATAAAGCGGCTCAAATTGTGCCTGGCATTCAATTTCGTTTGAAACGCAGAATTCAGAATTTATTCGGAAAGAAAGAATCAGAGATGGCCCGGAAAGATGCATTGCTGAGACTTCATCAAAGGTTAATCGCAAAGCGAGATTCGCTTCGATCGACTATGACAGAAGAAATTCGGCTCTCAAAAATTTTGACGGGGCAGGGCGGTGATGTCGCCGATGAGGCTCATGATGGAGCCCAAAACGAGTTGCACAATCAACTTGCCGCGTTGGAAAGCCGAGAACTCAGACAAATTGAAAAGTGCATCGATTTGATTCGTGAAGGCCGATACGGCGACTGCGAAGGTTGTGAGAGCAAAATTCCCATTGCTCGATTACAGGCTTTGCCTTTTGCCACTGTGTGCGTTGAGTGCGCCCAAAAAGTTGAAGAACTTGGCCTCGACAGCGATGGGCTTGATGTCGATTGGGGATCAGCTACTGAATTCGAAGGCCGCCTCAATGATCGAGAAATTTCGCTACGAGACATCGACGTCGAAGGCTGAAATTTTTAAAAATACTTAGGCCGCCCGGCCAATTAAATCAAACTGATTTTACGAATTAAAATAACACCATTCCTATTCAAAGGAATGGTGTTGGTGCGCGTAATAAGAACAAAGTACATTCAAACAACGACTCTCATGTGAACTTCTGAAATCCCACTCGATTATTAGCTGGTCCCTCTCATGAAATTTCGCCCCTCAATTGCCATCTCTCTTGTTACGCTTACGGCTGGTTTTGTGGCCGGTGCGTTATTTTTCAGTTCATCATTGGTTGGCTCTTCCGTCCAAGCAAAATCTTTCGATGCTGATACCGCTGATAAAATCTACCAGGAGTTAGGAGCAAAAAATTCTCCCCTGGTTCATAGCAGTAATCAGTTAGCGAAAATTGCCGAATTAACCACCCCCAGCGTCGTACACATTCAAAGCGAACGAGAAAATAACACCGGTGGTACAATTGAAGAGACCGGTTCTGGAATTATTATCAAACAAGAAAACAATTCAGGCACTTTTGTTGTGACCAATCGACATGTTGTTATCGGTTCGAGTGAGAATTTGAGCAGCATTTCAATCCACCTCGAAGATGGCCGGGTGCTACACCCACAACGCCTTTGGACCGACCAAGCCACCGACATTGCCATCATGAAAGTCAGCGGTAAAAACCTACCGACGGCTCGGTGGGGTAACAGCGATAAGTTAAAAATCGGACATATGGTTTTGGCGATGGGTAGCCCGTTTGGGTTCAGCCGTTCGGTCACTTTGGGAATCATCAGTGCCAAAGGCCGGCGGTCACTAAAATTATACCGGAACAGTTCCGTGCTAAATCAAGATTTTCTGCAAACCGACGCTGCGATCAACCCGGGAAATTCTGGCGGACCGCTTATCGATTTACATGGACAAGTTATCGGAATTAACACGGCAATTGCATCGAACAGTGGCGGGAATGACGGTATTGGATTCAGTATTCCTAGTAATATGGTCAAGCAAATTGTAAGCAAGCTTCTCAAAAATGGTTCCGTTCAACGGGCCTATTTGGGGGTGAAGCTCGACCCCGATTTTGATGAAGAGACTGCAGGACGGCTTAAACTCGACCGACTCCGCGGGGCACGGGTTACGGAAGTCTATCCCAACACGCCTGCTTCCAGAGTGAACCTAAAATTCGATGACGTAATTTTAAGTTTCGACGGAATTGACGTCCAAGACGAAAACCATTTGATCAACCTGGTGAGCTTGACGGATGTCGATAATAAAGTCCGGCTTTCGATTCAGCGTAACGGAAAGCGATTGGCTGTAGAGGTTGTGTTGGCTGAACGTCCCAGTTCAAACACTCGTTCAGAAGCACCGCCAAGCCTGCCTGAAAAGTCTCAGACCTTCCCCACCGGGCTTTCTGTAGTAACCCTGGATGGAGAAATCCAATCTCAACTAGGCATCACCGGCCAAGCACACGGTTTATTGGTCACCAAAATTGACCCTGCTAGTTCGCTTGTAGGAAAAATTAAGCTTTACGATGTCATTCTGGAAGTCGGACGCCAGCCTGTAAAATCACTTGGCGATTTTCAGCAGGCCCTGAAAAAACACGCGACAAACTCGACTCTAGTTCTCAAAATTAGCCGAGTCTCAGCCGACCAAATGCACAGCCAGCTTATTATCTGGAATCGGTAAGCCGCTTTTCAGGCTAAAGCACGCGAACACTCAATTTTCTCTACTTCTGCTGCTTTATTCGCGTTTCTAACCGTTGTCAATCGCGTTAGCATTCGAGAGAATCATTCTTCGGCGTGCTCTCAGTGGTCGCGGATAATTGGCTGGCCAATTCAGTCAGTTTCTTGCGGCCTCTTGGTCTCTTCAAGTACAGACGGAAGAGGCAACCAAGTTCTAGAAATACAATTCACTAGCCCGTGACTTGTTCCCTATAACTCGTGTAATAGTTTTTGCGAAATCTTTTTGAGGCTCTGGATGTCCCCTACGATTACTTTGACTTTTTACTGTGTCTGCATTGTGATTGCGTCATTTCTCGGCGGGTGGATTCCCTCGGTCGTGCGGCTGACTCATGAACGCATGCAGTTGGTCATTAGCTTTGTCGGAGGGTTAATGTTGGGCGTGGGGGTATTTCACCTTCTGCCTCATTCCATAAATGAATTGCAATCGGTTGATCGGTCGGTGTGGTGGATGATGGTCGGCCTGCTGGGAATGTTTTTTCTCATCCGCACTTTCCACTTCCATCAACACGATGCCCATGTGGAAGAATGCGAAGGCGAACCCCACGACCATCACCACGAAGCCCATGCGCACGTGCACGAACTGGGTTGGGCAGGCGTCGCATTTGGTTTAGGCGTTCACACGCTCATCGACGGCTTGGCATTGGCTGCCAGCGTTCATGCTGAGGCTGACCATGTGGCGACAGCCTCACTCATGGGGTTGGGAACATTTCTGGCTGTTGTGCTGCACAAACCGCTGGACGCAATTTCGATCACCTCATTGATGACCGCAGGCGGCTGGTCCTCACGGTCCAGAAACTTAGTGAACTTCGGATTTGCCCTCATGTGCCCAACTGGGGCACTACTGTTCGTGTTAGGCGTGCATCAAATGGGAGAACTTCAACATGTTATTATCGGCTGTGCCTTGGCATTCTCAGCAGGCGTGTTCCTGTGCATTTCGTTAAGTGATTTGCTTCCCGAACTCGAGTTTCACACGCACGACCGGCTGAAACTTTCAACTTCGCTTGTGTTAGGAGTTCTTCTTGCGTTTGCGATAGGCTTTCTCGAACCGGATCATATCCACGACCATCATTCAGAAAACCACGCCGAAGAAAGTACAGGTTCCCAACCGCTCGACCAAGTCCATCCGCATGAAAAATAAACCTAGACAGAGCAATCTGTCATTCTGAACGAAGCCGAACCAAGGCAATTTGTTTCATGACAGAAGTTGTCCTCGAAAACTTGAGCAAGCGCTTCGGCACGGTCGTCGCTGTTGACGACATTGACTTACGTATTTCCGACCAAGAATTCGTCGTACTCGTCGGGCCTTCGGGCTGTGGAAAATCGACCACGCTGCGCATGATTGCCGGTTTAGAAACACCCTCGGCAGGGGCAATTCATTTCGGCGAACACAATGTCACCCATGTTCCGGCCAAAGATCGGAACTTAGCAATGGTATTCCAGAATTACGCCCTGTACCCACACATGAACGTGCGCGAGAACATGGCGTTCGGCTTGAAGTTGAAAAAAGTTTCTCGAAACGAAATCGACATCAGGATTCAGCAGGCTGCTGAGACTTTAGGGATTGAAGAGCTACTCAAACGAAAACCCAATCAACTTTCTGGAGGGCAAAAACAACGCGTGGCACTCGGGCGGGCGATCGTCCGAGTGCCTGGACTTTTTCTATTCGACGAGCCATTAAGCAACCTCGACGCTAAACTGCGCTCAACAATGCGGTCAGAATTAATTCGCCTGCACCAGCGATTGCAGGCCACAATGATCTATGTGACCCACGATCAAGCCGAAGCCATGACGATGGGTGACCGCATTGTCGTCATGAAAGATGGCCAAATTCAACAAGTGGGAACCCCAAGGGACATTTACTCCAAGCCCGTGAATCGATTTGTGGCAGAATTTATCGGCCAACCCGCTATGAATTTTTTGGAGGGAAAGCTTCAAATCGTGGAAGGGCAAACGAAAATCGACTGCGGAGATTTCGAGTTCCCCTTACTCGAGTCTATAAAGACATCTCGGAAAGCGCCGCAACCAAATCAAAAGGTTCTGGTCGGTATTCGCCCAGAAGAGCTAGTCCTGGCGAACTCTAGACCTGCCGATCAACGGCACGCCCAACTGACCGCAACCGTCGAGATGACTCAACTACTTGGGGGTGAGCAACTATGGGAATTGAACACGGGGCGACAAAATCTGACGGCAAAGGTTGATGGTCGAGCCGACGTTTCGGTTGGTGAACGTGTCGAACTATTAATCGATGTCGAGCGAATCCACCTATTCGACTCCGAAACCGAACAAGCCATTTAGCTTTATCCCAGCTTTTCGTTGGCTTCGCGGATCAGACTTTCTGTTTCTTCCCAACTTATACAACCATCTGTAATAGAGACACCCGGTTTGAGTTGGGACAAATCTTCGGTCAGCTTTTGGTTGCCTTCGTTCAGATTGCTTTCGAGCATCATGCCGATAATTGTTTCGTTACCGGCAATTCGCTGGGAAAGTACATCGTTCCAGACAATGGACTGCTTTCTAAAATCTTTGTTTGAATTTGCATGACTGCAATCGACGAAAAACCGCGGTGAAACGCCTGCTGTTTTGAGTTGTTCGCCTGCCTGTTCCAAACTTTCGGATGAATAGTTCGGGCCCGATCGACCGCCTCGTAAAATGAGAAAGCCCCAAGGATTTCCCTTGGTTTTCATAATGCAGTTTTTGCCATCGGCGTTGATTCCCAAAAAACTATGCGGAGTTTGTGCAGCTTGCATGGCGTTGATGGCGACGTCAAGCCCGCCATCTGTTCCGTTCTTGTAACCCACGGGCATCGAAAGACCGCTGGCCATTTGACGGTGAGTTGGTGATTCCGTTGTTCTCGCACCAATTGATGCAACTGAAATCAAATCGGCAATGTATTGTGGCGTGATCGGCTCAAGCATTTCAGTGGCTGTCGGTAACCCCATGTTGGCCACTTCAAGCAGAAACTCGCGAGCGTATTTTAAGCCGGAAGCAATGTCGAATGTGTCGTTCAGATGGGGGTCGTTAATTAAGCCCTTCCAGCCCACCGTGGTGCGAGGTTTTTCAAAATATACTCGCATCACTATCATGATGCGGTCACTGACAGCATCGGCCAGTTTTTTTAAACGGGCGGCGTAATCCAAACCTGCTTTTCTGTCGTGGATCGAGCAAGGACCAACAATGGCGATCAGACGTTGGTCTGCGCCTGAAAGAATTCGATTCACCTGGTCTCGAAAACCAGCAAGAGCCTGCGCGACGTCTTCGCTTGGGTTTAACCCTTGCTTCAGTTCCTTTGGAGAAACCAGTTCGATGGTTTCTTGAATATTGATGTCTTGGAGCAGGCTCATTCTTGTCTCTGTAATTTCTTTATTGGTATCTAAAAAATCGCTGATCCAGCGATAACGCGTACGCTGAAAATCGGAATTCTTAACAAGTCGCTCATCGTATCAACCGTTTACAGAACTTGCATTCCTCAGGAGTTCCTAGATTCCAAGTTCGGGGGGATTTGCTCGGTAGACTGTGAAAATCTCTAACCAAGAACTCGCGTAACGACATCACTATGATTCACAATCAGATCGAAACGACTACATAACGAATATGCTTGGATGCAAGCATTAATGAGGTCGGACCCACGCTATTAGACGTAAGGTATTTCACACAAGATACTTACAATATCCCACACTGCTTCGATTAGGTTTTGGTACGGTGTGTGCGTCCTACTTGTTACGTCAGCAGGCAAGTCCTGTGGTTTTAAAAAGTCGATTCAATGCACGGAAGGAGATCAGCCATGAAATTTCAAATGATCATGAGTTTGAGCAGTCTCGTTTTACTTGTTAGTAGCCAAGGCCCAGTCATGGCCGGACACAAGATTCCCGCCCACCTGGACCGAACCGTCCGGTCTCTTCAGTTAGAATCGAAACAGCTTCTGCGTGTTGTAAAAACTGACATGAACCATTCCCGAGCGTATGACCGACTGGTCGAAAATGCCCAGGCAATGTGCGAAGACGCCGAGCACATTCACGAAATGATTCACGACGGCGGAAGCAGTACTCACATTATGCGAGACTTACGCGAATTTGAAACGCACTTAAACCAAGTGAGATACATGGCCGATCGTTTGCAAAGAAGAAATAGAATGTACGGTCCACGCGTTGGTTACCGTGGGCACTTTGGTCACGGAAGCCGCTTTACAATTAGCCTGGGCTCCCGTTCTTCATACCGAACTGTCACTCGACTGATCGAATCGTTGGACGATGTTGCAGACGCCTTGGATCACTGCAAAGAGGATGTTCGAGAATACTTAAGCCCGCAAGAGCAGGTTTTGCAACGGCACAGTAGAAGCAACCGGTTTCGAGTTGAAGTGAATCCGCTTATTTTGCGATCTCGATTCAGCCGCTAAATCCAAGCTTAATAACCCACTCTAAGAAAATAGCCTCACGCAAGATTGTGTGAGGCTATTTTTTAATGTCATCAAGTAAAAACGATCTTAAAGACACTTTTGAAAGTCTCTTTAAGATTCGGTTTCCACAGTTATCGCTTCTTACTGAGCGATCCGTTACTCTTCTTGCCGTTAGAAGATTTTTTTACGCCATTCGATTTCGATGAGCCGCGGCCATTTTGAAGAACCCTCATTTGCATTTTTGCATCAGAGGCAATCTTGTAAGACCAACTAAGCAACGAGGGAACGTCTCGTTTCAGTTGAGTTGTGCTATGTAGTGAAAGACTGGACAAGCCAGCTTCAGACATACTAGCAACAATGTCTCTGAGATTCTCTGAGATTTCCGATAGGTCAGCCGCAATTTGCTCCAAATCCTGTGGAGTGGTTTTGGTCCTCATGAGAGTACCCTCGAATCGAATTCTTGAAATCTATGGTCACCACGCAAAAGCAAGGTCATTCTGCAATCCAGTCGTGCTCTTTTCGCAAGACATCCAATAATCAAAAACATGTGAGAGCCAAGTAACACAATCTCGACAAGAACTCGTCTCCGAGTCCCCTGCGAGATGTGATGAGCACATCTCGGCTTCACATGGTTGACAGGCAGTTACTCATACGTATCGTAAGTAGCTGCCAGTATAAACGGCCCGCCTGGAAAACGGTAGTATATTTAACTGATTCTCATTATTTTTGTGCAATATTTTTACATAAAACATCTGAAATTTTTCATAAAACACTGTTTTTTTGGAGGAAGATAATTATTTCCAAAAAAATCTAGAAGTCCCTGAAGAGACTTACACAGCACTAGAGACCTGTTTTTGCCTAACGGACGTAATCTGTCTGAAAAAAAGCCTAGGAAACTCGCCACAAAGAGTGCGACATACACCGAACCATAAGAACTGTGGATGCCACTGATCCTCGAACGAAATCGGAGAAGAAAACTTGAAAACTACCGATCGATTTCGCCCATGACCACATCGAGCGATCCGACAATTGACGGGATATCGGCAATAAATGTTCCCGGTCCAAGTGGTTCGCAAACCGCAAGATTACAGAAGCATGAGCTTTTTGCTCGGGCTCGCATCGGCTCGGCACTGCCGTCCCCGACAATGTAAAAACCCATTTGGCCGCGTGGACATTCCGTTTCAAGATAGGTTTCGTCGGCGGGAAGTTTGTGAGACAGCTTGAAGGGCGTTCGGTATTCACCTTCAGCGGTTGGGTACTTCTCAATAGCCTGACGTACCAAGCCGATCGACTGGACAACTTCCATCATACGCACATAAAAGCGGCACCAATTATCACCCAATGTCGCTTCCGGTGGAGCAGCATCGAAGGGTGCCACCGGAACATCAAAATT